>Ga0315555_1003206_pt1 | contig 11313 bp, 9 predicted proteins | sample SalMarSW160380MG_FD_202113 | JGI IMG/M metagenome (GOLD analysis project Ga0315555, IMG submission 202113) | Salt marsh sediment microbial communities from the Plum Island Ecosystem LTER, Massachusetts, United States - Salt Marsh Sediment SW1603-80 ...
GTATCATGTCGGTGGCCAGTCCTTTAAAGCCCTCGGAGCCGTCTTCGGTGGCATTGACCACATGGAAGCTGGAAGGCAGTATGCCTCCGTCGAACAGACTCTGCGGCGATGATATCGGCAGGAGATAGTCGGCGGAGCGGGCGCCCATGATAAGGGTTATCTTTTTCTTTTCCTTCAAAGTTTCGTCGGCCAGGAAGCGTAGCGGTGCGATGCCGATGCCCCCAGCCACGAGCAGCAGGTTGTTGCTTCCCGGGTCTACGCGAAAGCCGTTTCCCAGCGGACCCAGGATGTCAACAGCGTCGCCTTTCTGGTGCTGAGAAAGCCATTGCGTGCCCTTGCCGATAACCTGGAACAGCAGGGCGAGTTTACCCTCGTCTATCCGGTGGACGCTGAAGGGACGGCGCAGCAGGGTGTCTTCACCGCAGTAGACCATGACAAACTGCCCCGGCCTGGCGGCAGCGGCTATCTCCGGGGATTCCAGCCACATCAGGTAAGTCCCCGGTAAAATTTCATAATTTGAAGTAACGGGGGCGATTGTCTGCTTCATGCCGACTCCTTGTTGCGGTAGTCGGGCAGGGGCTGGACGGTAAAAACCCCGCTGGCGCTGGTAATTGCTTCGGTAGCCGCCCGCAGCGTATCCAGGGAGGTAAAATAAGGGATGCGCTTTTCGGCGGCGGCCCGGCGGATGTAGAACCCGTCCCGGTAGGGGACATTACCGCCGGTGAGGGTACTTACCACGCCGTTGATGGTGCCGTCATTGATGAGGTCGATGATATTGGGGTGTCCCTCATCCAGCTTCTTGCTCGTCATTTTCACCGGCAGGCCGGCAGCCTCAATCAGGGCGGCGGTGCCTTCGGTGGCGTAGAGCTTGCTTCCTGCCGACGCCAGTTTTCGGATGATGGGTAGTGCCTCCGCCTTGTCTCTATCGGCGATGCTGAAGAGGATATTTCCTTGGGGCGGCAGGGCCAGTCCGGCGGCCAGTATTGCCTTGGCCAGGGCGGCACTAAACGTATAGTCGATGCCCATTACTTCGCCTGTAGACTTCATTTCCGGTCCCAGATGGGTATCGACGCCTACCAGCTTGGACATGGAAAAGACCGGCGCTTTGATGGCCACCAGCTTGCTGACCGGCCACAGTCCGCTGCTGTATCCCTGTTTTATAAGGCTTTTCCCCAGCATGACCTTGGTAGCGACGTTAATCATGGGCACGCCGGTAACCTTGGAGATAAAGGGGACGGTGCGGCTGGCGCGCGGATTGACCTCCAGTACGTAAATCGACGGCGTCCGGGTGTCGCTGTCTGTCATGATGACGAACTGTATATTCATCAGCCCCTTAATCTTGAGCCCCAGCCCGAGGCGGATGGTATAGTCAACTATAGTGTCTATTTCCGTCTTGGAAAGGTTCACGCCGGGATATACCGCCATGGAGTCGCCGCTGTGCACGCCGGCGCGCTCGATGTGCTCCATGATGCCGGGTATCAGGACCGTTTCGCCGTCGCCGATGGCGTCGACCTCCACCTCCTTCCCCTGGAGGTACTTGTCGATAAGGACGGGGTGGCGGGTGTCCAGTTCCAGTGCCAGGCCCATATAGCGTACCAGCTCGGTGGCGTTATGGACAATCTCCATGGCCCGTCCGCCGAGCACGAAGCTCGGGCGTACCATGACCGGGTAGCCGATGCGCTGGGCTACATCGAGGCCTTCGTCCAGCGAGGTCACGCCGGCTCCCGGCGGCTGTGGTATCGATAGCTCATCGAGGAAGAGCTCAAAGCGGCGCCTGTCTTCGGCCAGGGCGATGGCCTCGGCGCTGGAACCGAGCAGAGGCATGCCGCTCTGGTAAAGCGGGTCGGCCAGGTTTACCGCCGTCTGCCCGCCGAACTGGACGATGGAGGCCGGGGGCGTTATGTAGCCCGAGCGCCTGCCTGTGCCGATATCGCTCTCGTTTTCCAGGATATCGCGCAGGCTCTCTTCGTCGAGGGCTTCGAAATAGAGTCGGTCGCTGGTATCGAAGTCGGTGGAGACGGTTTCCGGATTGGAGTTGACCATGATGCTGTGGTAGCCGGTCTCCTGTAGCGCCCAGGCCGAGTGGACGCTGCAGTAGTCGAATTCAATGCCCTGCCCGATGCGTATGGGCCCGCTGCCGATGACAATCGCCTTGTTTCCCTTAAGGGGCAGGGCCTCGTTTTCCTGCTCGTAGGTGCTGTAGAAATAAGGGGTGGCGGCGTCGAACTCGGCGGCGCAGGTATCCACCATCTTGTAAACGGGGCGGATATTCCAGGTATGTCGTAGCTGTCTTACCTGCTCGGGGAGCCTGTCCGCCAGGGTGCCTATCTGCTCGTCGGAGAAGCCCAGCCGCTTGGCCCGCCACAGAAGCTCGGGAGTCAGCGCTTCCGAGAGCAGGGTCTTTTCCATATCTATAATATTCTGGAGTTTATCCAGGAACCAGAGGTCTATTTTCGTACGCCCGGCGATTTCCTCCGGGGTTTTGTCCCGCCGCAGCGCCGCCATTATCGCCCACAGCCGGAGGTCGTTGGGCTCTAGGGGGTAGTCTTCGAGGCTTTTCCCCTGCTTCCAGTCGGGGTCTTCCCAGAGCAGCGACCTTCTGCCGAATTCCAGGGAGCGCACCGCTTTCTGCAGGGCCGCCTCGAAGGTGCGGTCGATGGCCATGACCTCGCCGGTGGCTTTCATCTGGGTGCCGATGATGCGGTCGCCGGAGGCGAACTTGTCGAAAGGCCAGCGCGGTATCTTGGCGACTATATAATCCAGTGCCGGCTCGAAGGACGCCATCGTCTTTCCCGTGACGGCGTTGGGGATTTCGTCGAGCCGCTTGCCCACGGCAATCTTGGCGGCGACGCGGGCGATGGGGTAGCCGGTGGCTTTAGAGGCGAGGGCGGAGGAGCGGCTGACCCGCGGGTTGACCTCGATGACGTAGTACTGGCTGCTTTGGGGGTCGAGGGCGAACTGTACGTTGCAGCCCCCCTCCACCCCGAGGGCGCGGATGATGTTGAGGCTGGCTGTCCGCAGCATCTGGTACTCGTCATCGGTGAGTGTCTGGCTGGGCGCCACGACGATGCTGTCGCCGGTGTGCACCCCCATGGGGTCGAAGTTCTCCATGTTGCAGACGGTGATGCAGTTGTCGGCGGCGTCGCGCATGACCTCGTATTCAATCTCTTTCCAGCCGATGACCGATTCCTCGAGGAGAACCTGGCTGATGGGGCTGGCGGCCAGCCCGATGCGCACTTTCTCGTCGAGCTCTTTGGGGGTGAAGGCTATCCCGCCCCCTGTCCCCCCGAGTGTATACGCGGGGCGGATGATGAGGGGCAGGACGATATCTTTAGCGACCTCTCGCGCCTGCTTGACGCTGGTGACCGTCTGGCTCCTCGGCACCGGCTCGCCGATTTTAATCAGGAGTTGCTTGAAAAGCTCGCGGTCTTCGGCGTTTCTTATCGTTTGCAGGGGAGTCCCCAGCAGCCTGACGTTGTATTTATCCAGCACGCCGGCGTCGGCAAGCTCCACGGCCAGGTTGAGTCCCGTCTGTCCGCCGAGGGTGGGCAGCAGACCGTCGGGGCGTTCGCGTTCGATGATGCGGGCGAGCATGTCCACGGTCAGCGGCTCGATATAGACGACATCGGCGATGCCCTCGTCGGTCATGATGGTGGCCGGGTTGGAGTTGACCAGCACCGAGGTCACGCCCTCCTCCCGCATGGCCTTGCAGGCCTGCGTGCCGGCGTAGTCGAACTCTGCCGCCTGCCCGATTATGATAGGCCCCGAGCCGATGATTAAGACTTTAGATGGTTTGGTGGACAAGATGATGCTCCTATTCTTATGGTTTTACTGCTTTCACTATCCCAATAATTTCTTTGAACCATCGCCACATCTTTTTAACTGTAGTTTCCTCAATACCTAGATTTTTAAACTCAAGTGACAGCCTTTCCAGGAAACTATCAAAATAAGTGCCATTACTATCAAAACTTAATGAGGCATATTTCGCTATAAATAATGTTTTATTGTTGGGAAGGGGCTGAAGAACTATCCCACCTATTAAATGTGGTAAAACTTCATGGGGTAATCCTTGGTCACCCTTTATCAAAAATTCGTTGGGGTCTAACCAACCAGTAACACGATGTATAGAAATATATTTAGAGAATTTGTCTGATGTAATGGGTTCTTCTTCTGCATCGTAACTAAAGTCTTGAAACTTAAATTCTCGCGCCACTCTTATGATGTGTGGAGCAACTTCAGGTGGTGTTCCCTGCAAATGCTTCCTGATTTCTTTCTCTAGATACTGTTTGCTTTGTCTTTCATCATGAGGTCTTAACGCTTCCAATGGCTTTTCCTCAGCTTTTAATAGCTCGCATTTGTGTATTGCTGACTTTAATGCAATCTCATAGGCGTCTATCTCTTTGTTATATTTCTTCCGTTTTTCTTCGTCTGTATAAGTGGGGTAATCTACACATACAGCCCTTGAAAAATTATCATATTCTCTTGATTCTTTACCAAATGTTAATTCTAATATATTGCATACTTTTCCACGCCACACCTCGTATTGTTGCCTTTCAGGAGGGAGTGTTCTCAGCTTTGATATTTCATCAAGTTGCTGTTTTAATACGTTTAGCGCTTTACTTATTTTCATCTCTTTACCTCACCCCCTCGGTCCCCCTCTCCTGGCAAGGCGTCCCGCAGGAGAGGGGGAGGTATTTGGGAGAGGGGCTACCGCCCCTCTCGGTCTCTCCCTGTTTTAAGACTTTAGATGGTTTGGTCAAGATGAGTGCTCCTTATGGTGTATTTGTATTCTTTTATCCAGTTGTTTAAACAACATGCTAGCAAAAGCCAAATACTCTAGAGTATGTAATGGGTCTGTTTGGGCTATTAGCTTATGTGCTTTTGGGTTTCTAACAAACGCTGCTGCACCTCTACATAGATACTTAAAACCTATCTGTTCGTCACGGTCAGTTTTATTTTTTAATTCATTAATGCATATTGTCGGATATTTTGTTATCTTTCTCTGTTCTTTATCATAATTAAATGAAAAAACATTATTCATTAAGTCATCGCCGTCTAAGTCAAGCCCTGATAATTCTTTAATGTAATCTATTAAACTGATAAAAGCATTAAGTATAGCTTCACGATAATTAACAGTTGTAAAGCAAGACTTGCTAGCCTCAACAACTTTCGGGTGAAATTGCATTGCATCAAATAAATCTATAGGTGATTCTAATTTTGTATCTAATTTTTCGCTCCGTATTTTTTCTTTGGTTAATAAATTCCCTTGTGCATCTCTTTTACCATTTTTAACATCTTCTTCAAATTGACCTATGGCTCTGTTTGTAACCTGAATACAGTAACCTAATGCAGAAAGTTCAAGTTCGCCAGCGGGTATTTGCAATGCTATTACCCACATATCGTATTCTTTACCATATACATCCACATTTGCTAGTCCTGTTAGTTCAGTTATTAGCTTTCCCATATAACCTACTTTTCGGCCAAGGTCTGATAATAATTCAGCTGTTAATTCTTTGTCTTTTTCATTTAAATTTTGTTTGTATATATGTCTACCTAGGTATTTACGATAGTTTAATAATTTTTCATATAAATCTCTCAATTCGGTTAATCTATCCATTTTCTACCTCCCCCCCGTTCCTTATCTATTCCCACCCTGCCTGCCCGCCGTAGCTCTCGCCTGCCAAAGCTCAGGAGCAGCGGCGAGCAGGTTAGCGTAGGCTGGGGCCGCCCTCGCACCATCCTCGGCTAATCCGTTAATATCCTCCCCGCCCCAGTCTCCCCCTTTGAAAAAGGGGGACTAAGGGGGATTTTCTTTCCCCTCTTCTCCTCCCTTCCCCTCGTTTCTTATCTTTTCCCACCCCGCTTGCCCGCCGTAGCCTCGCCTGCCAAAGCTCAGGAGCAGCGGCGAGCAGGTTAGCGTAGGCTGGGGCCGCCCTCGGCACATCCTCGGCTAATCCGCTAATATCCACCCCTCTCCCCCTTACCGTCCCTGTCATTGCGAGCCGCAGGCGTGGCAATCTCTAACTCTGCCTTCTCACAACTCCCCGTACAAATCACGCCATTCTTTGTTCATACCATTAACCAGTTCCACTTTGTTCTTCCTTGAACCGCTCTTGATTTGCTTCTCCCTCATAATAGCGCTCTCTATATCCTCACAAATCTCATAAAACACAAGCTTACAAATGTTGTATCTCTTAGTGAAGCCTTCAACCAGCTTCTCCTTATGCTCGTAAACTCTCCTTTTAAGGTCGTTGGTAACGCCTGTATAAGTTACTGTGTTTGTATTATTTGCCATTATGTATATGTAATAATGCTTATCCATAATAAGAGATTGCTTCGTCGCTACGCTCCTCGCAATGACACTGGTTATATTCATTACTCACTTAATTTCATACCCGTCCCCGAGTGAGGTGTCTAAGAGGGGTGAAACCCCTCTTTTAATAATCCCCTTCCCCTTCACAGATTCCCTTTCACCCTTATCCAAGGGGAAGGGGACAAAGGGGATAGGGTCACCACCAAAAAACCTCCCCTTCACGCTCAAACCGCGACAAAACCCCCGTTTTCTCAATAATTGTTTTCCCCAGACAAATCACGTTATAAAAAGTCAACCCCTTAATGTCACAATTTCGTACTCAACCCCTCCAACCGCCGCCCGCCCTAAAAGTAGGGCGTCTAAGAGGGGTGAAACCCCTCTTTTAATCATTCCCCTTCCCCTTCACAGATTCCCTTTCACCCTTACCCAAGGGGAAGGGGACACAGGGGATAGGGTTCACCACTAAATTTATTTCCCCTCCCCGACAGCATTTTACATAACCGCCTATACTTAACATAACTCTAAAAACAATCCAGAGCTACCCACGCACGGATTGTTTCCCTTCCTCCATCATCTCCACGAACTGCCGGAACAGGTACACGTTGTCCAGCGGCCCCGGTGATGCCTCTGAGTGGTACTGTATGGCGAAGATGGGCAACTCCCTGTGCCGCAGTCCCTCCACCGTGCCGTCGTTCAGGTTGATATGCGTCACCTCAAGCTCGCTTCCTATCGTATCGGGGTCGACGGCATAGCCGTGGTTCTGGGCGGTGATGTGGATGCGGCCCGTCGCAAGCTCACGCACCGGGTGGTTGCCCCCGCGGTGCCCGAACTTCAGCTTGAAGTTCCTGCCTCCGAAAGCCCGGGCGATGAGCTGGTTGCCCAGGCAGATGCCCATTATAGGCCTCTTCCCGACCAATGCCTTCACCGTACCCACGATGTCATCCAGGAGGTCGGGGTCGCCGGGGCCCGGCGAAAGCAGGATGCCGTCCGGCTTCAAATTCAGGATATCCTCTGCCGGCGTGTCGCAGGGAACGACGGTAGCGTGGCAGCCTTCTTTAGCCAGCAGGCGCAGGATATTATATTTAAGGCCGCAGTCCACTGCGACGACATAATACGAGGCGTCGCCGTCTTCCTTCCATTCATACGGCTTGCTGGTACTGACCGTGCTAACGAAATCTATTTCACCATAGTTGGGCTGTTTCTTTATCTCTTCCATGGCTTCCGCAGGCGTTTTCGACGAGGTTATCATGCCCATCATAACTCCCGCCGAGCGCAGTCGGCGGGTAATGGCGCGTGTATCCACGCCGTAGATGCCGGGTATGCTGCTCTCCGCTAGGTATTCGTGGAGGGTCTTGTTGTTGAGGTAGTGATTGGGCTGGTCGCACTCCTCCCTGACGACAAAGCCCCTTACCTGGATTCTGTTCGATTCCGCGTCGTGTCCGTTGGTGCCATAGTTGCCGATGAGGGGATAGGTGGGCACGACAATCTGCCCGGCATAAGACGGGTCGGTAAGCATCTCCTGGTAGCCGGCCATACTGGTGTTGAAGACAGCCTCGCCGAAAGCATCAGCCTCCGCCCCGAAGGAAAACCCTTCGTACACCGAGCCATCTTCCAGGACAAGAATCGCCATTTTAGCCATGGTATTATCTCGTTTCTATTTTTATAGAATCATCCATATAGACAGGTTTACCACCGGAAAAGGTCGCCATGACCTTGCCTTTTAGCGTCGCACCAGCCAGTGGGGTATTTTTACCCTTGGAGGCGAACTTATCCGTATCGACCGTCCATTCCAGGTCAGGGTCAAAGATGGTGATATCGGCAGGCGCCCCAACTTCCAGGGTGCCCAGCGTCTCGTAGTTAAGGATTTTGGCGGGCCCGGAGGTGAGCCTGGCGATAAGTGTTTGCAGGCTTATCTCGTCGGCATGTACTAGACCCATCAGACTACCTAGGGCTGTCTCAAAACCGCTGATGCCGAAGGCGGCCTGCGTAAATTCACAGTCCTTGTCGGTGGTGGTGTGGGGGGCGTGGTCGGTCGCGATGATATCAATTGCGCCCTCATTCAGCCCCTGAATCAGGGCTTGGACATCCTGCCTGGTTCTCAGGGGTGGGTTTACCTTGGCGTAGGTGTTATAGCCAAGCGCCGCTTCCGCTGTCAGGGTGAGGTGGTGGGGGGTAACCTCGGCGGTGACGTGGATGCCCTGCTCCTTGGCACGGCGGATGAGTTCCAGCGAGCCCTTGGTGCTGACATGTGCAATGTGTACATGGCCGCCGGTCTGGCGGGCGAGAGCCAGGTCGCGTATTACTATGGTTTCCTCGGCGGCAACAGGTATACCGCGAAGCCCCAGTTCCAGGGACACGATGCCTTCGTTTATCTGGCCGCCTTCACTTAAAGATTTATTCTCGCAGTGGTCGATTATCGGAAGGCCGAAAGCACGGCTGTATTCCAGGGCCTGGCGCATGATTATCGGGCTTCTGACCGGCTCACCATCATCGCTATAGGCAATCACGCCGGCTACCTCCAGCTCGCCCATATCAACCAGTTCATCCCCCTGTGTTCCTCTGGATACCTTCCCTATCGGCAGCACCCGGACGGCACCTTCTTTCGCCGCGGTTGCTTTTACATAACTAACAGTTGCCTCATTGTCCAGAGGCGGGTTGGTATTGGGCATACAGCATACAGTGGTAAAACCGCCCCGGGCCGCCGCCTGTGTCCCCGTAGCTATCGTCTCCTTCTCCTCAAAGCCGGGCTGCCGGAGGTGGCAGTGGAGGTCGATAAAGCCGGGGCAAACGATAAGTCCTTCGACCTTGATAGTAGCATAATCTGGTTCGGGTGGTGTATCATCCCCCAGCCAGTAAATCTTACCTTCGGTGATAAGCACACTACCGGCATTATTAATTCCCTGGCCGGGGTCAATGATATGTCCACCCTGAATTAGCAAAGACTCCGTCATTTCTTCAGCGATGACCTCCCGTGTAGTGACTGGGTTTAAAGCCGTGGGCCTGTGCTTCTTCTTCCGTATTGAATACAATCAGGTTCTCTGGCCGGATGGTTCTGGCCCAGTGGCTATCAGCGCTGTGGTATTTCTTGGTATCCAGTTTACCTTCATGCCAGTCGGCGCTGGCAATATATTTAGGTTCGAACCCGTGTTCGCAGTATGCGCACCTGAATGTCAGAGGCTCAGTGCTCACTATTTTGAACTCGGATTTTAGATACTTTGTTTCAGTCTCCTGGATTGATACGCATCTTGCATTTGGGCACCTTAAGCCAGAAGCTCGTTTATAGACCGGGTATTCCATTGGGGGTGGAGAATCTTCGTCAGGAATAGTAATTTCCCTGGCACCTAATACAAGTGATAGTAGGGCCATCCTGACCGGTACCCCGCGGGCAGCCTGTTTGAAGTACATGCTCCTCTTATCGGCATCGACTTCATAAGCTAGTTCATCAACCCTGGGTAGTGGATGCATGACCAGAGTCTCCCGGAATGCCTTATCCTTAAGTAATTTTTTATCGACCACAGGGTACTTTTTCTTCAGGTTCTGTCCTTCTCCCGTGGTGGTAAACCTCTCCTTTTGCGGTCTTGTAACATAGAGAGCATCAACCCCGCGCTTCAACTCGACCTGAAGGCTGATATCCGGCATCATTGCCAGTTGATGTGGACTGCTCGGCGTTGTATAAATGGCATCCATGGGGAATAGATTATCAATATTTTTTTGGTCTGAATCCGCGAACCTTTCAATCTCGCCGCCATATTCTGTAATGAGTTTGTTAATTACGTGCTCGGGTACTTCTAGTCCCGGACTTGGATAAAAGAGGATATCAGCGCCGAACTTAGCCAGGGCAAAAATCAGTGAGTGCGTGGTCCGCCCGTATTTTAAATCGCCCCACAGGGCAATCTTAAGTCCTTTAATGGTATGTCTTTCTTTCTGGAGGGTATAAAGGTCACATAACGTCTGTGTTGGATGTTGATGGCCGCCGTCACCGGCATTGATAACTGGGATGCTGGCGTAATCAGCCACCACCTTGGCAGCTCCTTCCCACGGATGGCGGATAACAATGATATCGGCGTAGCTGCCGACCACTCTTGCCATATCGGCGATGCTTTCCCCTTTGGCCAGTGAAGTGGCGCCAACGTCTGAGGCAGTAATAACACTGCCACCAAGTCGGTGCATAGCGGCTTCAAACGATAGCCTAGTCCTGGTGCTCGGTTCGAAGAAAAGGCTGGCCATAATTTTACCGTGGCACAGGCCGTTCTGTTCTGTCATGGATGCCGACATTTCATCAGCCAGGGTAAAGAGTGCCAGTATTTCGCCGTTGGAGAGGTCATCTATGGTTACTAAGCTTCTATTTGCTAGACTCATGGCAACTCCTCCGTCCTTTTATTGAAGGATTCAAGCTTTTCCGGTTGTCCTGTTGTGAATTTACTATTGGGTGGACTTATGATGGCTACCTCATCTATGCCGTCGGTTTCTACCAGGTGGACCTTAATATCTTCATGGCGTGCGCTGGGTATATTCTTGCCGACATAGTCTGCCCGAATCGGCATCTCGCGGTGACCGCGGTCGATAAGGACAGCTAGTTGTATGGAGCGTGGACGACCTAGGTCAATGAGGGCGTCCATCGCGGCACGGATACTGCGGCCGGTATAAAGTACATCATCAACCAGCACCACGGATTTACCATTGATATCTGACGGGATGTCCGTACGCTGGACGGCTGATTTGGCTTCTGTGGGATTAAGGTCATCCCGGTACAGACTGAAGTCCAGGGCCCCGACGGCCAGTTTTGATTTCTCGTAGTCTTCGATATTAGCGGCGAGTCTTTTCGCCAGGGGAACGCCTCGGGTATGCATCCCCACCAGTATCAGGTGGTTGGTAGACTTATTGTGTTCGATAATCTCGTGGGCGATACGTGTCAAGGTGCGCCGGATATCCTCAGCTGACATAACAATTTTGTTAGGCATAAAAATACCTCCTGCCCCGGCTGGCAAGAGGTTGTGGCT
>Ga0315555_1003217_pt1 | contig 11280 bp, 8 predicted proteins | sample SalMarSW160380MG_FD_202113 | JGI IMG/M metagenome (GOLD analysis project Ga0315555, IMG submission 202113) | Salt marsh sediment microbial communities from the Plum Island Ecosystem LTER, Massachusetts, United States - Salt Marsh Sediment SW1603-80 ...
TTTTTCATTTCGCAATCTCCGGTTTTCTTCAGAGTGGATGGTAAGTGTAAAAGAAAAATACCCTTCCGCAAAACATATTATTTTATGAAAGGGCCCTTTTTATATATTATATAATGTTACCCATGTATTTTCAAGAATAAAGAAAAGATGAGAAGCAAGATCCATGACCATCCCCACCACCGTATTAAAAAATCCGTTTGACAAGAAGAGTTAAGTCAATTATTATTTTTTTCAAATAAACACTAAGCCGGGTTACAAAGTTCAATTTTGCAGAATTATAAAAATTTTTTTAAGTACATTTATTCCTCAAAAGCCCTGGACTCTACCGATTTTGATAATCTGGTAAACCAAAAGGGCATATTCAGAAAGAATTTTTTTGATCATCCAAACAGGAAAAATATTATTGAAAAATTCGCATCAAGCCTCAAAGCTTCAAACGGCGGCGTTTTTTTGTTGAGCGGGTACCGGGGTACGGGTAAAACAAGTTTTTTAAATTATGTGTTGTATAAGCTTAAAAAAGAAAACCCTTCCCGGTTTGTTTCCGGGACGTTTAATTTAAGCGCTTTTCACCTGAACCTGAAATTTGAAATCATGAGCCGCATTATTTTTGTGTTAAACGATATGAAAAATCGTTTTCCGTCTAAAATACGCTCCATGGTCAGCAGAATTAATAAGAAGCTGTTATGGGCGCGTAATATATCTTTTTCCATCGAAAACACGCTCTCCGCACCGCCTTATGCTCCGAAGGCGGGTGTTCAGTACGGGAAGACCGAAAAAGACAATATTTATTATTTGGAAAATAAGCTTCAGAAGATATTAAATGCCGTGCATAGAAACACTGATAACAAAATTATTCTTATCCTGGACGAGTTGGATAAAATACCGTTTTACGGCGATATCCGGCAGGATGCGGCGGGTCAAAGCGAAAACGGAGTAAGGCAACGGAACGAACAGGAAGCCAGGGTGGACCGGCTTGTGAAAATGCTTTCCGAGATCAAATATTTTTTATTTGAAAGTAAGGTAGTTTTTATTCTGGTGGTGAACAAGGATATTTTTGATCTCTGGAAGTACCGGCAGAGTGAAAAAGATCTATTCATGAATCTGGTTACCAATATGATCTATATCCCGGCGTATTTTTATGAGGAGCTTGAACTGCATCCCGAGTTTCCTTTCGAACTGGGCCAGGATATTGAGACAAGTTATCCCTCCTCGCCGTATGCCATTAAAAAATACTTCCAGCTTTGCGCGTATTACGAAAGCTATGCCAACCCGCGTTTGTTTTTTCAGGTTCTTTCCAGAAATATAAGCTCCCAAAGCCTTCTAATCACCCGGAATGAAGCCCAGTACCTGTCCAATAAGGTTCGTTTGTATGAAATGAACGAGTTACTCTATAATTATTTCTATCGGAACAAAGAGGTCAATTTTCGGCAGTTCCAGGCGGCCATAGATGAGCTTGCCGACAGGATTATAAAATTAAAGGCCGAAGAAAATAAAAGCCGGCGGAGGGGTGTGAGCGATGACCTGTCCCTCTACCGGCATTATCAGGAATATTTACTCCAGTCCATCAAGGTAAAAGATATTTCCCCGGAGGAGTTTTGGAATATAGAACAGGCAAAAAGCAAAAAAGGAAATTTTCTTTATCATAAACTGGAAGCCTTTATCAATTACATCAGGGAGAATGATCCCATTGATAATTTTCCGGCCACCAATTATATCATCAGAAGGTTAACCGATTTTTTAAAAATAATCGAGCAGGGACATTTCATCTCAATACAGTCGGTCCTGGAAAAGATGCGCTTTGAAGAATACGAAATTAAGGACAGTATCGGGCAATATCTTATCTGGCTGCTCATCCCGATTAATCTCATTATCCTTAAAAACAGCAAAGTAATCGATATAGTGCAAAACAATATCTATTATAATTATCAAACCGATGTCAGTGCCAAGTACTTTCATGACAGCTGCAAGTATGAGTTGGACGGTTATTTTAAGGACGCGTTTCTTAATTACAACGAGTATATTAATCGTGAGTTTAATTGCATGGATGCAATACACCGCAAACTCAGGCTTTTATATTACATGATCATCCTGGGTTTCAATTACCGGGGACACAAGATCGATATTAAATCCGAGTGGAAAAGCAGTCTGGAGAAAATGGAACAATATTTTTCTCTTGATAAAAACAATAAGGAAGGCAATGTCGAATACGCCAATTTTTATTTTTACAAATTCTTTTATTACGAATTCGTGGCCGGGGGAGATAAAGAGAGGTTTAAAGAGCAGGAAGATGCCGAGGACAATTATGACAAAGCAATAGAAAGTGATCCCTATAACGCCTCAACCCACATGTGGAAAGGGTATTATCTTTTCTGGAAGAAGAAATACGTAGCGGCTCTTGACGCGTTCAATGTTTGCCTGAAATATGATAATGATCCCATTATGCTGATCCGCAAGGCCGATACGCAGGTGAAGCTGGCACAGTACGAACCTGCCTGGGACACATATATGGAAGCTATTGATTGTTCCACCAGTTGGCTGCATAATGCGCTTCTGATTTTCGGCGTATATAACATGCTTGCCGGCTTGGACAAACTGAAAGCGGCGCAGAAGAGCAAATATCTTGGTTATTATAAGAACAGCAAAGACATACTGGTTAATCTTTTACGTAATTTTATCGAGGACTATTCCCTTGTTCTGTTGGACGGCATGCATTATTCCCTGCTGAATAAATATATTGATAAAATAACGGGAGTATTAGGAATAAAACGCAAAATCCAGGTTGGGAAAGCGGGGAGAAAATATAAGTTTTCCTATAAACCAGGCGGTGGGGCGGCGGAGTTCCGATCGATTCTGCGATTTAATAGATGTATTTACCCAACCGAGATAAACTGACGGGAAGGCTATGAACGGAAAAGAGTTTTTGAAATTCTTGAACAGCGAAAAACACTATATTTTGCATTTTTATGCCCCCAAAAACAGCGACAAATCGGAAAACATATATACCTTGCTGCAAAGTAAACCCATTGTAGACTCTGGTTACAAGCCTGTCTGGATCAATCTTCGCTATGCCCAACAAAATATGGTCATAGAGCACTTCATTACGGACATTTATAAAAAGATGGGGCATGTTATTAAAAACCGTCTGGAAGGCAAGACGTGGAGTGATTTGTTCGCAAACAATTGTTATTCCGACGTTGACAATATTAAAGACATTCATATCCTGGTGAATGACTTCAGAAAAAAGATTATAAACAAGCTTGACCTGGAAAATAATTGTATCAAATTCCTCATGGTATTGGACAATGCTGAAAATATTTTCGGCAGCCATCTGGCCTTGAACAAAAAGGGTTGGGAGAGCGATGTAAAAAACCAATGGACGCTTTTCCTGCGAAAAATGATCGAGCTTAACAGCCGGTATTTCAAACTCAAGGTTATTCTTATTGCCAACACAGAGCTTTGCCGCTTGACGGAAGTGGAAAACTACATTTCTTACTGCGATAAAATTCCGGCGAAAGGGAGTGTAAATACGCCCATACCGGAGATATTACTCATCCGCTTGTCCAAAAATATAAAAGGTTTTTTTTCGCTTTTAAATAAAGATGATAAGATCACAGATTATCGGACGATCAAGGAATATATTAAAAAAAATATTAAAGATAGCGCCGGATTAATTAATAAAATAAAAAAAGGAAAAGATATTAATCCGGAACTATTAATCTATACCGGATTTTTGGATTATATACCAATTAACTACGGCTATCATGATGAGTTGATCGGATTTATCCGGAAAAATCAATATAATAACAGATCAGACCAAATCTCAAATATTCTTTCTGCTGAAAAAGATATCAATAATGAATCAGTGATGTTATTACGAAAACTATTCTTTGATATTAAAGACAAATATCTGAATTTTAATAATTTCATCCGTTATTATTATAATAAAATCGTTTTTTTTATTAAGACTGACACGTCCATCGGCGATCTGGAAATATTAAAACTTGAATTCTCTTTATATCGATGGATTAAGGAAATAGAACGGGTGCTTTCAACGAATAACGGCGGCCGAAACGGCCTTCAAAATTTTAACGGCTTTGAGGCCTTAACCCGGCTTATCTGTCTTCCCATACATGAGTTCATGTTTACAGATATAGGCATCACGCTTCAGCAGTATGGGTATAACAAACATTTCAGCGACATGCTTCGGGATATAAAACGGAATACCGGCGATGCACTACCGGAACATATCGGCATGCGTCTGAAAGTACTCGCAGGAAATTTATATTATTATAACTACCCGGAAGATTACCCCAGGGCCCTGGAGCACTATGTGGAAGCCTTAAAGGACTACAGGAAATACGGGGAAAACTGCGGCGGATATGAATGTCATCATCTGGACCCCAAACGGTTCGGCGACTGCTATCTTATACATAACCTTACCAAGTATGAGATTATCAGTACGTTTTACCAAATCGTGATCAGAAATTTGCCTGAAAAAACCGATTTGCGGGGGCAGGCAACGCTTTGGGACTGTATTAAAAGACTGAATAAAAAAACACCAATTAGGAGAATCCGCTGGCTGCGCCTGAAAAGAGTAATTGCTTCGCTGGAAACAAAAACCGATAATACAAGGCTAAGGCTGCTGACAAAATATATACTCCTTATGTCGCGGGTTTTAATAAACATGATGATAGAAGAAAGGGAAAACACCAAAGATTACGAACTTAATTATTCAGGCCGAATAAATAGAATTGACGAACCGGATCATGGCAGTTGCTGGCTTAACCTCCTCAACATAGATGAAAAGACAATGAATGAGATAGTCAGGCATAAGAAAAAAGATAATAGCGCCTCCGGCAGGGACAAGGCGTATCCTAACCCTTCGGCTTTGTCTAAAAACCAGTTTCAGATAATCAAGGAGCGCATAAAGGTAGCCCTGTTGAAGTATTATGAAATGAAGAATTTAAGCGGTCATAACTTATTGCGCGTGTTGGGTGAGTTGAACCTGAATAATATCAAAAAAATCCGGCTTTTTCAGCCTTTTATGGCGCTGTTTAGAAACTATGTTAATTTATTTCCGCTGCGTTCTTTAAAACGGCTTATGCAAACAATAGAAAATACAATTTTGGGCTTAAAAACAAATACGGATAATATTTTATGCGCCGCCCGAAATAAAGAAGAAATTCAGCCAAGCCGTGATTTTTATTGGGATTACCTGGTGCATAATCACACATCGGTCCTCCTGGTCAAAGAATTGGAAGCGGCCATCCGTAGAACCAGAATATTACAGTCAAGCAGATATCTTTCAAAAAGGCATCGGAAAATCGAAACACTGATAAAAAACTCAATTGAATTGTTAGTAAAAAGCGCAGAGAGTATTAAAGAATTTATCATTGATTCCGCCAAGAGAAAAGACCAGAAGCTCACGCCGCGTACCCAGGAGACCTGGCGTCTGGCCCGCACCTATGAGCTTTTGGGTGACATTTACAGGTTAAAAATATTTTGGATTAATGGCAATTTTTCTCAAGAATCTCAAAGTAAATTAGCCGTGATTTACCGGCAGGTTTTATTGAATTATAATGACGCCAGGGAGCGGTATCTCAGGATCGGGAGTTATGACCATTATGAAAAGATAATATTTAAAGTTGATGAGGTTCAGGCGGAATTAAAGGCGCGTTAACCATTATGCTTGTACAGGGACCTGGTTTTTCCTATACTTGTTTTATTAGGAGGACGTATGCGTTTTATCGTTGGTTTCATATTTTTCGCCGTGGTCGTGGGTTTTATTTTCGCCCAGGTCATATCAAGCGGTTGGGATGATCCCGCGGCCGGGTTGGCCGGTTGGGAGAAGTTCACCGGCAACACGACGCTCGATTACCAGGCAACCGGGGGAAATCCGGGGGGCTATATAAAGACGTCCGGCACCTATTTCACCGGTATTATGAATAAGCAGCCCGCTTATACCGGGGATTACGCGGCCAAAAATATCAACAAAATTTCCGTGGATATCATGGTATTGATGCAGCAGATGCCTGCCTTTAAACCCTCGGTGCAGCTGCGATACAGCCCGTCGTTCGCCGGGTGGATTTATACGCTCAATTCATATACCACACAAAGCGCAGGCACCTGGCAACATTTTGACGTCTATTTTAATACGGAATGGACCGATGCGGAGGCCCAGGCAAACGGTTGGCAGCTGACGGAAGGCCCTGCGAAGTCTTTTAAGGATACCCTTGCGCACGTATGGGCCGTTTCGATCATGGGAGATTATCCACAGGTCTCAAGCAGGGTCCTGGGGTACGACAATTTCATCCTTACCCATGAAGAGCCGCAGTCGGACACGGACAAAGGCAAGGAAACGCCGTTGAAGCCGCTAAACAAGAAAATCACCCCCAGGCCCAAAATCCGGCCCAAGAGATAAGCCGCGCCGGTCCGGAGGCGTTCCCGGTGCGGTGTGATGAAATAAAGCCCACTCTTGGTTGTTTTATGCCGGTTGGTTTGCGGCGGTTTTAGGCAAACTCGTTACGCCTTTATATATTCTCCAGCATGTTTATAAAAACGCGGCAGTTTTCGGCCAAATCCGGTCCACCGCGGTGCAGTTCCCCCCCGATTAAGAGCATGAACTCCCGGCCGTATACATTTTGCATGTCCCGCAGCCGATCCCCCGTAACACCCCCGCCGGGGACGGGCAGGCTCGGCCTGAGCTTTCCCATCACTACGGTACAGCCCTCCGTAATCGAGACGCAGTCTTCCTTGCTGAAGGGGAACCGTCCCCCGTAATGGGGAAACACCACCGCGTCCGCCCCGGCCAGGCGCATGAGTTGGCCGTACAGGAAAAAGGGGGAAAGACCGTTTCGCGGGCACGAGGTAAAACCGCCCCAGAAGGCCGGGTGGCTTACTAGGGGTAGGTCCAGTGAATCGTCATCGGCCAGGAGACGCATGTGGTCCGCTCCCGTGAGACCGGGCATGACAAGCAGGGCCCCGGCGCCGAAGTCGCGAGCCCGGCGGGCCCGTTCGGCAAGCCGGTCCGCGGGCCCGGTGATATTCGGCATGTAAACGGCCTTGCGGCCGGTTTCCCCGTTGGCTTTCCGAACGGCTTCGGCACAGCGTTTCACCCTCTCCTCGAACGGGCAGAAGGGCTGGTCCGCCAGGCCGTGGTCATCTTTTATAATGTCGATGCCGCCCTGCGCAAAGGCATAAGCCTGCGCGGCAAGCCGCTCCGGGGATAAGCCCATGGGTTTTAGCGCGGTGCAGATCAGGGGGCGGCTTTCCACCCCCGTCAGCGCGCGCAGACCTTGCGGCCCGAAGCGCGGGCCGCGGAAAAGTTTCAGCATGCCGTCCGGTAGGCGCAGCTTTTCCACCCTGATCCCGGCTTTGAGGCTGATGTTGCCGAAGATCACGTTTAAAAGCTGGGTGAGCTCCGTACCCGCTGTCTGCGCGGCAAAGCTGATCACCGCCCGGTAGCATTCCCTTCCGGTCGGTCTGCCGGACCGCCTCTCCTGTTCCTCCGCACCCGGCGTACCGTCGTGTAATGTGCCGCCGCCTAATATACCGGGCCCGGCCTCCGACGGCCCAAACTCCTCTATCCTCCCCACAATAACATCTTTGATAAAACCGGAAGGGGTGAGGTCTTCGGGGAACTCCACCGTCTGCTCATAGCAGATGTCCCTTGCCTTGTCCAGGGCCTCCCGTTTGTCACCGTATAAGGTATATGTGACGGTGAAGCGGTCACTGTCCACGGGGAGAGGGTGCGTGCTCATGCCTTACAATGCCTCCGCGTTGGCATTGCTCCCCCCGCTTCCCAGGCGGACGGCGGCAAGATCATCTTCCCCTATCCCGAGCATTTGCCCGGTCAACAACTCAATGCTTTGCACCAGGGCGGCCGCGTCCAGGCCGTAATACCGCATCAGGTAGGGCCTGCTGCCGCCGTGAGCAAAGGTGTCCCGCAGCCCCAGGCGCTGTAATTTCTTCCCGATCCCATGTTCCGCCATCAGCTCGGCGACCGCGCTGCCCAGACCCCCTATAATAGAATGGTTTTCCATAGTGATCACGCCGAAACGGGGCTTTTGCAGGGAAGCAAGTACCTGGGGATCGGAAAATGGTTTGAGGGTTGATATGTGCAGGTGTTCGATTTTTATACCCAGGCCCGCAAGCAGGGTGGTGGCGCGCATGGCCGCTTCGGTACAGATACCGGAGGTAAGCAGGGTGATGTCGTCGCCCCGGTGGATAACCCTGGCCTTATCGGGAACAAACGGTTTATCTGCGGGGAAAAGCCGGGGAATATCCCCGCGCGGCATCCTGATATAAACCGGCGAGGGTGTTTCGATAACCGCGTCCAGCACCCCCTCGGCCTCGGTGGCGTCCCCGGGCTCAAAGATGACCATATTAGGAAGCGCGCGCATCACGGCCGTGTCCTCGATCGCCTGGTGGGTCGCGCCCCCCGGCGTGGTTACGCCGGGCAGAAAGCCGAACATTTTCACGGGCAGGTTTGGATAGGCAATGGAGCAGACGATCTGGTTTAGAGCCTGGCGATAGATAAATACGGCAAAGGTGTGGACAAAGGGGATGTAGCCTTCACGCGCCAGCCCCGCGGCCACGCCCAACATGTTCTGCTCGGCCACACCCATGGAGAAAAAACGGTTGGGATAGTTTTCCGCGAACAGGTTGATCTCTGTTGAGCTTGTGAGATCGGCCGACAACACCACCACCTGCGGATGATCTTTTGCCCACTTTACCAGGTTTGTGGCGTGAATTTTGCTTACAATTTCCATGCCTGTTTCCTTGCCTGTCTTCCCGCCCGCTTCAGGCGCCGGCGGCCCCAACCGACATATGCCGGCGGAAATACGCCTCGTACTCACTCCGCTCGGCCTCATCCTTAAAACGAATATAATGCAGTTTCGGCCTGCGCTTATCCAGAAGAGGAATCTCCCGGCACGGGTTCGTGTAACACAAAACCACAAGCGGGCGACCGCCTGTCGGGGTTCCGGCCGCGCGCGTGATCTCGTCTATATCATGACCGTCAATGGTTGCCGTTTCTGCCCCAAACGCCTTCAGGCGCAGGTCCAGCGGCTCGATACCCATGACGTCCCGAACCTCACCGTCGCACTGCTGCCCGTTTATATCGACATAAATACAAATATTATCCACATGATAATGGGAAAGCGCCTGAAAGGTCTCCCACACCTGTCCTTCCTGAAACTCGCCGTCCGACATAAACACCCATATCCTGCCCTCCTGACCCCGCATCTTCTTCGCCATGGCAATACCCGCGGCCTGGCTCAATGTTTGGGCCAGGGCGCCGCCCATTACCTCAAATCCCGGGGAATGCTCGGCCCCTATCATCTCGACCCTGCTGCCGTCCCGATTGAATTGGGCAAGCGCCTCCGGTGCCATCCGCCCGGTCTCGATCAATACGCTATAAAGGACCAGCGCGTAATGGGCCGGGCTTAAGAAAAACCTGTCGTATTCCTCCGTGGCCGGGCCGTTATAGCACGCCCCGCTGATATACTCCGGGTTGTCCTTGCCCGGAACCCCCGTAAAGGGCGGGGGAACCATGGGGGCCGTACTGGACCCCAGGTTCATCAGCCGCACGTAGAGTGTGGCGAGGATTTCCGCTGAGGAGCAGGCCTGGCTTAAATACCCGCCGTTGTTTTTGATTGTGTGTTCCATTACCCTGCGGCGGATACCCGTGGCCACACGCTGTACTTCCTGCTGCCAGTGTTCAGATTTCATTATAATATTCCCGCTTTATTATATAACAATATGCAGGCGCGGAACAACAGGCCGCTTAAAGAAGATTTATATATGGATTATTCTACTTTGTCCCCCAACCAATATGCAACATTGGCAACGAACTGAAGATTATCCCCGATTGTGGAAATACCTTCCCGTTCTCCGTTAAAGTCACAACCTAAAACCCAGCCCGCATCCATAAGCCAGGACAGTGGCCAGTCCTTCTTTCCGTTTTGCACTTCCCGTTGACGTTCCGGATCGGCAAGCTGAAAGAGCTCGCAGACACTGGATCCCTGTTTTAAAAGCGGGAGTCTTTATCGATAAAAACCAACGACTTGGCTGAATTGTTGTTGATGCTGATGCAACCCACCTCGTTGTCGAAAACCAGGCGTTTGATTCGGGACAAGAGAGGATGGGCGCTATCGGCGGGAACGGAAAGCCAGGGCTCTTTGGATATGATGACACGGTCGATTGCCAAGCCAAACACACCGGCAAAGGCATTAATATCTTCAATCCAGTTGGTGTCTTTCCCATTGAGAATGTTTTCCCCGGAAAGCCAGGATTACGGCGCCGGTGGTATTGTCGATGACCTGAACGGAAACAAAAAAGCCGTTTTCAAAACCGATAAGGCTGCCGTTCAGAATAAAAGCGGCGCCCATCAGTTTGCCGGCTTGCAGGGCGGTGTTCGAATCCACAAGATTACTTAAAGAAAACTCAATTTCCTTAAGCACCTTATCCAAGTTACACCGTTCCACAAGATTGATACCCGGTGTTTGAGAGAGGGCGCTTGTATAAAGATCAATAAGCAGGTCATTGTATTCGGCCGGTACATCTTGACCCGAGATATTGAAGGTTGAAATTGCGAGATTGGCGCCGAACATACTTAGGGGGATAAAGAGAAGAATAAGCACCAGGAATTTTTTCATGCTAACCTCCGTAACCACGGATATGGGCTTAGCATACGAAAATAAGCAACCGAAACCGCATCACTCCCCATATTCTTACTCTTGCTAATATTATAACAGCGTAATAAGGGGTTAACAATATAATTTTTTGTATATGGTGTAAACCGTGTTGTCGGCGCCCGGTACGCCGGAGAAGGGTGAGAGACCATGGGGGCCGTAATTGGCCTCAGGTTTATCAGCCGCACGCTGTACTACCTGCAGACGATCTTCAGGTTTCATTATAATAAACTCACATCTAAAATCGTTGTTGACAAGCCGCGTACTGTGGTTTATATTTAACTTGAACGAGCGTTCGTTCATTTAAGATATAGTAAGGAGTCAATGGTGCATATTTTACTTACCGGAGCGTTTGGGAATGTAGGCCGAAGCACCCTGGAAGAATTGATAAAAAACGGGCATAAGGTGCGTACATTCGATAAGCCCACGGCATGCAATAAAAGAAAGGCGCGCCGGTACGCAGGCATTGAGCCTATGTGGGGAGATATTCGCAGCCCGCTGTCTATTGAGCGGGCTTTGGCCGGGGTGGATGTTATAATTCATACAGCCGCAATTATTCCACCCCTGGCCGATTTAAAGCCGGAAC
>Ga0315555_1003218_pt1 | contig 11278 bp, 9 predicted proteins | sample SalMarSW160380MG_FD_202113 | JGI IMG/M metagenome (GOLD analysis project Ga0315555, IMG submission 202113) | Salt marsh sediment microbial communities from the Plum Island Ecosystem LTER, Massachusetts, United States - Salt Marsh Sediment SW1603-80 ...
CATGAACAATCGTGCTCCCGAAGGGGCCTACCGGTCAACCCCTAATCTGGCAACTATTTCTACCAAGTCAAGAGATAAATAATTAATTATATATATAAACATATCATAGGAGAACACAGAGAAAAAAAGAACTCACAGAGACATATCCCATACCAATTTTTATTGTGTATTTTAAATTCCAACCCAACGAACCCAATGAACTCAACAAACTCAATAAACTAATTATTACACAAAGATCACAGAGTTTTTTGTAATCTTACTAAAACCTAAAACCAAAGACCTAAACCCCAAAATCACCTTCCCACCGAAACAACCGTCTTTTCAATACTTCTAGCAGAGTTATCAATATCTTCGATCAATAATAATATTATGTAAAGCCCCGTCGGGACTACCTCATCCTTCCTATCCTTTCCGTCCCAAATCCACTCCCCACTTTCTCCCCCATAGCTCCCAATATTTTCACATAAAAGATGACCTCTTCGGTCGTAGATCTTTAGAGTAATATCATTCCTCATATAAGGAAGATTAAAAGATATAACACATGTCTCATCCACACCATCCCCGTCAGGCGTAAAATGCGGAGGAGTTACGGCAAGAGATACGTTTGATTTTTTATACTCAGCAAATACTGAATTTATAGCTCCGGGGGTTCCCCCTTCCAAAACGGATTGACCCCAATTTGTAGAATTATTAGAAGGAATTTCAGGATTAACTCTTTCTAAAGAAAAATTCCCATCGGTCTCATCCCCACCATAAACAACCTTATCAAAAACAAATCCATTATCATCAAATAGAAGAACACTATCTCCACTGTTAGAAAGAGACAAACTTATCTCCAAAACAGGAGAAGGAATGTTTCCATAATAACTTAAAAAGTCCGCGGAATCTGAAGCAACGATAACATAATCCCCCGAAGGGATTTCTATAAAAGAAGAAGGAATACCATCTATACAAAAAGAATCCAACGAGATATCATACAGAGATCGATTAAAAAGCTCTATCCATTCCGGCGGTCCGCTTGGAGCATACATAATTTCATTTATAATGAACCGAGCCACACCATCTCCAATCCTGATCCTTCTAAAAATAGTTTCCCCTATCAAATCAAACCCAATAAAATAAACACCCTCCGAAGATAACGTAAAATCGAGCCGGCAAACAGAATCCTGTGTCACATCCGCAAAAATAAAACCTTCAATTAGTTCCCCTTCATCGAGAATTCCATTTATATTCTCATCATCAAAAACCTCTACTGTTCCGCTTAATACAGAATCATACGGATTAACTAAAAGAAAAAAAACATTATTACCCACAACCCATAGAGAATCGAGCAAAAAATCCGGCGAAGAATAAACAGAATTTTGCCTTCCGGGTGTAGAACCCGAAACGTCCCCACAGGCTTTCCAATTCTCAGAAACATCGCCATTATAAGGATAAACTCTCTCCACGGAAATGCCATCTCCAGGGTCGAAAGGATTATAATACGTAGAAATCGTATCACCTTCCGAAGAAATAAGAGCAATATTATCAGTGGTTGAAATCCCATTTCCTATTGTAGTATTCCCGACCGTAAGCAAAAGACACGAAGGAACGCCATAAGGCATATAATCCTCACCAGAATCAACATACTCAGGATCCATAATAAGAGCGTACCCCCCGGGCAAAAGTAGAGAATTAAAATCACCGGAAAGAGCCTCAAATGGAACGATCTCATCAATTGCATCAAAATCGGTAATAGTCCAACCACTCAAATCGACCGTTTCAGGACCCATATTAAAAATTTCGACAAACTCATTCCTATCTTCAGGAGACCCAACTCCGCTGGAACCCAGTGGGTTTGACATTACCTCATTAACACATACAGCCGAACACAACAAAAACAAAAAATACATCTTGATTCATTATAGAAGAAAAATATTGAATGTCAAGAACTCTCACCAATGGCAAAAATGGAAAGCAAGTACACTTTCCACCATAACAAAATAACAAAAGCGGCAAACTAAAACAATGTGGATAACTTGTTGGCAAAGTTAACGAGCCCCCATAAAACCTTATCAGTCAAAGATTTAAGTTATATGACTTATCCACAACGATTTAATATAAACCCCTAATCAATAGGGACTTAACAAAAACTCAACTAAAGTATAACAATCTAACTTTTTTCGAAAATTTTAATATCGAGTTTCGCCCTAACGGAAATCCCTCCGCAGAAGATATTGAAATACCACAACTATAAAACAAAAAATTCTTAAAAAAGATTTTTAGAATTTTTTTATGGGGAATAAGCCTAGAGATTTTCTTACCCCAAAAAAGTTAATAAATTGTGGAATATAAGTTATTGATAGGCAATATGATAAAAAGCAATTAGACGCAGCGATGGGTTATGACTCCCCGAAATTTAAAAAGCACCCTTCCCATAAAAGAAACCCGGGGTCACTTAACTCCCCCGGTTTCTTATTAAAGCCTATGTTCTCTCTAAAAAGCAGTCTTATTGGGTAAAAATATTGCTAAAGCCCCACTGCAATTGAACCATTAAAAGGTTAACATCGGGTATCTCGGTTTCATAGATTGTTTTCTGTCCCTGGATTTGCAGTATGATTTGAGGTTTATTATTTGCATTTCTAAGGACATTCCAGTTTATGCCCCCGATAATACGCATATGACCATCATCGTCGATACCGGTATCCACATCCCACATATCGAACCTTCCAACAATATCAACATCCACATTCATTATTTCTTTAAGCTTAAGAATAGGCATTAACATAAAACCACTACTTTTAATGTCATCTTTATCCTGAATAAGATATTCTCCACGAAATTCAAACGGACCCTTAGAAAAACATCCCAAACCTATCATCGCAAACTTGCTTACATCGGTCAAGTATAATACAGATCCCCCAACAGTAAAACTTGGGGCAAGCTCAAGCCTGAGGTTACCCAAAAACTCCGGATCCAGATCTAAATCGCTACCAGTAACAGTATAGCCTTCTCCATTATAAATTGCAACCGAGTAAACCCCTTTATCACCTGGAATATTCCCACATAGAGCAATTCCATAATCTGCGGATTTTGCGACACCCTCTACTTCTTCTAAAACCTGCTCAATAGTGATATATTCCCAATCATAACCGAAACCAAAATAATGCTGTATTATACCGGCACTAATTTTACTTTTCGGTATAGGCAAAACTTCGGCAAAATTAAGGTAAGCATACTTTACTCTGACTCCACCACCTGTAGTAGAGTTTTCATCAGAGAAAAAATCGAGATTAAATCTTCCATCTATCTTATCTGTAAGAGTAGGTTCAATTCTAAAATAACCCCTTTTTAATGCAAATTCACTCGAGAGTATCTCTCCATCGACAATCTCACTCGTATATCTATTCCATAGAAGCATAGATATTTTCGTCTCCCCTACCTCTCCCCCCATTATACTCAGGGGAGTCGCAACAACAAAAAACCCAATAATCAAACAAACAAAAAACTTAACCCTTCTCATAAAAACCTCCTTTAGGTTTCCAGATTCACAATAAACATTACATTTTAAAATTATCCACCAACAAAGATAATAATAGTATTTCCAACAAAAAATAAAGCATGATTTAAATAGACTATTAATTAGTTATCGACAACTGTCAAGGCTAAAAAAAAATTCCACACGGAGACACAGAGAAACAAATAAAAACACCCTTTCTTCTTGACTTATAGCAAAATACGTTTACATTAAAATCTAAATTAAACAAAGTTTTTATAAGATTTATAGCGAGGTGGATTTGAAGTTATCAGTAGTTATACCGGTTTTCAATGAAAAAGATACCATAAAAGAAGTCATTGAAAAAGTAAAACAATCTCCTGTAAAAAAGGAAATAATTATAATCGATGACGGTTCCAATGATGGAACACAAAAATTGTTACAAGAAGTAAAAAGAGAATCAAGGGATGATTATGATATAAAAATACTGCGTCTCGATAAAAACATTGGAAAGGGACGAGCCATCAAAAAAGGCTTTTCATTAGTAAAGGGAGATTATGTAATAATTCAAGACGCCGATCTTGAATATAATCCGGATGAATATCCTAAATTACTTGAACCTATTTTGAATAAAGAAACAGATGTCGTTTTTGGGTCCAGACTTCTCAATAAAAATAAATCTTCAAGAAAAAACCGATTTTTATATATAGGAAGAATTTCGTTAAGCTGGGCCACAAATATTTTATTCGGCAGTCACCTTACCGACGTTTATACGTGCTATAAATTAATTCCCAATGATTTAATCAGAAACTTAGATATAACAGCAAATGGTTTCGAGTTAGAAGCTGAACTTACCGCTAAAATACTTCTCGCGGGAAAGAAAATAAAGGAAGTTCCTATCAATTATAATCCCCGTTCAAAAAAAGCCGGAAAAAAAATAATATGGATTGATTGGTTTAAAGGCGTAAAAATGCTATTGGTTTTGAGATTAAAAAATAAGAGTTTAAAAAGGATTAAGGAATAAAGTTCCTTGTATTTTATACTTAAAATCGAAAAAATTACTCAGTCATTACAATAACAGGAACGGGATCTTGTGATTCATAAAAAAGCGTAAAACCTTCATTCGCAAAATATTCTATCCACCGGGATTTTTCTTCATAATTTCTACCGCGCTTCAATTCAACAAAGACAAAAGAAATTTTATGATTATTTTTTAGTGAATCCAACTTATCTTTATCTATCTCATCCAATTCAATAAGTTTTACTCTGCTAAAATATGGGTTAAATAATTCATCCGTATCGGAATTACACATTACCATATCAACATTTTCAATTTTCTCCTGTAAAACTTGACTAAGACGTTTTTCTTCTCTTACAAATTGATGATGCTTATATTGAATTCCACAGTTAAAAATGAAAAGCAAAGGTATAATAAAAATAAAAGCTTTCTTTGCGAATTTTTTATTTTGTAAAAAATCCAAATAGGGTACCAGCAGAAGAGGAATGATCGGAACCATAAACCTCTGTCCCTTAACCAATTTTTCGGCTAAGTTACTCCCTCCATCGATAAAATAATAAAAAGAATAAAAAAGAATGACAACTAAAGAAGGAATAACGAAAAAAGAAATCTTTTTGTTTTTAAAGTTAAAGAATATCGCTAACAATAACATTCCGGGATATAGAACATTTAAAGACAAAAGATAGTAAGGAAAATTATATATAAAATACTGGATACTAAAAGATTTCGCACCATCAATCGTAAAAGGACCAAGAATAAAACCATAAGCGTACATTATGTACCCAAGAAGCACAAAAGAAAAGAGAAAAACTCCAGGAAGAAGTAACATTACTTTTTTATATTCCTTTAAGTAAAGAAGCGCTCCAAAAATACCGATAATTATAATCAGATTTGGATATCTAAGCAAAACAAGAAATCCGAGAGAGAATCCGGCTGCAAGGCTTTTTTTGTCGAGCAGAAAAAATATTCCCAGCAGCAAAAAAAACATTGAAGGAATATCGCTCATTAACGTTCGAGAAAACAACAGTATTGTTGGATGCAATAAAAAAACTAAAGAATAAACAGGGTCGATATTCAGTTTACGCAGTATCAAAATAAAAAGTAAAAAGCTCCCTATATAGAGCAAAATATTTTTCAAAAACCCAAGCTTCCAGTTAATGGCAGTAAAAGGAAGAAGAAGCGCGGAATTACCCGGAGGATATATAGAAATAGTTCCTTTTGTTCCCTTTGCTGTCCCTAAAAGAGGTACATCGACTCCCGCTTTCTCATAAAAGAAAGAACCATTTTGCATCGCGTGAGTCGCAGTAAGATATAAATCCTCATCGTAAATACCGTAAAACTCAGGATAATACAAAAAAATAACAGCAATTTGTAAAATTAGAAATAAAATAAGCAATTTTTTCATAATTAGAAGATATAAATACATAAAACTTTGTCAACACAATTCAAAACAAACTACAGAGGATACAAAGATGAAAAAGTTAGGTCGTTGGATGGTTGGATCGTTAGGTCGTAAAAAAAACAGAGAGAAAGGAAAAACCGGCTCAGGATCCAAGCCTCGATTCTGAGCTGGTTTTATTTATGGAGATAGGGTTTGCTTTTAACTTTGGACGCTGGACATTGAACCTTGGACATTTAAAAAATTTCAGGGTTGACAAATAAACAAAAAAAGATATGATTATTCGATTGTTTATTTATGTATCATTATAGTATACTCTAGTATACTCAAAAAACTAAAGGAGGTTCTTTTAGTATGGCAGAAGGTAAAGTAAAATGGTTTAGTGACAGAAAAGGATATGGTTTTATTACCATGGAAGAAGATGAATCAAAAGATATCTTCGTCCACACAACCGCCCTTATCGATGGCTTGGTTACTCTTTCGGAAGGAGATGAAGTAGAATTCGAACTCATCGAAAGTGATAAAGGACCAAAAGCCGAAAAAGTAAAAAAGATTCGTTAAACTTTAGTTCTCAATATAAAGTTTCGATAAATTAAAATATAAAAAGCAAAAGACCCCTGGCTTTATTGTATTTTTGTGTCACGAAGTCAGCGATTCGCGTTGATCCATAGCTGTCTTCTATGGTTTGGGATTTTGAGGTTGGGATTTAGTTTTGACTTTGGACGCTGGACATTGGACTTTAAACTTCATGAAGATAAAGTCTTGATTTATCATATCTAAATGTTATATTTCACTCGAAATGAAGGAGAATAAATGTACGACAAAAGAAAAATAATAGGCTTTTCGTCTGTATTTTTCGTACTAATCGCAGCATATTTATACACAATCGCCCCTACTGTTTCACTCTGGGATTGCGGCGAATTTATAGCCTGCTCTCATATTTTAGGAGTACCACATCCCCCGGGAACACCATTTTTCATTTTGCTGGGCAGAATATTCGACATTATTATTCCTTTCAAGGAAGTAGCAAAACGTATAAACTTTTTATCTTCTCTTTCGTCCGCTTTAGCGGGAGGTTTTCTTTATCTTATAATCCTGTCTGTTTTCCAACGTTTTAGAGAAAATAGAGGAAAAAAACTGGCCTTAAGCAATCACCTTATAGCGGTGCTATCTGCTATCGGAGCCGGACTTTCTTATAGTGTATGGGATACCTCTGTGGAAGCGGAAGTTTACTCCACATCCATTCTAATACTGGTAATAGGTTTGTGGCTTACCCTTCACTGGAACGAAAACCGGAAAATGAGGGGTGACGACAACTATATTCTGCTTCTTATTTACCTGATATTTTTATCATTCGGAATTCATCTAATGCCTCTACTCCTTATTCCGGGTATTTTAGTTTTTGTGATAATGACAGATAAAAAAATATTTATTAATCCGAAATTAATTATCTTCTCGGCAGTACTCATAATAATAGGAATCACAACATATTATTATTTGATGATAAGAGCGCAGGCTAATCCGGCAATAAACGAAGCAAACCCGGGCAATTTTAAGGCGTTATGGGATGTAATATCCAGAGAACAATACGGACCAATGAAGATGGTTCCCAGAAAAACTCAAATTCAAACTCACCTCTACCCTATTATTGCGTTATTTGAACAAATAAAAATATTCTTTAAATATTTCTCATGGCAATATTTCCCCTACCCAAGAGAATCTACTAATAACTTTATAAAATATATCTCTATAGCAGGTACTTATATATACATTTTTATCGGACTTTGGGGTATGCTTATCCATTACAAAAAAGACAGAAAAACTTTTTGGCTATTTTTTATCCTATATTTATTAGTAAGCTTGGGATTAGTTTTTTATCTTAATTTAAAATTCTCGCCCTCTGACCCCAATCCCACCCATCAAGACCGGGAAGTCAGAGAGAGAGACTATTTCTGGACTCCTGCATTCTTTCTTTTTATGTTTTATGTATCGATAGGATTATACTGGATATACATAAAATCAAAAAAGATAAATATTTCTTATAGTCGCGCCATAATGACTCTTTCTTTTTTTATAGGATTCATACCCCTGGTTTCAAACATACAAAGCCATGTTAACAGAAGAGGGAACTGGATCGCTTCCGATTACGCGCATAACTTACTCATAACTCCTGAAGAAAATTCCATACTTTTCACATACGGAGATAACGATACTTTCCCTGTGTGGTTCCTTCAGGAAGTAAAAGGATTTAGAAAATTCGATGCTAAAAATAAAAAAGGTGTGCGACTTTCTAATTTTTCTCTTATGAATACTTCCTGGTATATAAGACAGTTAAAAAAGTCCGGAATACCCATAGATTTTGCTTCTCCTTTCAAAGGAACCAACTTAGAAAGCGAATATAATAGAAGCAAAAAAAACGGAAACACCGATCTTAATTTTGAGCAATGGGTAATAGATAATATACAACCAATAAGATGTGAAGATAAACGATGGCTAAGACCCGCGGATATTTTGGTAAGAGATATCATACTTTGTTCCACCGGGAAAAAACCTACATTTAAAGATTTCATAATGCCTGACACAATATTCGTCAAAAAATATATTAAAGAAAATTTTAACCCATCCATAAATATATATTTCTCTTCTCCTGTAGAATCCTATACTCGAAAAGTATTTGGCAGGCATTTTGAATTAGAAGGATTTGCCTACCGTCTGGTGGGAAAAGAAGGAAATAATATGATAAATTCTAAAAAGATGTTAGATAAACTTACTCGCGAATTTAAAACAAGCTACTGTAGTAATCCCACAATATACACTGGAAGAGCCCAAGAAAAGCCGTTAGTCAACCACGCTTCGCTTTATGCTAATTCCGGAAGCCAAATACTGGAGGAATTCAAGAAAAAGAACAAAGAAACAATCTCGGAATCCGATAAAGATACATTAAAATTTTTAGAAAATATTTTTAAAAAGGCTTTTATTCTTTCATCAAAATCAAAGTATGCAGTATCAACAACACCTCAAGTAGCAAACGAACTTAAAGAAATATATACTCTACTGGGTGAAAAAGGAAATTCAACCAATTTCAGCGATTCACTTCTTAAAATTATTGATACTCCATCGCTTCATCTACTAAGAGCCGAGATGCTTTCTTTCAAAGCAAAAGATGAGAATTCAAACGAATACAAAGAAGCAAAAGAAGAATTCACATACTTACTTGAAAATGAAAAATTTAAACACTCAGGATATGCGGGACTTATTCAACTCTACAATATATCTAACAAATCGGAAAAGATTAAAGAAATCATTTTAGAAATAAGTGGAGAACCAAAACTTGCAGAAAAAACTCTCTACTATACCATGAGATTCAAGCCCGAAACAGCGCTTGCACTACTTAAAAATTGGAAAGAAATTTATCCGGGAGACACAGAAAGAATAGATTTATTAATCCGACAAATTAAAACAAGAAACAAAGAAGGATTCTGATAAATGATTTTTTTAATATATTTGCGAAATCTACTCAATTTGTTGTTAAAAAAACAAAAGACCTTTGTGTTCTTTGTGCCATTAGTGGTAAATAATTCCTTATGAACTGGATTGAAGTACCATCATTCGCGAAGATAAATCTTGGTTTATACATAAAAGAAAAGAGAGCAGACGGTTTTCACTCAATAGAATCTATTTTCCAAACAATATCATTAAAAGATTTACTATACTTTAAACTAGGCGGGGACAAAATAGAAATTTCCTCCGACAATCCTAATTTACCCGTTGGACCTACTAACTTAATATATAAAGCAGCAAATATGTTTAAAGAAAAAAGTAATGACAGATTAGGGATAAAAATAAAAGTTGAAAAAAATATACCAATCGGAGCTGGACTGGGAGGCGGAAGCTCAAACGCGGCCGTAACTCTTTTAACTTTAAACAGTTTACTGCAACATCCTAAAAATACCCAAGAATTAACCAAATACGCAAAAAAACTCGGATCGGATGTACCGTTTTTCTTAAAAGGCGGGACCGCACTCGTAAAAGGAAGAGGAGAGAAAATACAATGGGCAAAAGATATACCAACGTTTCCTATTCTTCTCGCATTACCTTCATTTTCAATCTCGACTAAAGACGCGTATAATTGGTGGGAAAAAGAAGAAAAACAAACCTTGACAAACACGGACTTAAGCCTTATACTACATGGAATGCAAGAGGGAAAAAGGGAAATCTTTTACGAATTAGAGAATTCCTTTTGCGATTTAGTTATAAAAAAATACCCTCAGGTAAAAAATATTATGGAAAAGCTAAGGAATTTAAAACCAATAAATGTTTTATTAAGTGGTTCTGGTCCTGCTATATTTGCAGTGTTTGGATCAGAAGTATACAACTATAGATGGGGAGACATAAAAACAGATAATTACGCATTAATAAACTGCAAAAGCATCTCCCGAGAAAAGTACTTCAACTTGTTAAAACCAAAGGAGGACTAATGGATTTCACAGAAGTACGTGTAACTCTTAGAGACGAACCCAGGCTTAAGGCATTTGTAAATGTAACCTTTGACGATGATTTTGTTGTTCGCGGCATGAAAGTAATCGAAGGAAGAAAAGGACTTTTTGTCGCAATGCCTTCAAGAAAAGGGAAAGACGGAACTTTTAGAGACATCGCTCATCCGATAAATAATGAGATGAGGAAAAAACTTGAAAAAGTTGTCCTTGATGAATATTATAGCAAATGTGAAGAAGAGGGGAAAACTCCGGAGAGTTCCAACCTCGAGCAGGAAGATTTTGAAGCACCCGATGAAAATATGGATGTTGACTCTGTCAGCGAAGAAGAAAGTAGCGAAGTAGCGGACCTCGAAGAAGAGATAAATAATGATATCGAGGGAGTAGGGATCTCATCAGAAGAAGAAATAATAGAGGACGAAGAACTTTTATAAAAATCAAACTCCTTGCCATTATAATTTCTTGGGGCGTCGCCAAGCGGCAAGGCACGAGATTTTGGGTCTCGCATACGTAGGTTCGAATCCTACCGCCCCAGAAGAGAAGCAAAATTGGAATTGAAAGTTTTCTCAGGATCCGAAACCGTACAATTAGCGGAAGGTATTAGCAAATATCTAAAATTACCTCTGTCTACTCTATTGAAGAAGCAATTCTCGGACGGAGAAATCTTTATTCAAATTAAAGAAAATGTCCGCGGAAGAGATGTTTTTGTTGTTCAGTCAACAAATCCTCCCGCGGAAAATTTGATTGAATTGCTGCTTATAATCGATGCCCTGCGCCGTGCTTCCACAGGAAGAATAACAGCTGTTATACCTTACTTCGGATATGGACGGCAGGAAAAGAAAGACCGGCCAAGGGTTCCGATTTCGGCAAAACTATTCGCGAATCTATTGGAA
>Ga0315555_1003219_pt1 | contig 11278 bp, 11 predicted proteins | sample SalMarSW160380MG_FD_202113 | JGI IMG/M metagenome (GOLD analysis project Ga0315555, IMG submission 202113) | Salt marsh sediment microbial communities from the Plum Island Ecosystem LTER, Massachusetts, United States - Salt Marsh Sediment SW1603-80 ...
GGCGGGCAGAACGAGGCCACCGTGGCCCAGGGGCTGGCCCAGTCGCAGCTGGAATATACCAAGAGCCAGGCCTACGACCCCGGCGCCGCTACCTACCCCGCCGTGGTGACACCGCCCGGCTATAACTTGACCGTCGCCGTGGCCTCCCTACCGGGGACCGACGCCGATATCCAGAAAATCACGGTGACCGTCCTCCGGGACGGCGCCGGTGTGCTGACCGTATCAGATTACAAGGTAAACCGATGAAAATAACCAAAGGCCAGAGAGGGATGACCCTGGTAGAGCTGATGATGACCGTCGCCATTACCGGCGTAATCGTCGCCTTCATGGGTACGGCCATCTGGCAGATGAGCTCGGTGACCGCCTACGGCAACGACCGGCTCACCGCCCTGCACGAGCTGCAGAACGCCGCCCGCTGGTTCAACCTGGACGGGCAGCGGGCCACCGCCGCCAGCGCCGGGCCGGGCACGCTGACGCTGACCGGGACGCCCTCGGTGACCTACGCTTTGACCGGCACCGAGCTCCGGCGTACCGCCGGGGCCCAGCCTCTGGTGGTAGCCCATAACATCTCAAGCGTCAGTTTTACGGTCAACGGCCGCGTCGTCACCATGTCCCTCACCTCGGCGCCGGAAGGCCAGTACGGGGTGAGTGAGACGGGGACATATCTCGTCAATCTCAGACCGGCGGAGGCAGACTGATGAAAGGCGAAAAGGGAGCGGCCCTGCCGCTGGCTATTATGGCCCTGGCCCTGGGGTCGCTGGTGATAATGCCCTTCCTGGGCCACGCCTCAAGCACTCTCATCGGCTCCGGCGTCTACGAGCAGGGGCTGGCAGAGCGCTACGCCGCCGACGCCGGCATCGAGTACGCCGTCTGGGGGCTGATGAGCGAGACGCTGGTGGTGCCCGAAGGCAGCACCGTGCCCCTGACACCTTTTATGCTTAATGATAAGAACGTGACCGTCAGCGTCTATAACCAGGGGTCAGACCAGTACCTGGTTACGGCCACGGCCCTCTCCGACGACGGCCACAGCACCACCATCGAGAGCGTGCTCTCGGCGGGCGGCGGCGCCGACTATTACGACGGTGACATCACCCTGGGGTGGCACGAGACCCATACCGGCGACCTCCTGGCCGATGGCTATATCAACCTGAGTAGCGAGGCGTCGATTATCGGGGGCGCCTACGCCACCGGGGATATCATTATGGGATGGGCGACACTGATTACCGGCGACGCCGCGGCCGGCGACGATGTCCACCTCGGCTCGCAGGCGACCATCGCCGGCAGCGTCAGCGCCGCCGACGATATCGTGATGAACTGGCGGGCCGAAATCGGCGGCGACGCCTGTGCCGGCGGAGACCTTACACTCTACAGCGAGTCCGGAATCGGGGGCGACGCCGCCGCCGCCGGGAACGTCAATATGGGTTGGAGTGCTAATATCAACGGCGACCTCTACATTACCGTCGGTAATAAGAACCTGGTCATGGAGAGCCAGGCCAGAATTTGGAACAATGTCTACGTCATCGGCAACATTAACAATGTCTCGCTGGGGTATCAGACAATGATACAGGGCGGCCTTTACATCACCGGCACCATTACGGGCACTCTCACGCTGGGGTGGGAGGCCAGCATCGCGGGAGGAGTCCACGAAAATTACTCCGGCAGTATTCCTCCGCCGCCGGTAGGCCCGTCGCTGCCCACGGGGGGAGACGATATCGTCATTATCTCGTGGGAATGATAACGCCTGAGCCGTAAGCGGCTCAAAGGGGAAAACAATGAAGACAAGAAGGTTACTGATAGTAATACTGGCCATCGCCACGCTGGTGGTCTACTACATCATGGGGACGGACTACCGCCAGGAGGGCCAGTCGGGCGAGGCGCTGGCCGCCCAGATTAACCAGGCGGCCCAGGAGCTGGCCCAGATAGCGCCGACTCCCACCGACCTGGCGGCCAGGCTGGCCGCCGCCGAAGACTCGCTTGCGGCGGCCCAGAACGCCTTCCCCGAAAGGCCCGGCAGCACCGAAATTATCGATACCATCCTGAAGCTGGCCGAAGACACCGGCGTCGATGCCGTACCCCTGGTCACCCAGCCCTGGATGGAGGAGTTCGTCAACGAGGAGGTCTACACCGTCTTCCGGCTCAATATCACCGCCTCCGGGACGTTCGCCGGGCTGCTGGCTTTCCTGGGGCAGCTGGAGACCGGCGGGCCGGGGACGCTGGTGTTGACCGAGCTCGCCATGGAACGTGACGTGGCGGCGGGTAACGACGATATCTATGTCAACGCCAGCGTGGATATCGCCTTCTACGCCCGGCCTCCCGCCGGCGAATGATAAAAGGACGTAACCGAGATGTACATCGCACTTAATATCAGCAACAGCAACATACAGGTCGTCGCCCTCAAGGGAAAGCGGGTCAGCGAATGGGCCAGCCTCTCCCTTCCCGAAGGGGTAGTCCGCGACGGGCTTGTCCTCAAGCCGCAGGCCCTGGGTGAGGCCATCGACCGCCTGTTCAAAACCAAGAAGCTCCCGCGGGACAACGTTATTGCCAGCCTCTCCGGCCTGTCCTTTACCTACCGCTTCCTCAGCCTGCCCCGGATGAAACCGGAGCTGATGGACGAGGCCGTCCTGCGCGCCGCCAGGAAGGAAATCTCGCTGCCCCTGGAGGATCTCTACGTCTCCTGGCAGCAGCTCCCCGGCGGGGAAGAGGCGGAGTTCTTCGTCCTCGGCGTGCCGCGTAACCTCGTCGACGCCCTGGTGACGACGCTTACCGCCGCCAACGTGGCGCCTTACCTCCTCGACCTGCGCCCCCTGGCCCTGGCCCGGGCCGCCAGCCGCGGCGACGCCATCGTGGTCAACATGGACACCGACAGCTTCGATATCGTCATCGTCGCCGGGGGCGTCCCCAGGGTGATACATACCATCAACCCCAGCGGCAAGGACGCCACCCAGGAAGACAATGTCCGCCGGCTGGCCGACGAGCTCACCAAGACCACCGCCTTCTACCAGAGCAGCCATCCGGCCGGCCAGCTGGGCCCGGAGACGCCCCTGCTGCTCACCGGCGAGCTGGCCGCCGAGCCAGCCGTTACCGGCCTGCTCCAGACGGAGGTGGAATACCCGGTGGAACCCCTGGTGCCGCCGGTGGAAGTACCCCCGGAGATGCCCCTGCCCGTCTATGCCGCCAGCATCGGGCTGGCCCTGAAAAAGACGCCGCTAAAAACCTCCGGCACGCCGGCCGTGCCTTTCCACGATATCAATATGAATATCCTTACCGGCAAGTACCGCAAGGTCAAAAAGCCGTCGCGGTCGCCGGTATATACCCTGCTGGGCATCCTCCTGGCGGTAGCCGTCGTCGGGCTCTACCCCCTCTACCTGGCCCGCAGCGGCCTTATCGAGGAGAACGCCGCCAGCCGCACCGAGCTATATAACATCAACCTGGAAATCAGCACGGCCACTCTGGCCGCCGCCGAGGCCGTCCAAACGGAGGAGACCATCGGCGCCATTACCGCGGCCGCGGCGGCCCGGCAGGAGGCCAACGCCGCCATCCTCGAACCGCGCGGCAGCTTCTCCGCCGAACTGGCGCTGGTGACGGATATACTGCCGCCCCAGACCGCCTTCATCTCGGTAGCCATCGAGACTGAGTTGATTACGGTAACGGGCGAGGCCGATAGCGTCTTTACCGTGGTGGCCTACGCCGACGCCCTGGAGGCCAGCGGGGCCTTTGCCGAGGTACGCATCGCCCGGCTGGACGAAGTCCCGCCCGAGACCGAGGGCGTGATTGCCGGTGGCGAGATTACCTTTGAGGTCAGCATTACCCGATAAGGGAGTATTAAAATGACAATGAATATCAACGACCTGCTGGGCACGGCCCTGGCCAAAGGGGCCTCCGACCTGCACCTCAAGGTGGGCGCCTGCCCGATCTTCCGCATCGACGGGGCGCTCGTCGCCCCGGATGGCGCGGCCGTCATCGAGGCAGAGACCATGAAGGCCATGTTTGAAGAGGTGGCCAGCGACGAGCAGCGCCAGGCCTTTGCCAGCGACCTGGAGGCGGATTTCGCCTACCAGGCTACGGGCACCGGGCGGTTCCGCGTTAACGTCTGCCAGCAGGGCGGCGCCATCGCTATAACCTTCCGCCCCGTGAGGACGGACTGCCCGACGCTGGAGGAGCTGGGTATGCCGGCGGTCTGCCGGGAGCTGGCCCTGAAACCGAGCGGGCTGGTCATCGTCACCGGCCCCACCGGCAGCGGCAAATCGACCACCCTGGCCGCCATGATGGACTATCTCAACCAGACCACCCGGCAGAAGATAGTCACCATCGAAGACCCGGTGGAGTTCATCCATCGGGATAAGCAATGCGTCTTCTCGCAGCGCGAGGTGGGCCGGGATACCCGGTCTTTCGCCAGCGCCCTGAAGTACTCCCTGCGCCAGGACCCGGACGTCATCCTGGTGGGCGAGATGCGCGACCTGGAGACGATGACCGCCGCCCTGACCGCCGCCGAGACGGGACACCTGGTGCTGACCACCCTGCATACCCAGGGCACCACCGAGGCCATCGACCGGTTTATCGACGTCTTCCCCCCGCACCAGCAGCAGCAGGTGCGTATCCAGCTGGCCATCACCCTGGAGGGCATCCTCTACCAGCTGCTCCTGCCCCGCGCCGATAGCCCCGGGCGCATCGCCGCCACGGAGGTCATGCTGGCCACCCCCGCCATCAGGACGCTCATCCGCGAGGGGAAGACCCACCAGATGCGCAATGTCATCCAGACCGGCCAAAAGTACGGCATGCAGACGCTCAACCAGTCGCTGGCTGCCCTCTGCCAGCGCGGCCATATCAGGCGTGAGGACGCCCTGGCCCACAGCCACGAGCCTGCCGAGCTCGCCGAGATACTCGGTGCCTAAAAAGCATCTTTATGAAAAATTTATGGACTGTTGACACAATATTAATAATTCTTTATAGCTTTCTTAATACCCGCCATCGATAATGATAATAGGGTTAGTCTCAGGAAAAAGAGATGAAAAAAGCGGGTATTAAAACCAACGGCGGAAGCGGGCGGAAAGCGGGGCAGCTTAACCTGGAAAGTAGCGTCCGGCAGCTGCGCTGTCTTTATGATATCGTCCGCATCACCGGCGACCCGGACACCCCCCTCGACGAGCCGCTTACGGAGATTGCCGGGCGGCTCCCCGCGGCGCTCCAGTACCCGGCCCTGGCCTTCGGCCGTATCGCTCTGAACGGGAAAACCTACGCCACGGACAACTACACCGATACCGACCGGAAGCTGTCCGCGGATATCGTCGTGCAGGAAAAGAAGGGCGGCTGCGTCGAGGCCGGCTATGCCGAGGCCCCGCCGGTCAAAGAGTCGGCCCTGTTTTCCAAGGCGGACAGGCTGCTATTAGACGCCGTCGCCGAGCGCCTGGGGACTTTCATCGAACGCAAACAGAATACCGAGATTATCAATACCATCTACCAGCACTCGCCGCTGGGCATCTTCATCCTGCAGGAAGGCAAGCTCCAGTATACCAACGCGCAGTTCCAGAGAATCACCGGCTACACGCCGGCAGAGCTGCTCGGCCGGGAGCTTACCGACCTCGTCGCCACCGGGGACGTCGCGGCGGTCAGGTCGAGTACCACCCTCACCACGAAGGGAAAGAACCCCTATCCCGGCGAATACCGCCTCCGTCATAAGAGGGGGCAGCTCAAATGGGTGGTACAGACGGTAGCCCCCATCCACTACCAGGGCCGCCCGGCCGTCCTGGGGAACGTCATGGACATCACCGAGCGTAAATACCTGGAGAGGAAGCTGGTGGAATTTGAGGAACTGAGCCAGATGAAGAGCGACCTCCTCTCCACCGTCTCCCACGAACTGCGCACCCCCCTGGCGACCATCAAGGGCTATTCCTCGATGATACTGGACCACTATTCCCGGCTCAGCTCCGGCGAGACCAAGGACTATATCAAGTCCATCGATAGCTCCAGCGACCGCCTCTCCAGGCTCGTCGATAACCTCCTGGATACCTCCCGGATGGAATCGGGGCTGCTCAAGCTGCAAAAGGCCCCCACGTACATCCCCCGGCTGCTGGAAGAGGCGGTCAGGGAGGCCAGCGTCCGCTCCGGCGACCATCACATCGTCTTCCGACCGGGGAAGCCGTTGCCCAAAGTGAAGGTGGACGCCAGGCGCATCCGGCAGGTGGTGGATAACCTCATCGATAACGCCACTAAATATTCGCCGGAGGGGACGGCGGTCACCATCGCGGCCTCCCTGACCGACCCGGAGCTGCACGTTAGCGTGGCCGACCAGGGCCCGGGGATACCCGCCGGGGAGCTGGGTAAAATTTTCCAGCGGATGTACCGCATTGAGCCGGGGATTCGCCCCGGCGCGGACGGCCTCGGCCTGGGGCTCTATATCTGCCGGCAGCTGGTAGAGGCGCACGGCGGCCGTATCTGGGCGGAGAGCACCGTGGGGAAGGGCAGCACCATCCACCTGACCCTGCCCCTGTTGAGTACGGCCAAAAAGACAGGGTCGCTGGCCACGGCCGGCGGGGCGAAGGCCGCCCTGCTACATGGATAATAATTAATCAGGGAGAAAGAGAGATACCATGATATCAGCGAGCCAGCCATTAGTGCTGATAGTAGATGACGATTTACGCATGCTGCACATGATAAAGCGCATGCTGGCCCTGGAGGGCTTCCGGGCGCTGGTGGCCAGCAGCGGCGACGCCGCCCTGAGAATGTTCGAGGAAGAAATCCCCGACCTGGTGCTCCTCGATATCATCATGCCGGGCATCGACGGCTATGCCGTCTGCCGGCGAATCCGCGAGTTATCCCGTATACCCATCATCATGGTAACCGCCCGGGACGGCGACGGAGAGAAGGCGATGGGGTTAGGGCTCGGCGCCGACGATTATGTCACCAAACCCTTCTCCGCCAGTGAGCTGTCGGCGCGTATCCGGGCCTTGCTGCGCCGGGCGGGAGGCCGGGAGCGGCACGGCGCCGGTTACATTATGGCCGCGGCCAGGTAAAACGGCCCGGCCCGCCGATGTGATGCTACTGTGAGAAATCACCCCCGGCCTGGTGACCCCGCTGTGACCGGAAACAGCCAGAATATGAATAGTATGAAAAACTTACGAAGACAACGTCAGAAGACGAACCGCCGGCGCATCCTGGTGGTGGACGGCGACCGCGACATGCAGCGGCAGCTCAACAGCACCCTGGGCAGCGAGGGTTTCGATACCATCGCCGCCGGCGACGGCGCGGCCGCGCGGCACCTCTTCCAGGCGACGCACCCCGACCTGGTGATTCTGGATACGGCCATTCCGGGGCAGGACAGCTTCCAGCTCCTGGGCGATATGCGGGGGCAGTCGGACATACCCATCATCATGCTGACCGAGGACTACGGAGAGCAGGCCCTGTGGAGGGCGTTCTCCCTGGGGGCGGACGATTATGTCCGCAAGCCATTCGGGGCGCGCTCGCTGGTGGCCAGGGTACGCGCCAAGCTGCGGCGCTGCCAGACTAAATGCATGTAGCCGGAGAAGACCCCACCCCACCCTATCCAAGTTATCTATTCCCACCCAAGCCACCCCTATCATCAGCGGCATATCCCTTAGTTTGCCACCCCACCCCGCTGTCATTGCGAGGAGCGCCAGCGACGCGGCAATCTATCCCCGGACTATCACCAAGATTGGTCGTGATACCCGCTTGCTTTTTCCCGTCGGATATCTTATAGTATTAACACAATAGAATAGCCCCGCAGGGGCGCCCGAGCGCGAGCGAGGGCCCAACTGGAAAGCAAGCCGGTGAGATTCCGGCGCGGCCGCGCCACTGTGATTGATGGCCAGACCATCAAAAGCCAGAACGCCAGCCCCTGACCGACCTACGTTACTCCGCGGAGGAGTGGTAGGGCTTTTTGTTGAGTCTTACACACCCCTCGGCGGCGTCGAGGGGTTTATTTTTAGAAGGAGGTCTCAATGAAAAGCACCCACAAGCCCATCGGTGTCCTCTGCCTGGCGGCCGTCCTGCTGCCGGTACTCCTCATGAGCTGCACGGAACCGGCAGAGCCGGAGGGCACCACGCCGGTAGCCCCGGAAACCACCGCGCCTTCCGCCCCGGCTCCAATCGTCGTTACCGACCAGGCGGGCCGCGAGGTCACCCTGGAGGCCGTCCCCGGGAGAATCGTCTCGCTGGCCCCCAGCAATACGGAAATCGTCTACGCCCTGGGGCTGGGCGACCGCCTCATCGGCCGGACGGACTACTGCAACTATCCCGCCGAGGTCCTCGACGTGCCCTCCGTCGGCGGCTTCAGCACGCCCAACCTGGAGTCAATCGTAGCCCTGGAACCGGACCTGGTACTGGCTACCTCGATTCATGAAGAAATCGTCGGCCAGATGGAGGCCCTGGGGATAAACGTCGTCGTCCTGCACCCCCAGGCCATCGACAGCATCCTCGGCAGCATCGAGCTTACCGGCAGGGTCACCGGCGCGGAGGAGGCCGCCGCCGGGCTCCTCGACGACATGCGCGCCCGCATCGAGGCGGTATCCGCCCTGACCGAGGGGCTGGCCGCCGGGGAGATTGTCCGCACCTGCTTCGTCGTCTGGCACGACCCGCTGATGCTGGCCGGCGGCGATACCCTCTACGAGGAGCTTATCCGCATCGCCGGGGGCAGCAACATCGTCAGCGACCAGTCGGGCTATCCCTCCATCGACCTGGAGGAGGTAATCGTGGCCGACCCGCAGGTAATCATCGTCGGCGTCGGCATGGGCACGGGCGAAGACCTGGCGCTGCAGTTCCTGCTCAATGAGCCGGTACTGGCCATTGTCTCCGCCCGGCAGAACGACCGGGTCTATGCCATCGACCAGGATATCGTGGGGCGGTTCGGCCCCCGCATCGTCGAAGGCCTGGAGCAGTTCGCCGGCTTCCTGCACCCCGAGCTCTTCGGCGTACCCGGCCAATAAATCCGAATGAAGAAAACTATGCAACGGAATAGTCCCGCACCCGCCGGTACATACTTTACAGGGCGGCGCACCCGGCTTTACAGCCTGGTGGGCCTGGTCGTTCTGCTGATACTCGTGGCCGCCATCGCCACCGGCATCGGCAGCGTGCATATTCCCCTGGGCACCACCTTCGGCATCCTGGCGGACAGGCTGCCCTTCTTGGAGATTACCCAGACCTGGCCCGATTCCCTAGCCACCGTCATCCTGGAGATACGGCTGCCCCGCATTATCCTGGCGGGGCTGGTGGGGGCGGCGCTGGCCGTGGCCGGGGCCACCTACCAGGGGCTCTTCCGCAATCCCCTGGCCGACCCCTATCTCATCGGGGTGGCCCAGGGAGCCTCGCTGGGGGCCATCGTCGGCTTCCTGCTGCCGGTCTCCTGGAACCTGGCCGGCTTCGGGCTCATCCCGCTGCTGGCCTTCGTCGGGGCGCTGCTGGCCACCGCCACCGTCTACCTGCTGGCGCGGGTGGGCAAGACCCTGCCGGTGACCACCCTGATACTGGCCGGGGTCGCCTTGGGGGCCCTGCTGGCCTCGATTGTCTCCTACCTGATTATCTCCAGCGGCGAGGCCATGCACGGCATCATCTTCTGGCTCATGGGCAGCTTCGCGCTGAGCAAGTGGTCGGAGGTGTGGGTCGTCCTGCCCTACGTGGCGGTGGGGACGGGCTTTATCATCCTCTTCGCCCGGATGCTCAACGTCATGCAGCTCGACGAGGAGCAGGCGCAGCAGCTGGGCGTCAACGTGGAGAGGCTCAAGCTGGCCCTGCTGGCGGCGGCCACCCTGATTACGGCCGCCAGCGTCGCCTTCGTGGGCACCATCGGCTTCGTCGGCATCATCATCCCGCACGCCGTCCGCCTGATATGGGGCGCCGACCACCGCTTCCTGCTGCCGCTGGCCTGCCTGACGGGGGCCATCTTCATGATTCTCACCGACCTGGTGGCGCGTACCGTGCTGGCACCCACGGAGATACCCATCGGGGTGATTACCGCCATCTGCGGGGCGCCCTTCTTCCTCTACCTGCTGCGGCGCCGCAAGAAGGCGATTTTCTAAATTTGAAAGGGGGAAGTTTAAGAAGGGTTCACCCTTCTTTCAATTAATTCCCCCTCTCCTTGATAGGAGAGGGGGACACCGGGGGTGAGGTAGACAATAGATTATGATTGAACTGGAAATGCAGGACGTAACCCTGGGCTACAACCACCAGTCCGTGCTCCAAGACATCAACTTCAAGGTGGTGCCGGGGGAGATGGTGGGGCTCATCGGCCCCAACGGCTCGGGCAAGTCCACCATCATCAAGGCCCTCAGCCGCGTCATCGCCCCCGCCGCCGGCCGCATCCTCATCGGCGGGCGTCCTATCGCCGCCATACCGCGGCGGGAGCTGGCCTGCCTGGTCGGCGTCGTCCCCCAGCTGCCCCTGCTCCCCAGCACCTTCACCGCCTTCGAAATCGTCCTCATGGGCCGCAACCCGCACCTGGGGCTCTTCCAGTCGGAGAGCCAGCGCGACTGGGAAATGGCCCGACAGGCGATGGCCAAGACGGCCACCACCGAACTAGCCGACCGGTATGTCAACGAGCTCTCCGGCGGGGAAATCCAGTGCCTCCTCATCGCCCGCGTGCTGGTGCAGGAGACGAAGGCTATCCTCCTCGACGAGCCGACGGCCAATCTGGACATCGGCCGTCAGGTGGAAGTCCTCGACCTCATCAAGCGCCTCTGCGTGGAGGAGAAACTGGCGGTACTGGGGGCCGTCCACGACCTCAACCTGGCGGCGCAGTACTGCGACCGCCTCCTCCTCATCGACGAGGGGGGCATCCACGCCCAGGGCACGCCGCCGGAGGTCATCACCGAGGCCAATATCCGCCAGGTCTACGGCGCCGGGAACTGCGTCTATACCCACCCCGTCAACGGCCTCCCCACCGTGCTCCTCAGCGCCCACCGGAATAACGTCGGGGCAAGGGGCCGGAGCTAGACATGGAAGCGCTGCTGGTGCTGGCGACGGCCGTCGTCCTCGACCTGGCCCTGGGCGACCCCCCCGATGCCCTCCACCCCGTCGCCTGGATGGGCAAGGTCATTTCCTGGCTGGAGAAAGGGGGTCGGCGGCTCCCGCCCGCCGGCCAGCTTATCTACGGCATCATCATGACGCTGTTCGTCGCCGGGCTCTTCACGGCCGCGCTCTATTTTCTCTATCTGCTCATGGGGCACTACAGCCAGGCCGGGGGCATCATCCTGGGGGGGGTGCTCCTCAAGCTCACCTTCTCCATACGGGGTCTCTGGAGAACCGCGAATAAGATAAAAAACCTCCTGAA
>Ga0315555_1003220_pt1 | contig 11277 bp, 8 predicted proteins | sample SalMarSW160380MG_FD_202113 | JGI IMG/M metagenome (GOLD analysis project Ga0315555, IMG submission 202113) | Salt marsh sediment microbial communities from the Plum Island Ecosystem LTER, Massachusetts, United States - Salt Marsh Sediment SW1603-80 ...
GTACGGTTTCTCTGTCAATCCCGGAGCTACTTGAAGCTGCCCACGGCCTCTGCTTCGCTGGGGAATATCTCGAACAGGCTCGAGACGCCCACGAGGTCCAGAACCTCGCGCACGTGATCGCTCAGGCTGCACAGCTTCATCGTGCCGCCCCGCTTTCGCGCCTCCTCGGCGGCACTGAGCAGCACACCCATGGCAGTGCTGTTCATGATGCGAATCTTGCTGAAATTGAGCACGACCTTCACGCCGTCCTGGCTGACGATGTCCGAGAGGCTGCTCTCCAGCTCGTAGGCCGCCTCGGTATCGAGGTCGCCGGAGAGATCGGCGACGATGATTCCGGCAACTTCCTTGGCCGGTCTGTCGGAAATGCTGAAGCTCGTCTCCATGGTTTCTCCTTTCGAATCCGCCATTCGGGAAGCGGGATTATATCGTTCGTTCTATGTTGGGGTCAAGCAAGATTTTTCATCACATCCCGGGCGAATTGCAGGGCTTCCTCCCTGGATGCAAGCCGCCCTTCCAGCTGGGCGTCCCTCACCTTTTCGAGGAGGGCGCCCACGCGGGGACCCTCCTCGAGACCCAGGGACATCAGGTCATTCCCGCCGACGAGCGGCGGAGGAAGCACCGGCTCGTTCTCGTACCCGGCGAGCTTCGCCTGAACGAATTCGTAGTCCGAAAGATCTCCGGTGCTCGCCAGCGCGTCCGCCCGGTGCAGATCGAGAAGCACCGGGAACGACTCGTGGCCCAGAAGCCTTCGCAGGGTGGACTCCCTCATGCGCTGAGCGTCCTTGAATGCCAGGTGCCGGGACACCGCCCATCGTATCGTGTCGGCGTGGGCGTTCGAGACGCGGAGCCGGCCGCATATCTGCCCGGCGGCCTCCGCGCCGTCGTGTTCATGGCCGTAGAACTTTCCGCTCTTCCTCAGCGCGATCGGCTTCCCGATATCGTGGAGGAGCACGCTCATCGCCGTGACGAAGTCCGGGTCCTCCAGCTTTTCCAGCGCCAGAAGGGTGTGGGTGAACGCGTCCCCTTCCGGATGGAGTTTGGGGGACTGTTCCGTGCCCTTCATGGCGGCGACCTCGGGCAGCACCTCCTTGAGCAGGGCCAGCTCGTCCAGCAGCCTGATTCCCTCCGCCCGCCGGGGGGAGGCGAGCAGCTTCATCAGCTCGTCCCTCACCCGCTCGCCGCTCACCGAGGAGATGTGTCCGGCGAGCCGTCGTATCGCTTCGGCAGTGGGGGGATCTATCGAGAATCCCAGCGCCGCGGCCAGGCGGGCCGCCCTGAGCATGCGGAGCCGGTCCTCCGCGAAGCGCTCCTCCGGCACTCCCACCGTGCGAATGAGCTTCTTCCGGAGGTCCTCACGGCCGCCGACAAAGTCGATGACCTCTTCCTCTATCGGGTCGTAGAACATCGCGTTCACGGTGAAGTCACGGCGGCTCGCGTCGCCCCTGGCGTCGCAGAAGGTTACCGATTCCGGCCGCCTGCCGTCCAGGTACGCGCCGTCCGCCCGAAACGCGGCGACCTCGACCTTCACGCCCCGGTCGAGCACGATCACGACGCCGAAGGACACGCCGACCGGAATCGTCTTCTCGAAGATCCGCAGCACCTCTTCCGGGGGAGCGTTCGTCGCCACGTCGTAATCGGCCGGCTCCCTCTTCATCAGCAGGTCCCGCACGCACCCGCCGGCGAACAGCGCCTGGTACCCGGCGTCCCGCAGCGTCTCTACGATGCCGACCGCGGAGTCCCTCTCATCTCTCTTCTTTTTCATCGGACGGTCCTTCACCGGGGGGAGGAGGGGAAAAGCCCCTGCACAGGTACAGCACGTATGTCGGCCGCCCCTTCGGCCCGCTCGACCACAGCCCCTTCATGCTCTTCGACACGTTCCGCACCGCGGGAACGAACCGGTAGGCGCTCTTGACGAATATGACGTTCTTGGACGGCGGGCTATGCCTGTTCCACAGCGTGTAGTCCTGTCCGTGGCGGGGGGGATCGGGAAAGACGTAGTAGTAGGGGTGCCCCGGGGTGTAGAACGACAGGACTCCCGCCGTGCCCCACTTGTCCGTGACGAAGGACGTCTCTATTCCCTCCTCCGCCAGCTTGAGCTTCCACTCGCGGGCTTTCAGCGCGGTCTCTCGCGAATCGAAGTAGCTCCGCGTTCTCCGCCGACCCACGAGCGCACCGTCCGGATCATACTGCTGGACCCACGACTGAGGGTCCAGGATGAGACCGGTAAAGAGGATAACGAGAATGAGCGACGCGTATCCGACGGCGGTTCCGGTCCACCACCGGGAATGCGAACGTTCCTCGCCGCGCGCGGCGGCCACCAGCGGCGCGTTCAGGAACGCCACGACCGCCCAGTGCGCGCCGGCCTCCCTGACGAGGGACAGGAGGAGAAAACCGGCCAGCGGTACGACGAAGAGGACCGCGAAGAGCGCTCCCCGTCCGGACAGCGACTTCGGCGTCCGGATCGCGGCGTTGAGGATGATCGGTCCGGCGATCAGTACGGAAATCGCCAGGAACGCCAGGAAGAAATCGGGACGGAACGCGTAGGGGGACCTTTCCACGAGCTGAAACCAGACCGCGCTGTCTTTTCCCTGGGAGAGGTTCCACCACACGTTGGGAGACGCCACCACGCCGGCGGCCGCGACGCCGGCCCAGAACCTGCCGGAGGAGACACACTCCCTTCCCCGCCCGTCGATGATGCAGAAAACGAGCATGCCGAAGACCGCGGTGACGGTGATGTAATAGGACAGCGAGGATATGCCGAGTACCAGCCCCCAGAGCAGATGGTCGGACAGCCGGCCGGTCCGCAGCGCCCTGACGAAGAAATACTCGGCCGCGAAGATGATGGCCGCGAAGGGAAACACCGGCACCATGATGAAGCCGAAGGCGAACATGGGCACCAGCTGGGTAAGGACGCCGCCGCGGCAGGCCGTCTTCTCGCTGAACCCGGCCTCCTTCAGTATGCCGAACGCGATGAGCGAGCAGGCGGTGGTCGAGAGTATCGCGAACAGCCGGGCGCTCGGTGTGGACACCCCGAACGCGGTCCTGGACAGGAAACTGAGGAACGCGGTGACCGGAGGGTGGTCCCGGAACCCCCACGCCAGGTTATGTCCCTGCATCCAGTGCAGGCTCTCGTCCGGGGTGAGCGGGGTCATGAACGCCAGGGCGAACTTGACCGCCAGCGCGACTCCCATGATTATGCAAAGCGTTCTGCGGTTCATAAGCCGGATTCTAGTGGGTATGCTTGACAGCTTCAACCGTGCATCCTACATTGTTGCCGCCCGCGTCGGAATGCGAACAGGAGACGGACCTTGGAGTGGCGCACGTATCAGGAAAATCTGGCGGAAGAGAGCGAGCACTGGAGCGACCGCAGGTACCGGTCTCTCGCGAGGAACGTCGCCCGGCACCTTCCGATATCGGAAGGGAGATGCCTCGACGCGGGGTGCGGTGAGGGGCTGGTCTCATTCGCGATCAGTGCCGGCCGTCCGGGGGTGACGCTGTGCGGAACCGATATCTCCGCGACCCGGCTCGCAAGGGCGGCCTCCCGCGTTACCGCCTCCCGCTTCGTCGCGGGGGACCTCCTCAGCCTGCCCTGGCGGGACGGCTCGTTCGATGCGGTGGTCTGCTGCGAGGTGCTGGAGCACCTGCCTGAGCCCGGGGCCGCGGTGAGGGAGCTGTACCGGGTCGTAAAGGAACACGGCGTGCTCCTGGTCACCGTGCCGGACCGGCAGAGACTGAAGTGGTCCGTGTGCCCGCAGTGCGGCACGAAGGTCTATAAAGACGGGCACCTGCGTTCGTTCACGCCGGAGGACGTCAGGGATCTTCTGGAGCCCGGCGGAAGCGATATCCGGGTGGTTCCCATCGGCAGGGCGTGGCGGATGTTCACCCGGCGCCTGCTCTCGTGGCTTCCGGGAAGGAAATACAGAGGCAAGTATCTGCTCGGCACCGCGCGGAAGCATTCCGGGCCGAGGCCGCGATGAGAATAGCATTCAACCACCGGCACTTCGAACCCCGTGGGGGGGCGGAGGGATACCTCTGGGCATTCGCGGGCAAGCTGGTCGAGAGGGGCCACGACGTGCACCTCTTCTCCGCGAAATTCGCGCCGGAAGCGACGGAGGGAATGACCCGGCACAGAGTCCCGCTCGTGTCCCTCAGCCAGACACTGAAGGCGCTCTCGTTCGCCCGAAACTCCCGAAAGATGCTGAAGAGGGAGGAGTTCGACGGCATTCTCGGCTTCGGCAAGACGATCTACGGGGACATCTACCGGGACGGCAGCGGCTGCATGAAACACTTCGGCGAGTTCCTGGCGAAGTACGACGCCGGCGCCCGCCGGTTCCTGAGCATGAAGCAGGCGATGTTTCGGCACCTGGAAAGGGCCCGGTTCACCCCCGGCGCGTTCCGGCATATCGTCGCGATCTCGCGGCTCGTCAGGGACCAGATACTCTCTCTCTACGCCGTCCCGGAGGACGGGATCAGCGTGATACATCCGGGCGTGGACATGTCCCTGTTCGAGTCGGGCGACACGGACGCGCGGCGCGCGGAGATACGGGCGCTTCACGGCATCGGGGACGACGAGACGGTAGGGATGACGGTGGCCGGCGGGTTCTCCGTGATGTCCAGCGAGTTCTGCCGGAAGGGGATCGAGCCGCTTCTCGAGGCGCTGGCGCTCGTGAAGGCGGACGGCTGGCGACTCATGATCCTCGGCCGGGACAGGCACTTCGAGAGGTACCAGGGCCTCGTCGCCGGGCTGAACCTGGAATCGAAGGTCATCTTCTGCGGGTGGAGGGAGGACGTGGAGAAGCACATGGCGGCGTCCGATTTCTTCGTCCTCAACTCCCGGTTCGACGCCTTCGGGAACTCCACCATGGAGGCAATGGCCTCGGCGCTGCCCTGCGTGGTGAGTGCCAGGGCGGGCTCGTCGGAGGTGGTACGGGACGGGGAGAGCGGCTTCGTGGTGTCCGACCCGGACGACGCCGAGGAGATCGCGGGCGCGATCGGGAAGCTGCTGGCCGATCCGGATCTCGGCAGGCGCATGGGGCAGGCCGCGCTCCGGACGGCGCGCGAGAACGCGATCGGCAGAAACATCGACGAGTACCTCGCGATACTGGAGAACCTCAGGCGCTGACCGGGTCCCGGAAGGGTGTTCCTGAGCGGATTCTGGGGTCGACCGGCTGTCCGCCGTCAGGCGGACCTTTCCCTGGCCGGGCGAGCCCTGCCTCGGAGGCGCCCAGTTCCGTAAAGGGCGCCGAGAATGAGCGAAGGAACACCCTTCCGGGACCCGGAGTCTGCTATAATGAGAGCATCATGGCTGTTCCGGTTTCGTGCTGCATAATCACGTACAACGAAGAGGGCAATCTCGAGGATTGTCTGAAGAGCGTCTCGTGGGCGGACGAGATCGTGGTGGTCGATTCCCACAGCACGGACCGCACCGTGGAGACGGCGCGGAACCATACCGACCGGGTGATCGACCACGACTTCGAGGGGCACGTTCAGCAGAAGAACTACGCGATCGACCAGGCGAAGAACGAATGGGTGCTCTGCGTGGACGCGGACGAGCGGGTGAGTCCCGCGCTGAAGGAGGAGATGCTCGAGGCGCTGAGCGATCCCGGGGACACTGCCGGGTTCTCGATGCCCCGGCTGACCCACTATCTCGGTCGGTTCCTGAGGCGCGGCGGGTGGTACCCGGACCGGAAGCTCCGGCTGTTCCGGAAGGACAAGGGCCGGTGGACCGGGCGTAACCCGCACGACCGGGTGGAGGTGGAGGGACCGGTCAAAGAGTTCAATGGGGACCTGCTGCACTACTCGTACCGGGATATCGCGGACCACTTGAAGACGGTCAACTCGTTCACCACGATCATGGCCGAAGAGATGGCGCGCGAGGGAGGGACGAGCCGCGTGATCGACCTGATATTCCGCGGCCCGTTCAAGTTCTTCAAGATGTACGTGCTGAAGGGCGGGTTCCTGGAGGGGAAGGCCGGCCTGGTTATCGCGGTGATCAGCTCGTACTACGTCTTTCTGAAGTACGCCAAGCTGTGGGAGCTGAGACGGGTTACTCCTCGTACTCCCGCATCGTCTGCCTGAATCCGAAGAGGGACTGACCGAACCCTTCCGGGTAGAACGACAGCCAGAACACGTCCATGTCCTCTTCTCTGTCCCGCAGGAACGTGATGTCGACGGTCCACTTGTGCAGCCGTCTGCGGAACGTGACCGACTGGTCGCCGTGCCGGTCCTTCGTGCCCTCGTATTCGAAGCTCGCGAAGATGGACCATTTCTCGGTCAGCGGGCCTCCGACGGAGTACGTGTGCGTGGAGTAGCTGTCCCTGACGTAGCTGTTGGCGTAGGCGAGCGACCATCCCAGAGGGGCTATTCGCGCGCCGCGGGCCTCGAAGGAGGCGCTGGCGACGGTGCTCTTCCCCTCGAAATCCGGCCGGAACACGCCCGCCTGCGCGGCAGGATTGAAGACGACGGCGGTGGTGCCCTTCAGCACGTCCTTCTCGTCGCTGTCGTACGTCAGGCCCTGGTACAGGCTGAGCCGCGGGTGGGGAAGCATGCGGAAGGTTCCCTCGACGTCACCCCAGTTCTCCTCCTGTCCCTGGTTCGCCGCGTGGGAATCTCTCGGGAAGTAATCGGCCTCCAGCTTCAGATACAGGAAGTCGCGAGCCGGTCCGGCGCTGGACTGGAGGCGGTTGGTCAGCGACATGGTCACGATCTCCAGTTCGTCGAGTTCGTCGACCTCGTCGAACACGAACGGCGGGTCCGACGAGCGCGGGTTCGTTATCGAGGTGAACCGCACCTCGGGGATGATGACGTGGCGCAGGCCGGAGATGCCCAGCCGCCGGTTGCCGACGTCGAAGGTTCTCCAGATGGTCGAGGAGAGGCCGACGCCGCCGATCATCGCCCCGCGCCAGAACGATTCGTCCTCGTCGTTCCGGGACTTTTCGTACCAGGTCTGCCGCAGGCCGAGGAACGGGTCGACCTCGAGGAATCGGAACAGCTTGAAGGGGACGTGGAGCTCCGCGGAGCCGTCCACGCGGCCGGAGCGCGGGGGGTGGAGGTCGAGCGCCTCGCTGTATTCCCTGCGCATGTTTCCGGCGCGCACCCCGCAGGAGAGGTATGCCCGGTTGCCGAAGAGCGGCCTGGACATCAGCCGCCAGTGCGCCTCGGGGAGATACTCGGTGCGGGTGACGAAATCCATGTTCCGCGCCTTGGCCAAGCCGGTGAGCGAGGAGTTCTCCCACACGGCTCTCGCGTACAGGTAGGTTTCCGGCTCCTTGCCGCTCCGCGTCTCCTTCTCGAAGTAGTCGAGCATGAACGTCTCGTCGCTGTACTTCTCGAACTCGCCGTCTATCGTCAGGTGCTCGCCGAACCGGTGCCGGTGATACAGCTTCGCCCGGTACCGTTCCTCTCCGGCGCTCGGCCTGGTCTTGCTGTTGTCCCACTCATCGATATAGTAGAGGTCCACCCGGCCGAAGTACTCGTTCTTCCCGCGATAGTCCACGATCAGCGGCCATCCCCATCCCCATCGCTCCCGGTACTCGGCCCCGGTCTCCAGCTTGATTCTGGTATTGACGTCCCACCCGAGCCTGACGAAGCCGTACAGGTCGTACTCGGAGTCCTTTCCGAAATCGTACCGCATCCATGGCCAGTCGTGCTTCAGGTCGCGCACGAAGTAGGGCAGGTAGAACGCCGGGAAGTTGCCGAAGTAGAGCGTCAGGTTTCTGGCCTCGATCCGGTCGTCCACGTGCAGCGTGATCTCGCTCGCCTGAAACCGCCAGTGGGGCCGCTCGAAGCCGCAGGTGGATATCCACGCGTCCATCGCCCGGATGACCTGGGGAGATTCCTGAACCACCTCAGGGCCGCCTATGTGCCATTTCAGCCGCTTGTCCTCGACGGTGACCCGGGGGGAGACCAGCCGGCCCGTGCCGGCGTCCAGGTCGTAGATGAGTGCGTCCCCTCTCATCACGGTGCCGGGCCGGCTCATGACGATGTTGCCTTCCGCGTAGCAGTGGGTGACCTTGCCGGACCAGACGACCACCCGATCCGCCTTGAGCGTCATGTCCCCGCGGGTGATCGTCACGCCGCCCACGCCGAGCGCGATCTTTTCCCCGTCCTCCTCCCACATCTCCAGCTCGCCGCCCTCCGCGACGACGCATTTCACCGGGGCCTTCGACGAGGCGAAGGCAGCGGCGGGGCAGAAAAGGGTGAGTGCGAAGATGAGAGTGGCGACGGAGAGTCTGATGAACGTGAGCAGTGAAGGCGTACAGGCCGGGCGCAGAATGTCCTCTTTTCCGGCGGGGAGAAAAAGCAGAATGTCCCCTTTTTTATTGTTCATGGGGCGGCTGTTCGTCTTCGGATTCGGCCGCGAGCCGCTGTTCCCATTCTTCGATGGTGAGGAGCACCTTTCGCGCCTGGGCTTCCTTGTGCTTGCCGACGACCCCCTCGTCCTCCATCATGTCGACCAGCCGGGAGGCGCGCGTGTAGCCGATGCCGAGCCTTCTCTGCAGCAGGGACGCGGAGCCGCGCTGGCTCTCGATGACGATGCGGGCGGCGTCGTTGAAGAGCGGGTCGTCCTTCATCCCGCGCCTCTCCGAGGGGTCCTCCCACTCCACCAGGTCCTCGTAGTACTCGGGCTCCGCCTGCGCTTTGATGAAGTCCACCACGGCGCGGACCTCGTCGTCGGTGACGTACGTGCCCTGGGCGCGGATCATGTTCATGCCGCCGGGAGGGATCATGAGGAGGTCTCCCTGCCCGAGGAGCTTCTCCGCGCCGTTGCGGTCCAGTATCGTCCGGGAATCGATCTTGGATGTGACGCGGAAGGATATCCGGGAGGGAAGGTTTGACTTTATCAGGCCGGTGATGACGTCGACCGACGGCCGCTGCGTCGCGAGTACGATGTGGATGCCCACCGCCCGGGATTTCTGGGCGAGCCGGGTGATCGACATCTCCACCTCTTTCGCGGACACGGACATCAGGTCGGCGAGCTCGTCGATAATGATGATGATATAAGGCAGGCGAGCGGGCAGTTCGCGCTCGCTCCGGCTGGCCAGCTCATCGGCGCCGACGTTATTGTAGTCCACGATGGATCTCACGCCGGCCTCCGCCAGCACATCGTACCGCTCGTCCATCTTCGTCGCCGCCCAGTTCAGCACGTCCGGCGCCCTCTTCATGTCCGTCACGACCGGGCTTATCAGGTGCGGTATGTCCTTGAAGCACGCCATCTCCACCATCTTGGGGTCCACCAGCAGCAGCTTCAGGTCGTTGGGGTGCTGGGTCATCAGCATGCTCATGATGATCGTATTGAGGCAGATCGTCTTTCCGGAGCCGGTCGCTCCGGCGATCAGCAGATGCGGCATCTCCGCCATGTCGGCAACGACCGGACTTCCGGAACTGTCCTTGCCGAGACACATGGGAATCTCGTACCTGTCGAAGTCGATGTCCGGCTGTTCGAACAGCTCGCTCAGGCGCACGAGCGCCCTCTTCTTGTTGGGCACCTCGATGCCCACGGCGGACTTGCCGGGTATCGGCGCGACGATGCGGACGCTGGGGGTCTTCAGGGCCATCGCCAGATCGTCCGACAGCGCCTGCACCTTATGGACCTTGGTGCCGGCGGCAAGCTCCAGCTGGTACTGGACGACGACCGGGCCGACCTCTATGTTCACCACCTCGGCGCTGATGTCGAAATCGGCGAGGGTTTTGCAGAGCACCTCGCTCTCTTCCTTGAGCGCGGCGGCCGACGTGCCCTCGACGGGCGGCTCGGGAGGCGTCAGCAGCTCCGGGCCGGGCAGGACATATCCTCCCCTCGTCTTGGGAGTTGCCGGGGCGGGCTTCGGCTTCTCCTCGGGAATCAGCTCCTTCTGGGTCGGCTTCTTCGGGGCCTTCCTGGGCGGCGGCTCCTTCGCCGGGGCCGGCGGCGGATCGGCCTTCGCGGGGGCGGGCGAGGCAGGCTTCGGCGCGGGCGCCGGTCTCGGGGCGGCGGCCCTCCCTCCGCGGAACGCGCCGCGTATCCGGCCCGATATCAGCAGCAGCGCCCGCCAGGCGGCAGGGGCGAGGCGGGTGTCGGTAGCCAGGCAGACCGAGAGAAAACTCAGGACGGCCAGCAGTATTCCGAAGAGAGGAACGCCGAGTATCGGCACGAGCTGAGCGGCGAAGAACCGTCCAAGCAGGCCGCCGTTTCCGGGGATCCACTGCGGGGAATAAGGAAGGGAATGCGCGAACCCGCAGCCGCTGGCGACGAAGAGCAGGGCGCCGATGATCCGCAGCGCCTTCTTCTCCAGGGCGCCGGTGACCGCGGCGGTGACGGACCAGTACGCCGCGACGCCGAAGAGGCCGAAGGCAACGAATCCGAGCCACTCGTACAGGTGGAACGCCGCCAATGCGCCCCACGAGCCGAGCAGGTTCCTGATCGGGTCGTTGACCGGATACTGCTGCCTCTGGAGATCTCCCTGATCGTACGTGACGAGGCAGACGACCGCTGCGGCCGAGATGGCAACGATCAATCCGCATATGACGTATCTCGCTACCTTCGCCTTCACCTGCCGCCTCCCAGGAGGGCCAGCGCGATCACCAGCAGTCCCATCGGCACGCAGTAGAGCGCGAAGTACGGGAATTTCTTCTTCTCGACGGATACCGCCACCAGCTTCAGCGCGCCGAGGCCGACGACGAAGGCGACGGCGCACCCCGTCGCAAGGATGGCCCAGCTGGTATCGGTGGTCATCGTCTGCATGTCCTTGAGCTCATACAGTGTCCCTCCCGCGATGGCCGGTATCGCGAGAAGGAAGGAGAATCTCAGCGCGTCCGGGAGCAGTATTCCGCACATGATCGCGAAGGAGATCGTCATGCCGGACCGGGAGACGCCGGGCATGATCGCGACCGCCTGCGCGAGACCGATCACGAGCGCGTGCTGCCATGTTATCGTTTCTCCCGGTTCATTCTTCCTCAGGTACATCCCGGCGGCCAGCAGCGCGGCGCCGGTAATCAGAAACGCGACGCCCACCGCCAGCGTGTTTTCCGCCAGGTCCTTGAACTCGCCTGCCAGCGTGAGCCCGACGACGACCGTCGGTATCGTTCCCAGTACCAGCATGCCGAGCTCTGACCTTCTCGTCTTGAGGAGCTCGAGGATATCCCGCCGAAATATGGCCACGACGGCCAGCATCGTGGCCACGTGGAGCAGGACGGAGAAAGCTATGCTTTCAGAGATCTCCCGGCCGAAGAGCTCCTGAAGTAACACCAAGTGTCCGGAACTACTTATCGGCAGAAACTCGGTCACTCCTTGAACGAAGC
>Ga0315555_1003222_pt1 | contig 11274 bp, 11 predicted proteins | sample SalMarSW160380MG_FD_202113 | JGI IMG/M metagenome (GOLD analysis project Ga0315555, IMG submission 202113) | Salt marsh sediment microbial communities from the Plum Island Ecosystem LTER, Massachusetts, United States - Salt Marsh Sediment SW1603-80 ...
GGTCTACGACGCTACCGATGTGAGCCAATTGAAGATAGCCGGGGTGGTCACAGATGTGTTCGGGACCTGGGCGTGTGAGGTGGTCAACGACCTGGTTTATATCGTCACCCAAATGCAAGGCTTGTATATCTACCGTTTCAAACCGCTCGGATAAGCGGACAGGTAAAAGCCCTCTTCCCATTTATGGAAGGGGGCTAGCGTTCAGGAAGGATACAAACCGTTTGCTCCCGTTGGTTAGGGCGCCTGGCTTATTTCCGCAATGTGCTCATCAGGTCAATGCGATTGGGTGGATACCCAAGTTGGATGATCTGATTTGGGACCAGGAAGTCAGCCTCAATCAACATCAGTGAACCAAAACCAAATTGATCCAGAGCCTTGACTATTTTGGCCGCATTCTCTGGAGTCGGCTCGATCCAGATATCGATGTCTTTGGTATAGCGTGGGTGTCCATGAAACGCGACGGCATCACCGCCAACGACCAGGTAGCGAACGCCGTTACCGTTTAACGATTCGATGAACTCTTTGAAGTCTGGGTTCAGCACCGTACCTCCAGCGATGATACTCTCGCCGGATCTGTTCAAGGGTCACGAGGCGTGCCAGATATGGCTGCGACTGCCAATAGGCGAAATCGGTTGGTTTCTTGAGGAAATTTACTTTGGTGATGGATTTCTCAATATTAATCTTTGGTTCCATGTCTCACTCAATTGTACACTGGAGATCTGTTCTCAACAACTCGATCTTTTCTTTCGCAGTGATTAGGGCGTAGGTTTTCGACCAGCTGCACTTTAAGCCATCGTCTTTTGCGCCATAAATATTAACTCGCCGGGGTTGCCGGTCAAAGCAGACCAAAGATCTGGGGGTTGAAACCCCACCGACAAGGACCCCAAGTCGCCCTGCGGCGATTGTCAGGTTCATCCAGGGGCTGTCTGAAAAGTACAATTAGACAGCCCCTAGCGTTCAGGATGGAAAAAAACCGGGATTTGCGCGGTAGGGCGGATTTTTCAGCACTAACTTACCGGCGGTAGCACAGCTACCCAGATTTGCCTATCCGTGCTGAGTGTGGTTGATTATCAACCGTGTCCTTTGAGCCGATAATGTATATTATATGTTCTATATCTACAAGCCCCCCTATCAATACTCGATCCAGAAAAAACATCCCCCGGTTCATTGGATTTCAAAAGCAAGTTCAGTCATGAATCTCCTAAATATCAATCGCGGGTAACAAAAGGAGGGCTAAGAGCAGAGTAAATGATGTCGGCAGGCGATCCCGGCTCGGTTCGAGCGGCTACCGAAATGCGTCTTACCGGGGAAGTTACAGCCTATCTGATCGCATTAGGGTGGGAAGGCAGTCCGGTTGAAGATAAACGACAGCGCCTCAGGAAGGAATGAAGCTTGCGTCTAAGACCCATGTTGGGATGGTTTTAGCAAAGTGCGGTTTGCGTAAGAAGGGGGAATTGCGGGAGTTTTTCGCAGACTGGGATCCCGAGGTTTAGTTAAACTTAATTCCAGCGCTCTTATTATTCCGCGTAAAATATACTTACCATTTTAACTTTGTTTGTTGAAAGATAGGCTATGCGTGAGATGGTGACCTCTCCGCGTTCTTAGATTTATTCTTAACAATAATATTCGTCTATAATACAATATCTAGAATGATCTTTCCAAAGGCTCAATAAATTTGATATTGGAGTTATGGCAGTTAATCTTATATTAGGCGCACAACGGCGAAAGTGAGAACCAGTGATCGAGAATCCTGACGAGTTCAATCTGTTCTGCGACAGCGTCGCACTGATCTATCACGAGAGTCGCAATGTACGGCACCTACTTCGCAAGGGCATACTCAATCGTGAACCGTGGCGTTTTATTGAATCGCTTCCGACGAATCGCGATGATGCGTGGCGCGAGATCGCTCCGCTGAGAGACAAGGCAAGGCATACACTATCGGTTGATGATGCGCTGAATGTCTTCAAGAGTCGTTTCCATGTCTCGCTGCGCGACCTTGTGGTAATGTTTGCGAATGATAATTGGAGACATGCAAAGCTCTACGGCGGCAATGCTTGGGCAGGAATAACCCAGCTCGCTGTGCAATTAGCAGAGGCACTGCGGAACAAAGATAGGGATGCTGTTTCCATAATTGCGACTCAACTGAAAGAATCTCGGCATAATACCGGTTCAGTGCAAGAGAAGATCGCTCGGCTTGAAAAAACCACGCCCACGCGGAATTTAACCTGAGCCTGGTGAAGGGCGGTCCAGCTCCCTGCGGAACGCCGCAAAGCCGGTCCGTTCGCTTCGTCTTCCCTTGCTCCGCTTCCGCTTCCAGGCCAGGGGCAGTTTTATTGTACAATTTTACTGGTTTGGACAAGACCCTTAGATAAAGGTATCTAGACAACACTGAACAAAAACCGTCATAGGTGAGCAATATTCTGTCATGAATAGGGGACGTTGGTAGTGGTGGGATGTATCAACCCCTCCCTTCAGGGAAAGGGCTGGAGTTAGGGTGTCTAATATCTTCTCCTTATTCCCCACAACAGCCCCTGGGTTATCGCCTCGCAAACCGCCTCATATAGGTCCCCCTGTATCTCCTCCTGCTGCAACATTTCCATCAACTGTTTCATCGCAGTCGATACCATCTCCAACCGCTCCACCATTGTTGCCTGAATCTAGCATCTAAAATATAATAGTACAGGTGTTCAAGTTAAATTTTCTCGATTGTCGTCCAAATTTTTTAATGTCCTGCTTTCACCCTAATTGATCTAGGAGGCCTTTTTATGAGTCTACCACTCAACCGAATTATCCAAGGCGATTGTATCGAGCTGATGAACTCTTTCCCGGAGTCTTCAATCGATTTGATTTTCGCTGATCCCCCTTACAACTTACAACTCCAGAATGAACTCCATCGTCCAAATATGACCAAAGTGGACGCAGTGACAGATAAATGGGATCAGTTTGAAAGTTTTGCCGCGTATGATGAATTCACACGCGCCTGGTTGACCGCTTGTAAGCGGACTCTCAAGGAAACTGGTACGATATGGGTCATAGGTACATATCACAACATATATAGGCTTGGTGCGTTGATGCAGGACCTGGGTTTCTGGATTCTCAATGACGTCATCTGGATAAAAACCAACCCCATGCCTAATTTTCGTGGAGTACGCTTTACAAATGCCCATGAAACTTTGATTTGGGCCACTACTGGTCAGGGCAAGCGCTATACATTCAATCACCAGGGTATGAAAGGGCTGAATGAGGATAAGCAGATGCGTAGCGACTGGTGGCTTTTATCCCTTGCCACAGGTGCCCAAAGAGTTCGTGATGAAAATGGCGACAAAGGGCATTCAACGCAAAAACCAGAGGCGCTTCTATACCGGGTGATCTTATCCTCAAGCAACCCTGGGGATCTCGTCCTTGATCCATTTTTTGGCAGCGGGACAACCGGGGTAGTTGCCAAGCGCTTACATCGAAAATGGATTGGCATCGAATTGGAAGAGCGATACGTAAAAATGGCTCAAAAACGTATCGATGCCGTTCAACCCGAACTATTTGATCAGGCTACGTTCGATATTCGCAGTAAGAAAAAGCTGGCACCTAAAGTTCCTTTCTCCGCCCTGCTGGAAAGTGGCTATCTTCAACCCGGTCAGACATTGTATTTCCGCAAGGAAAACGCACGTACCGCTACAATTAAGCCCGATGGTCGTATCCGAACCAGCGATGGTGTCGAGGGCAGTATCCATAGTGTCGGTGCTCATTTCATGAATGGTTCACCCTGCAACGGTTGGGATCACTGGTATCTGGAAGAGAAAGGAGAAATGGTCTGTTTAGATGAGTTCAGGCAAAGGTATCGGATGAATTCCTCAATAACCAATGGATAAAATCGTAGAAGATATCATTCACAAAACGGTACTAGAAATGCTGGCGACCAGTACTTCGCAAGCAAATATCCAAAGAATGTCTCGTATCCATGAGAACAAAGTCCATTTTGTCCCCATCAAGTATCGTGTTCTAGGAGGTATTCTTCAGGGGCTCAATATTAAATTTGGTAACTTTATAGAAACGCTGATGAGAAATATTGTCGAGATAGACCCAGGCGTAGAGATTATGCCGGATTCCGGAAAAAGGATCCGGCTTTTTTTTACGCCGCAGACGGATACCCTTATTGACCACTATATAACCGAGCGGCAATTGCCCAATAGCCCTGATGACTGTACACCTTTGTTTGACGCCTTATTGCATCAAATTGTAAATATTGAACTTTCTGCCTCCGATGTCCATCGTCAGGGGATTGTTAAAGACATTGACGCGCTTTTTCTCACCCAAGACGGCCTTATGGTTTTTGTCGAACTAAAATATAACGATGATCACGATACTGGGAAATTTGCTGATATCAATCGTAAGTTTATAAAAACCTGGGCAGGTTTAACCGTTCGCTTAGGTCTTTCAACCCCAGAAGAGTTAATGCCTGTCATTTACTATTTCAATCCAACAAAACGGTATGGACCCATACATACACCTTCCAGGAATATCATGCGTGGAGCTCAACTCTTCGATCGCTTCTTACAGACCAGATATCCCGATGTAGATCACTATCTCTCAGAAATTGGTGATGATCCTGAGATCCTCCGCATTTTTGACGAAATGTACCACCAAGTTCGTTTTACCACTTCTGCATAATTCCCATTTTTTTGATTGGGGTTAAATCCAATGGGGGGCGATACCGGCCCCCATCTACGATCCCATGCCCAGAGCACGCTTGCACTAAACCCTGCGCCTTCATCCAAAGTTTTGGGCCATCGCCCCCACTTTATAATAGAACATACGTTCTATTATAATATGTATTTGTCTGCACTAATCGGTTCGCTCGCCCAGGCTGTTCCGCTCGCCCCGGCTTTATTTCCAGCTACATGGCGGTCAGCTCCGCTCCTGCCGGCATAGCGGCTTCCTGGACCGCTCCGCTAGATCAGCTCGGTTTGCAAAAACCACGCCCACGCGGAGTTTAACCTGAGCCTGGCGAAGGGCGGTCCAGCCCCCTGCGGAACGCCGCAAAGCCGGTCCGTTCGCTCTGCATTCCCTTGCTCCGCTTCCGCTGCCAGGCCAGGGGCTGCGCTGCATCTCGCCAGACCTCGCTCGTTTTTAAGAGTTCTTCCTCCCCCTTCACGGAGAGGGTAGGGGTGAGGGTCATTGATTTGCGCCTTTCGCCCCCCCGCCCCCGCCGCCCCGCCCCCCAAACCCCACACCCCGGCTTCCCCCACCCCCCATGCGCCTTGCCAGCTGGAAAGATCGCGGCTGCTAGGTGTACCCCCGCACTCTCGCCCGCTCCGCCCGTCCCGATCTCGGATTCTTAGCCAGGCGCTTGATCGTCCTGGATCCTACCACCCTCAACTGTGAGCTCCTCCGGGTCCTTTTCCTGGTTCTTATCCTCAATTGCTTGCCAACCATCCATAACTCACATAAAATATATTTATCTTCGCTTTTCCTCTGTACTTGGCAGTATCCAGAAGAGGGTAATACTTGGCTAAAAAGAACTTTTTCCAGGCATTCCTATCTTGCTAGTGTCGATTTTGAAACACCATCTCAAAGAAAAAATATACGAAGATGCTGATGTATATTTACCAAACGGACTGGCTGTCGTAAGACCTGGTCAAGATAAAAGGTTACAAACTGGATTAGTTCCTAAACCCGTTTCTATTAGAAGACTCAAAGTAGCTTTTCCAGCGTTAGAACAATAAGCGTTTTAAAGGGGCAAATAATGGCTATCCCTGATTTTCAAACATTAATGCTGCCAGTGCTAAGGTTTGCAGCGATTAAAGGCGAGCATTCCCTCCGAGATGCAACTGATTATTTGGCAGATCAATTCAAATTATCAGATCAGGAGAGGGAAGAATTACTTCCAAGCGGTACTCAACCAATTTTTTATAATCGCGTTGGATGGGCACGCACTTATCTGAAACAAGCAGGGTTACTCGCGCCAACTCGTCGAAATTACCTGAGGATCACACAAAAAGGTCGGGAGGTATTAGACAGCAAACCAGATATGATTAACATGAAATTTCTCGAACAATTCCCCGATTACGTAGAATTCCGGGATCGAAAACGGGGGAAAAAAGGAGAAAAAGAAGAGCTAGTTGAGATCGAGGAACTATCCCCAGAAGAATCACTAGATGCATCTTATCTGCGAATTCGAGAAGATCTTACTAAAGAGATTTTAGATAATATCTTTCGCAGCTCTCCATCATTCTTCGAGAATTTAGTAGTGGAGTTATTAGTAAAGATGGGTTATGGAGGCTCTAGGAGCGATGCCGCCAGAGCAGTCGGAAGGGTTGGCGATGAAGGAATAGACGGCATAATTGATGAAGATAAGCTGGGACTTGATTCGATCTATATCCAGGCTAAAAGGTGGTCTGAGAGTCCCGTTGGACGATCTGATATTCAGAAGTTTGTCGGAGCCTTACAAGGCAAAAGAGCAAAAAAGGGCATATTTATCACTGCATCGAGGTTTACAGATCAAGCTAGAGACTATGTAGCTTCAATCGACACTAAGGTAGTCTTGATCGACGGAAAGCGGCTTGCAGACCTGATGATTGATTACGGTGTCGGTGTCTCGACAATAACGACATACGAACTCAAGCGGATCGATTCTGATTATTTCTTCGAGACACTTGAGTAGTAACATTTCTCCTAAACGATACACTTCCCCCGGATAGTGCTCTTGATCAAAAAGATATATTTTACCAAGGTTCCAATCGCATCAAAGATATATTTCAAAAATGGGAGCAACTAAATGTTCATTGTTTATTATGACGAATCGGGCGATGATGGTTATCCTAGTTATTCTTCCCCTTTATTTACGCTTACCTGTATGTACATTTTCTATTTGAATTGGAAAGATACATTCAACCTGATTCGCGAATTCCGCCAGTCCCTTCGCAATCAATATGGTCTTCCCATAAAAATGGAGATCCACACCAAACAGCTTTTATTGAACAAATATCCTTATAAGCCTTTGGGGCTATCTGAAGTAGAACGAGTTAGCATCATTGATCATTTCTGCCAATTCCTTGCCAGTTTAGATTTCAAGGTAGTCAATGTAGTGATCGATAAAGCCAAGATTACTAACCCAGATTATGGTGTTTTGGATCGAGCCTTTACTTATTCCATTCAGCGCGTCGAAAATGATCTCGAAAAAGTTGATCCTTCTCATCGATTCTTGATCATCACGGATGAAGGCAGAGTGGGTAAAATGACAAAAGTAGCGCGCCGCATCCAGCGTATCAATTACATCCCCTCTCAGTTCAGTTCAACTTCTTATCGAAAAGAAATCCGCCGTCTGATTGAGGATCCTCTACCAAAACGTTCCGATCAATCTTACTTTATTCAGATTGCGGATTTAATCGCTTATATCGTATACCTGCACAAATTAATCGAGCTGTGCAGGGGAAATTTCCCCTCACGGATGCCAGGTTTGGTGGATCATTCTAAAATATTGTCCTGGTTGGATATATTAAGCCCCATTTTGAATCTTCAGGCTTCCAGCACTGAACGTTTCGGTATTGTTTGCTATCCAAAATAAAAACACCACCTACGCCGCATTCGCGGTTTCAGTGGTTCGACTTCATTATAGCAGGTTTTGATCCATCAAGTCAAGCTTTTTAGATTAAATGTTTTTAGATCAAATTTTTCGACTAATCCCTTAACATTACACAAGATATTCTTATACCTTTTCTAGGAAATTAAATAACCTTCTGGATTAATTTTAAAAAAGGGGGCGATATCAGCCCAAATCCACAACACCATGCCTAGAGCATGCTTGCGCAAAATCCTGCGCCTTTATCCAAAGTTTTGGGCCATCGCCCCCACTCAATTATAGCACAATCGTTCTATTAATTTTTGATATACATCTGCACTAATCGTTTCGCTCGCCCCACCCTGGGCTCCAGCTGCGCGGCGGTCAACTCCGCTCCTGCCGGCATAGCGGCTGGCTGGACCGCTCCGCTAGCTCCGATCGGTTCGCAAAAACTCCGCCCACGCGGAATTTAACCTGAGCCTGGCGAAGGGCGGTCCAGCCCCCTTCGGGACGCTGCAAAGCCGGTTCTTTCACTCCCCCTTCCCTTGCTCCGCTTCCGCTGCCAGGCCAGGGGCTGCGCTGCACCTCGCCTTACTTCGCTCGTTTTTGAGAGTTTTCCCTCTCCATTCAGGGAGAGGGCAGGGGTGAGGGTCATTGAATTGCGCCTGTCGCTCCCCGCCCCCGCCGCCCCGCCCCCCAAACCCCACACCCCGGCCTCCCCCACCCCCCGTGCGTCTAGCCGCCCGCACCCATCCACCGCGGCGGCTGGCGCAGAGCGGTATAGTCTAATTGGGGGTCGGGCGCTCTTGGGGGCGGGGGGCTTTCCGGCTGGCCCGGGCTTCGCCCTCCCCGTGCAGGCTGGCAGGCGTGCCAAAACGCTTCGCAGGCCGCCTGTCCGCCTGATCGCACGGGTCCCCGCCAGCCTCCCGGCGCTCGCAATAGAAACGGTCTCCTGGGGGCGCTCTCGGGGGCATTTCCGACGCCCCCGCCGCACCCCCAGACCTCCAGGCAGCCCCTTTCGGGCAAGGGCCGCGCGCCCCTGCACCCCGCGCAGGGAGGGAGGCAGGCTCAAACGCCGCCCGCCCCCCTCCCTTGACCCAACCCCTCCAGCTTGTTAGCCGTGACGGTGAGTGCGCCTAGCCAGCCGCATAGACCGCGGCTGCTAAGCGCACCCCCGCACTCCCGCCGCTTGCGCCCGCACAGTTCGCAGGCGCTTAACTCCACGGCTTTCGGTAAATTATCTTATCCCCTCCTAAATATTTCAGTATTCGAGTCACGAACACCTAATCACGAATTACGAATCCCTATTCACCATTGCCCATCTTTCGTTTCCAATCATTTTTCCAGATGAAGCCAGGAACTGCCCTTTTCTTTTCCGTTCCGTTCGCCCGCTCCGCCCGTCCCGATCTCTGCTTCTCGGCCAGGCGCCTGGCCGTCCTGGATCCTGCCACCCTCAGCTGTGCGCTCCTCTGGGTCCTTCCCCTGGTTCTCACCCTCCTGGCGGGTACCCGGCCGCCAGGGGATGGGCGCCTCACCAGCCGCTCACAACCCTGCCCCCTCGCTAGCCAGATGCAAGCGCAAGCTGCCGCCCCCCGCCGCCGCGCAGCTTGAGCGCGCTTGCATCTGCCCTTAACGCTCCGGGGGCGCTGCCGGGTTGCGGCTGGCGAGTTTGCGCCCATTTTCTCCCTGCCGCCCGTATACGTGCCCGCCCTGGGGAGATCTTTTAACCAGATCCAGAACTGATAACTACAGTTATCGGTACTGATACTTCTAATCACTTCACTTGTCACGACGATTAGCTATTGTTCATATACATTTTTTGATATATTATTAATGTGGCTATTCACATAAGTCTCTCAGTCCTTGAGCAAAATTAGGAGGGTATTTCTATGGACGCTACTTCAATCACCATCATCCTGATAATTGCTTTGTTCGCGATCGTTGCGATTGTCGCCTTTTGGTTTTATCGTAGCCGCGCTAAGGTAAGTATCAAAGGCCCATTTGGCACCAGCCTCGATGTAGACGCAGAGCAAGATACTCCTAAATCTCAGCGTGTTCAGCAAATGAAGAAATCCGACTATGGGGACCAGGAGATGGGCGGTCAGGGCAGTGTTCAACAGCAGACTATGGACGACTCCCCGCATGGCAAGCAAAAAATGAAGTAATCAAATAAATTTATGGATTATCTCAAATATTTTCAGGATCGCGACGACGCCATTAAATCCTTTGAAAACCTGTGGGATAAGGATACCCCGTGGATTTTAGCTTTCACGGGCTTTTCAGGCAACGGTAAATCCACAATGATGGATTGGTTGGTCGCTAACCGCTGTATCCCGCAAGGAATTCTCTATGCCTTGCTGGGGTTGGGTGAAAAGGCTTCGGAACCTGAACAGGCGCTGAATCTGATAATTGAAAATCCTACCCTTGCAGTATCTCTGCCAAAAGGTTCTTTGTTAGATTATCAATCTCAACGCAACAAGATTCTCGGAGATCTCAATCGCCGCCAGATCTCAATATCTCAGACTCAGACCATGCAGGCCTCAGGGGGTGGAGAGCAGACCATGAGTGCAGATCTGTCTCAAGCGCTGCGTGAGCTGAAACGTCAAGCAGAACAGCTTATCTCAGAGGCCTGGTTGGACTGTCTGACTTTGATAAATCCTAGTCAGCGTGTTGTTTTCTTTCTTGACAATTATGAAATTTTTCAGGATACAGCCTCACGCGATGATCTTCTATTTTTTTGGAGTGCGCTTGAGAGAGCTTATGTTCGTCTTCCTTCCCTGCGCGTGGTGGTAGCCAGCCGCGAGCCCTTGCGCCATCAGGATGATTTGCGTGTGCTTGGTAGTGGATTATCAGGCAGCCCCTTGAAAGAATTAACCAAGGATGATAGCAATGCTATGCTCCGCGCTATGGGTGTCGAAGATGAGGATTTCCAAAAAGCAGTTTTCAACAATTTAGCTGGAGGGCATCCTCTGATCACTCGAATGGCTGGGGAAGCTTGGCTTGAAGAACCTAATGGCATCCCAGTTAGCCAGATACCACGCCTTATCAAGAGAGATCAGGCTGTTGCCTGGGTGCATGGTCGGATTATTGACCGCTTGCAAGGCTCGCTCAAGCAAGCTGTGTGTTGGGCCGCTCTATTACGCTGGTTCCATGCGGATTTATTGAGCTCGATCTTGGACATTGAGCTATCAGAAGATGATTTCCAATCCTTGATAAAATATTCATTCATTATCCGTCCCAGGGTAGCTCAAGATTTTTGGGCCTGCCATGACCTGGTCCGTCTGGTTCAAGGTGATTATCTTCGCCATGCTCGTCCAGATGAATTTAATCAATTCCATAAACGTGCGATGTCTTGCTACCTCCAGATTGAAAAACCTCTCGATGCCTTATATCACCAATTCTTTTTTGATCCTGAGCAAGCTTATGAAGGTTGGTCAGAGCTGGAATCACAGGCTGCGGATAACTTCGACCATCCACTTTGGGCAACCCTAATTGAGATTGGTTTATCACCTGAATTAGCTTTGCCCAATAGGATACGAGCAGAAGTGTTATCGCGGGCAGCGAAACGTCATTATTTTCGGGGGGAGTTTGAAGATGCAAAAGAAATCTTACCCCAGGCGCTGGAGCTGTACCGGGCGGTGGGCGACCGGCTGGGGGAAGCCAACACGCTGCAAGCCATCGGCGACGTGCAGCAGTTCCGCAAGGATATGGATACTGCG
>Ga0315555_1003228_pt1 | contig 11261 bp, 5 predicted proteins | sample SalMarSW160380MG_FD_202113 | JGI IMG/M metagenome (GOLD analysis project Ga0315555, IMG submission 202113) | Salt marsh sediment microbial communities from the Plum Island Ecosystem LTER, Massachusetts, United States - Salt Marsh Sediment SW1603-80 ...
CCCACCGGGGGGCTGGTGACCACGGAGGCGGGCGGCACCGCGACCTTCGTCGTCACGATGGCCAGCGAGCCGACGTCGGCGGTGACGATCGACCTGACGAGCACGGACGAGTCGGAGGGCCGGGTGAGCCCCACTCCGCTCGTATTCATGGCCGCGAACTGGAGCAAGACCCACACGGTGACGATCACGGGGCAGGACGACGCCGTCGCCGACGGCACCGTGGCGTTCCAGGTGATAACGGACGCCGCCGTCAGCGACGATCCGCTCTACAGCGGGACAGACCTCGACGACGTGGACGTCACCAATGACGACAACGAGGTACCCGGCGTAACGATAAATCCGACCGGCGGACTGACAACCACCGAGGCGGGCGGCTTCGCCGAATTCAGCGTATCGCTCGGATCGGAGCCAGCGGCGAGCGTCACCGTCGGGTTCTCCGTTTCGGACCCGTCGGAGGGCCAGGTGACGCCGGCGGAGGTGATCTTCACGAACCAGAACTGGGATACGGTGCGGACGGTGACGGTGACCGGTATCGACGACGACGCGGACGACGGCGACGCGGGCTATAGCGTGGTGTCCGGCGCCGTGGTAAGCGCGGACCCGGTGTACGACGGCATAGACCCGTCCGACGTGTCGGTGACGAATACCGACGACGACACCGCCGGCATAACGGTCACCCCCACCGAGGGGCTGGTGACCACGGAGACCGGGGGAACGGCAGCGTTCACCGTGGTGCTGACGAGCCGTCCGGGCGGCGACGTGACGATCGGCGCGGTCAGCTCGGACCTCGACGAGGGAACGGTCAGCCCTTCGTCCCTGGTGTTTTCCGACACCACCTGGGACGAGCCGCAGACGGTGACCGTGACGGGAGTGAACGATGCCCTGATAGACGGTCCGGTTCCCTTCAGCGTGGTTCTCAGCCCGGCGGTCAGCGCCGATGAGGGCTACGACGGGATCGATCCGCCCGACGTCGCGGTAACGAACGCGGACAACGACTCTCCCGGCATAACGGTCAGCCCGGTATCCGGCCTGGTCACCACGGAGGCGGGAGGCACCGCAACGTTCAGCGTCGTCCTCAATACGATGCCCACCGCGAGCGTCGAGGTCGGGCTCTCCAGCTCCGATACCGGCGAAGGAACGGTCTCGCCGGAAACGGTAACCATCACGGCCGCCGGATGGAACGTTCCCGCGATAGTAACGGTGACCGGTATCGACGACGCGGTGGACGACGGCGACATCGCCTTCACGATAGTGACGGCCGCCGCGGTCAGCGCGGACGGCGACTACGACGGCCGGGACCCGTCCGACGTCGACGTAACGAATGCCGATGATGATGAGCTCCCCACGATCAGCTTCGACGCGCCGTCGTCGAGAAGCCCCGAATCCGATTCGTTTCCGGCTCTCACCGTCTCCCTGAGCGCCGCGTATGCGCTTCCGGTGACGGTCGAGTGCGCGGTGACGGGCGGCACGGCGGACGAGGGAACCGACTTCGTTCTCCCGGGCGGCACGCTGACGTTCGCGCCGGGCGAGACCGTCGCGACCGTTCCCCTGACGGTGACCGACGACGCATTCGACGAGCCGGACGAGACGCTGGAGATAGCCATATTCGACCCGGTGAACGCGGCACTGGGCGCGACGCGCTCACATACCTGTACCCTGGGAGATGACGACGACGTGCCGACGGTCCAGTTCCATTCCCCGATTTCCGAAGCCGACGAAGCGTGCGGTACCGCCCATATCAACGTGACGCTCTCTTCCGTTTCAGGAAAGACGGTGACCGTCGCGTATTCGGCCGCCGGAGGCACCGCGGAAGCGGGAGCCGACTACGTGCTCAACGGCGGCGCGCTGTCGTTCGCGCCCGGGGAAACGACCGCGGGTATTTCCCTCACCGTCACGGACGACGCGCTGTGCGATTCCGGCGAGACGGTGATCGTGCGGCTGTCCGGCCCGGTCAGCGCCGCGCTCGGCACGGACGACTATCACACCTGCGAGCTGAACGACGAGGACCTGGACGGGGACGGGCTGTCGGACGACTGGGAGAACGCGTATCTGGGCGGAACGGACGCCGGCCCGGATGACGATGGCGACAATGACGGGGCGTCGAACGGCGACGAGAGCGACGCGGGGTCCGACCCCTCCGATCCGGATACGGACGACGACGGCGTCTATGATGGAAGCGACGACTTCCCGACCGACCCGGACGAACAGACGGACACGGACGGTGACGGCGTCGGCAACAACCTGGACACCGACGACGACAACGACGGCGTCGAGGACGGAGAGGACGCGTTCCCGACGGACCCGGGCGAGCAGACGGACACGGACGGTGACGGCACCGGCAACAACGCGGACACGGACGACGACGATGACGGGGTCTCCGACGAACGGGAAGGAGAGATCGGAACGAATCCTCTCGATCCCGATACGGACGGGGACGGCACGATCGATTCCGGCGCTGGAACCGACTCCGACGGGGACGGCATCGTGGACGACGCGGACGACGAGGACCTGGTGCCGATAGAGGACTCCGACACGGACGGTGACGGCACGCCGAACCGCGACGACGAAGACGACGACGGCGACGGCATTCCGGACGTATCGGACGAATTCCCGTACGACACCGATAACGACGGCCTGCTGAACGGCGCCGACGACGACGACGACAACGACGGCATCGCGGACGCGATCGACGACTACCCGATGGACACCGACAACGACGGGCTTGACAACGCCGCCGACGAGGACGACGACGGCGACGGAGTGGCCGACGTGATAGAAGCGGAGCTGGGAACCGACCGGCTCATCGGCACGGGGGACGACGCTCCCGACATTGCGCTGCCGGAACCCGTGACGATCGATCCGACGATACCCGGCACCGTCACGTACGACTACTCCGGGCTCGAGGGCTACACGTGGGCCACGTCAATCCTGTTCGTGTACCGGGCCCAGGAGCTTACCGGGACGCTCGCCCCCATCGTCAGCATTCCGAAGCCGGACGAAGACGCGGACGCGGACGTGCCCGGCGGCTACATGGTTGCCGGCGCCGTCTTCGACATAATCGGAGAGATAGCTTCGGGACAGACCGTCCTGCTCCCGCTTCCCCTGCCGGACGAGCTCAGGGACCGGGGCCTGACCGAAGAGGACGTTGTCGTGCAGATGTTCGACGGCGAAACGTGGCAGGACGAGGGAACGGTTATCAGTGTCGCCGACGGCGTGGTGACGACGGAGGTCTCCCACTTCTCCCGCTGGAGAATCCTGGTGCCGGCACCCGCCGGTTCGAGCGGAGGCGGCGGCGGCTGTTTCCTGCGATCCGCCGGAGGGGCTTTCTTTTCCCGCAACCAGGACTGACACACCGGAAATGAACAGCAACGCGACTGCAGATCGGTCCCCGTCACAGTCGATTCACCTCCTCATCCTCTGCCTCATTCTGATCGTGTACATGGCCGCCTCCCGGGCCGCCCTGATGTCGTCACCGTGGATGCCCCGGATGATCCTGGTGATGGCTCTTGTCGTCGCGGCGCTGGGCGCCGCGGCCCTGCTGAGCTTCCGGAGAACGCTCGCGGAACGGGTGGACGCCTGGATCCGACACCCGTCCCCCCTGCCGGTGCTGCTGCTCGCCCCCTGCGTGCTCGTCGCGGCGCGTGTGGCCCCGACGATCACGCTGCGCGCGTGTCTGACCCTGGGGATCTGGGCGGCGTTCGCGCGAGGGTATCTTTCCTTCGGGTCCCGCGGCACCCGCGCGGCCTGGCTGGCCGTTCTCGCGCTGGCGGTGCTGGTCCGCGTCGCCCTCATCGCGGGGCTCCCCCGGCCGCTGTGGTATCCGGACACGCCGTCGTACCTGGCCGGGGTGGACGAGTATCTCTCCGGCGGCCCCCTCACCTTCAACCCGCATCGAATGCCCGGCTATTCCATCTACGCCCTCGTTCTCCTGCGCCTGGGCGGATACCCCGGGTATCCGCTGCTCTCTCACGCGCTGACTCTCGGGATCGCCTGGGCGGCCGGCCGGGTGGTGCGCCGCACGGATGGTGAGACGGCCGGCTGGCTGGTCTTCACCGCCCTCGCGCTCTCTCCCCACGCGGTGATATATGCCCATTCACTGCTCAGCGAGGCGCTCTTCATCCCTCTGATTGCGGTCTACGCCCTTCTCGTCCGGACGCAGTTTGCCGATCGTGAGATCGAGAAGCCGCTTCACCGGCTCCTCGGCGCGGCAGGTCTCGGGCTGGTCACCGCGGCGGCCGTCCTCACCCGGCCGGGCGCGATCCTTCTCATCCCCGTCGGCGCGGGAGCGGCACTGCTTCGCCGCTGGCGGTGGCCCCGCCTGGCGGTCCTGATCGCGACGGCGTCGATCCCCGTCCTTCTGTGGATGGCGCACCAGAAGCAGGAGCACGGCGTGTTCCGTCTGACGGCGGCCGGCAGCTACGCCCTCTTCGGCACCACCGCACATCTCATCGAGAGCGATTCCCCGGGACACGAAGAGCTGAAGGCGGAGATGCGGGACGCCATCGCCGCGCACAACGCCGCGCATTCCTGCTGGGCCCCCGATTACGAGTGGCTGCTCTACCAGGGGCCGCTGAAGAACCCGGCGTTCGAGTCGCTCTCCCCCCGGGAGCAGGACCGGGCCCTCTTCGACGTGGCCGTGCAGGCCCTCCGGCGCCATCCGTTCCGCTATATCCAGCGCTCCCTCTTTCCCCTCTGGCGCTTCCTCATTCAGCCGACGAATATCCAGGTGCTGGCCCTTCACGCGTACGCCCCCGGCGAGAATCTCTTTTTCGAGATCGCCGCGCACCAGATGACGCGCGGCTACTCCCTGTTCCCGCTGGAGCTTTTCGAACACTGGCTGCTCGCGATCGCCGCCGCGGCCATCGCCCTGCGCACCGGCCGGGAGCGCGGGCCGCTGCTGACGCTCGCCGCCGCCGCGTTCGGCTTCGTGATCCTGTCATGCGCGCTGAACACCGCCGTGACCCGCTACCAGCTCCAGTGGTTTCCCCTGCTGCTCGTCGCCTTCGCGGTGCTCGCCGGGGACTGGAGCGGGCATCGTTGCATTTCCGACGACGCGCGCCTAGAATGAAGCGCATATGTCGCTGACATCTCCCATTCACTACGACTCGTTCGACAGCATCACGCTCGGCACCGAGTGCCGGTACCTGGTGTACCTGCCCCCGGCGTACGAGGCCGAGCCGGACCGGCGCTTCCCGGTGGTCTTCTGGCTACACGGGGCCAACGGCCGGCCGCCGGCCGCGCTTCCCATGATGCTTCGGCTGGAGCTGGAGATCGCCCGCGGCACCGCCCCGCAGATGATAGTCATCTCGCCCGACGGCCTGGGAAACACATGGTGGTGCGACACGAAGGACGGCGCCCGCCCGGCCGAGACGGTGCTGGTGAGGGAGCTGGTGCCCCGCGTGGACGCGACGTGGCGCACGACAGGCGCACGGGACGGGCGCGCGATAGAGGGCTTCTCGATGGGCGGCTTCGGGGCCGCGCATATCGCGTTCAAGTATCCGGAGCTCTTCCGCGCGGTGTCCATCGCAAGCGGGGCGCTCCACACGCCGGAGCAGGTCCGCAAGGAACGGGCGGGGCGTTTCGTGGAGGTCTTCGGCGGCGACATGGACTACTGCACGGCGGAGTCGCCCTGGACGCTCGCGGAGAAGAACGCGGACACGATACGGGAACGGCTCGCGATACGCATCAGCGTCGGGCAGGACGACGAGCTCCGCCCCAAGAACGAGGCCCTCAGCATGCTGCTGTCCGACCTCGACATCGAATACACGTTCGGGCTTGTCGAGAGCGAGGAGCACAAGCTCGGCCAGCTGTACGAACGCATCGAGGACCCGTTCTCCTTCTACGCGGAGGTCTTCGCGGCGCACGCGGGGGAGATCGAGCCGGCACGGAACACCCGGATGCTGGGGAATTTCACGGACCGCCTGCGGGACGGCATGCGCGACGGGAGCCTGCACAACGACGCCGCGGGAGTCGAGGCGGTCAACTCACTCGTCGAGGAATTCAGACAGTCACTCGAATTCTGAGGAGGAGACATGTCGTACGGACACATGCTGAGGTGCTGGATATTCGTTCTCGCCTGCACCGCCGCATTCGCCGGAGCGGCTCCGGACAGGGTCGTCATCGAGGACTTCGAGGAAGAGAAGCCGCCCCTGTCGCCGAACCAGGACGGCGGGACGCCGCCTGCGTTTTCGATCGCCGACAGGGACGCGAAGAGCGGAAAGAAGTGCCTCCGGCTCGAGTACCGCAATCCAGACAAGGGCTACGGCAACCTCCGGATGCCGGTCTGGCTCTCCGGGGCCGAGGAGGCGGTGGAGCTGTGGGTCCGGCGCGAGAAGGCGGAAGGGAAGGCGACGCTTCATATATGGCTCTTCGAGGAGGACGGCGACGCGTGGCTCTCCCCGGGCACCGCGCTGACAACGCTCCAGAAGGGCTGGCAGGCCGTCCGCCTGAAGCTCTCCGATTTCAGGTACGACCCCCGTGGGGACAAGGTGAAGAGCATCGGCAGCGTCAGCAGGATGCTTCTCGGCTGTAACTACGCGGACTTCGTGATATTCGTCGACGGCATCACGTTCGTCGGCAAGGACCTCGTCGCAGGGAGGAAGAAGACGATGGAAGAGGTGGAGATCTCGTGCGAGGTGGACTCGAAAACGACGCTCTGCAGTGACTTCATCGGCATCGGCGCGGAGTGGAACCCGTACGTGTGGCTGGACGTTCCCGAGGAGCACTGGAAATCGATAGAAGAGCGCATCCGCTGGATGAAGCTGCCGGCGGCCCGCATCCTGATGCTCGCCAGGTGGTGCGTGCGGGAAGGCGGCACGTTCGACTGGGAGAGCCGCGAGATGAAGATACTCTACCGGCACCTGGATATCTGCCAGAAGGAAGGCATCACCGTGTTCCTCACCGACTGGGGGTGCGTGCGCGACTGGGTGAAGGCCCCCGGCATCGCGAACACGGCCGACCCGAAGTACGCCGGGACGATCGGCGCGTACCTGGACCACCTGATCAACAAGAAGGGATATTCGTGCATCAGGTACTTCATCCTGGTCAACGAGCCGAACTGCGAGGCCGGCGGCTACGAGGACTGGAAGAAGGGCGTGCTGAACGTCGCGAAGGAATTGAAGGCGAGAAAGCTCGATGGGCACGTGACGATCGCCGGCTCCGACGCGAGCCAGGTGGACGGCACGTGGCACCGGAACGCGGTGGACCAGCTCCAGGGGACGCTCGGGGCGTACGACCTGCACCTCTACGCCGGAGACGGCGAGGTGAAGGCGGGCCGGCTGGAGGGCCGGTGGCAGAACCTGTGGGGATACGCGCTGGCGAAGGACCCGAAGGCGAAGGGCAAGCGCTTCGTCGTCGGCGAGGCGGGGCTGAACGACGGCGCGGTCCATCCGCGGGGAAACAACAACATCGACAGCTACCACTACGGGATATTCATGGCGGACTACGCGGTGCAGGCCGTTCGCGCGGGGAGCCATGCGGTGCTGGCGTGGATGCTCTGCGACAACTCCCACAAGGGCTTCTTCTGGGGCTGCTGGTCGAACAGCGAGAAGGGGCTGGAGCTCCGCCCGTGGTTCTACACCTGGTCGCTGCTCTCCCGGTATATCCCGCCCGGCTCGACCATCCACGCCGTGAAGCAGACCTCGTCCGCGCCGCCGGCGCACCCGGCGCAGGTGCGCATCCTCGCGGCCAAGGCCCCCGACGCGGGCGGGAAGAAAGGCGGCTGGACGTTCTGCGTCGTCAACCGCGACACCCGCCGGGAGGCCTCCGTGACGCTTCGCGTTCCCGGCGCGGGAACCGCGAAGCTCGCGCGCTACGTGTACAGGGAGAAGGTCCGGCGGACGGACACGCGCGGGTTCCCCGTCTCCGAGGCAACGGAGAGCGCCGACCTGACGAAGGGGCACGCGGTGACGTGCCCGAAGAACGCGGTGGTGATACTCACGTCGGTGGAACGATGAGGTGCCGGGGAAGAAGATGAAGTACCTGTTCCTGATCACCGCCGCGGCGCTCGCCGCCTTCGGCGCGGCGCTGTACCTCACCGAGCCGCAGGCCCGGAGCGAGGTGCCGGTGATCTACTGGGTGATCGACCCGGCCCCCGCGCGCCCGGAGCAGATCGCGCTGTACCACCGGTGGCTCATCAAGCACGGCCACGGAGAAAAATATGACATCACCACGATGGCGGAGCTGGATGTGTTCCGCCGGAAGAAGTGGACCCCCGCCGTGCGGGACGCCATAGAGAAGGGCAACCCGGACGGACCGAAGGTGTGGGACGCCCGCACGAACGCGGCCGACCTGCCGCTCAGCGTTACCGCCCCCGGCGCGGAGATGCGGGTGGACGCATCGAGCAACGACCTGAGCAAGAAGCTGATACAGGGCGTCTCCGGCGTCGCCGGGGACGTGCTCGAGGCGTATAACGGCGGGCAGCAGATGCAGTACTTCGCCGCGGCCGGGATGCTGGCCGACGTCACCGAGAGCGCGAAGAAGTACGGATTCGAGCCGGAGAAGACGTACGAGGCGCTCCGGCCGGCGCTCTTCTTCGAGGGGCGGCAGTACGCCTTCCCGCGCAACCCGGCTCAGACCATGTACTGGGTGAACAAGGCGACCTTCGAGAAGCACCAACAGCCGCTTCCCCCCTCCCGGTGGACGATCGAGGAGTTCGAGAAGCGCGGGAGGGAATTCGTGAAGGCGGCGAACCCGCCGGGCGCGCGGCGCAGGGTGTTCTTCGCCGACCGGGCGTTCGTCGTTGAGCTGCGCCGGGGCCTGGGGCTTTCGATGTTCAACGAGACGCTCACCCGGTGCACGCTGGACGATCCGCGCAACGCCCGGGTGATGCGCCTGATCCACCAGTGGACGTACCAGGACCGGATACTCCCCAGCGCCGCCGATATGGCCGCGTTCGACACCGAGGGCGGCTGGGGAGGGAAGTCGTTCCAGCTCTTCAAGAACGGGCAGTTCGCCATGTTCGCGAGCGGGCGCTGGGCGCTGATGCTCTTCCGCAAATTCGGCGAGATGCAGCTCGCGGTCGCGGAGCCCCCCCACACCGGCATGCCGAACACCATACTGTCGGGCGGGCAGTCCACCGTGTTCCGGGGGTCGCGCCACCGGAAGTACGCGGAGCTCTTCCTGGCGTACATGGCCGACGAGGACTACAACATGCAGATCGTGCGCGACGGAGACGCCCTGCCGCCCAATCCCAAGTACACCGACAGCGAGCTGTTCAGGCGCCCGCCGGACCATCCCAACGAATGGGGATGCCACGAGCCGTGGGCGAAGGCGGCGCACGAGATAGGCACCGTGGCCAGCTTCAGTCCGTTCGTGCTCCCCGTCGTCGCCGCCCGGTACGACGGAGTGTCACAGCAGGAGGTGATGAACGACCGCGCCACGGCGGAGGAGGCGGGAAAGACAGCCGCGGACCGGATCAACGGGGAGATACGGCGCACCCTCGCGGAAAGCGCGGAGCTGAGGAAGAGATACGCGGAGCTCACCGGCCTGCAGGAGAAGATCGACGCGTACCGCGCGGAGGGCCGGAAGGTCCCTCTGGACTGGATAAGGAACCCGTTCCACCGCAGGTGGTATCTGGAGAAGGGATGGGTGGCACAATGATCTCCCGCGGCGGCCGCGAAGCGAGCCGGATGGCGAAAGGGCTGGCGTTCATCGCCCCGAACATCGCGGGCTTCCTGGTCTTCACCCTGTTTCCACTCGTGTTCAGCTTCGCCATGGCGTTCACCAACTGGGACATCCAGCGGCACAACATGTACAACAACGAGGCACTGCGCTTCGTGGGGCTCGAGAACCTGGTCCGGCTGTTCGGGGACCCCGACTTCTTCAAGTACCTCGGCAACACGTTCTTCCTGATGATGGGAATGCCGTTCGGCATCGCGGGGAGCCTGGGCGCCGCGCTGCTTCTCAGCCGGGACCTCTCCGCGGGCGGCAGGCGCGTGTGGGCGTACGTGCTTCTGTGCGTGTCGCTCACCGTCGGTATCGGGGCGCTCATCGCGGCGGGGGCGGGAGCGACGGCGATGACGATACTCGTATGCGGGGTCGCCGGCGCCATACTTGTCACCGGCTCCCTGGGGGGAAAGACCGTCTACCGGACCCTCTTCTACTTCCCCCACTTCACCGCGGGGGTGGCGACGTTCCTGCTGTGGAAGAAACTCTACAACCCGCACACCGGTCCCTTCAACAACGCTCTCAGACCCCTGCTGGAAAGCTTCGGTGGCGCGGTGAACGCCCTTCCCGCGGGCCTGGTGCGGAGCGGCGCGTGGGCGTGCGCGGCTCTGGCGGCCGCGCTGGCGCTGATCGGCGCCCGGAACCTGCGGAGGGCGTGGCTCGACGGGGAGATGGGGACCGTCTCCGTGTCGATCGGCACGTCGCTCCTGTGCGTCCCGGCGGTCCTCGCCGTTCCCTGGGCGCCGGACGCGGTGGTGCGACTCATCATCCCCGCGGCCGCGCTGGCGGCGGCGGCGCTGATCGTCCGGACCCTCGCCGCGCGGCGGGAGTTCGCCTGCGCGCTCGACGAGGAGCTGGGACACGCGGTGATCTCGTGCGGCGGCATCATGACCGCCCAGCTCGCGCTTCTGGGGCTCGGCATCGTGCTCTTCCGCCTGCCGGAGATGAGCGCGGCGGGCCTGGCGCCCCCCGAGTGGCTGACGCAGTATCACTGGTCGAAGCCGTCCCTCATGATCATGGGATTGTGGGCGGCCGTCGGCTCGAACAGCATGCTGCTGTATCTGGCCGGCATATCCAACATCCCGCCGGAGCTCTACGAGGCGGCCGACGTGGACGGCGCGTCGCCGCTCCAGCGCTTCCTGCACATCACCTGGCCCCAGCTCGCGCCCATCACGTTCTTCATACTCATCATGGCAATCATCCACGGCCTGCAGGGCGGCTTCGAGATGGCCCGCACCATGACGCAGGGCGGGCCCGCCGGCGCCACCACGACGCTCAGCTACTACGTCTACACCGAGGGGTTCGAGACCGGGCGGCTGGGATACGCCTCGGCCGTCGCGTGGGCGCTCTTCGCGCTGGTGTTCACCGTCACCGTGTTCAACTGGAAGTTCGGAAACAGATATGTCAACGACTGAGAAACAGGTGATACCCGCCACGCTGCTGCACTACGTGCTGGCGGCCGCGAGCCTGACGCTGGTGCTGCCCTTCGTCTGGATGGTGCTCACCAGCCTGAAGACCCTCGACGAGGTGGGCCTCGAGACGTGGCTGCCCCGCGCCGCGCAGTGGCACAACTACCCCGACGTGTTCGGGGTCGA
>Ga0315555_1003236_pt1 | contig 11256 bp, 7 predicted proteins | sample SalMarSW160380MG_FD_202113 | JGI IMG/M metagenome (GOLD analysis project Ga0315555, IMG submission 202113) | Salt marsh sediment microbial communities from the Plum Island Ecosystem LTER, Massachusetts, United States - Salt Marsh Sediment SW1603-80 ...
TAATGTATTAACTAAACCATGGGTATTAATAAGATCACTTTGACTTCTTTTTGAAACAGTATCAATAAATCTTGATTCACGCTCAATGCTAAAGGATGCAAGAGAGAAAATAATTATCGTAGATAAAATCACGATAATGATTGTAATTTTTAATGACAGACTATACTTTAACTTCATATCTAGAGCATCCCATCAGCTAAAATGAAAATGTCTTTTTAATATAAAACTTTAGTGGAACACTAGTTATTTGTATTTCCTGTCACCATTTTTACTTATATATAGCTCATTTGTTCTTAAAACAGTATAATCTGTGACTTCTACAAAAGCAACAGTGTCAACACTCATGCCCTCATCATATTTCAGTCTTATACCAGATAATGAAACATTCAAAGACTCATTGGTGCCTTGATCCTCGAATAACTTTAGATGACTCACTGTTTCTACACCGAAGTTCTGATCAATTTGCACACGTTGATCATTTGATGAACATGCACACTCAACCGGTAGCCAACCATCAAACCCAATATTCTGCCCGATGAATACCTCAACCCATGCATGAGCTACAGCAGCAGCCTTGCCATTGTTTTCTTCAACGAGGAATCCTCTGATGAAACGAGCAGGGAGTTCAACTGAGCGACATAGAGAAACGTATAAGAAGGATAGATCATCACAGTCTCCTGTTCTTATTTGAAATGTTTGATCAGCTGTTTGCACGCCCCCTGCATCATTATGTATCTGGTAATCTATATTGCTTTTTAACCATAGGAAAAGTTCTTTAGCAAGAGTAAAAGAATTACCATCACCTGTTTCGTCTAAAATGTTTTCAGCAGCAGTTTTAATACCTGGATTATCAGCATCTATGTAAACAGTGTTATTCACTGATTGAGTCTCGGTATATTGGTTAAAAACATCGGGATAATTACTTTTTATATCATTTAATGATTCAGCGTTTTCACCATTTATATCTGAATAAAGGTAACTTTCTGCTTTAACACTAGCCATGATCCCTAGTTCATAACTATGTTCACCATGGTTCTCTATATCCCATCTAATCATATCATTATTTACAAGTGTCACCTGTGTATAACCAGTCGTCAGGGGAGTCGCTGATGATACCGTGCCAATTAGAACCTCAGGTATATCACAATCATATTCTATTTCAAAGTTACCTGGGCCTGTAATATTTATCCTATATCCATAGCTAATAACATACTGGATTTTTGTAGGATGAGATGTATATGTTGTACCATTGCTTTTACCATTGAAATCCAGGCAACCAGATGTAAAAACTAGTAAAAAAAGAATAAAAACTATAGGAAGCCATATGTTTTCTTTCATACAAACATTATCTTTTAAAGAATCCTTTTTTTTCATTAACATGTCGTGACATACGATATTTGCATCCCTGATTCATTGGACATTTTATACAACTAGGGTTTTCAACATGGCAGAAATTGCTGCCAAGTTTAGCTAGTGATTCAAGGTATTTGTAAACATTCTCCTTCATCTTTTCAGCTTCTTTCGAAAGGATTTTCATTGCTTCATCCGGGTCATCTGTTGATACCCAACCAAGTCGGTTTGCAACCCTTGAAACATTCTTTGCTTTATCAGTTAATTTCTCAGTTCTTTCTACTGGTTTTGGGGTTACCATTTTAGGTTTAGGCGGTGGTGTCGGCATCTTCAGTGGTTTGTAAATTTCTTCTTCTCCACCCCCTGGTTTTGAAATCCCTACTGATTTACCACCATGATTTGTTTCACGGACACGAATTTCAGTCATAACCGGTAATTGAAGACCTGTACCTGAGATAAGGGCAACACCAATTGGTAAACGTTGTATTTCATCAGCTGTCTGAGTTGTGAGCCCCTCAACAGATTGAACAATAGCTTTCAAATCATTAGGGTTAGTCACCTTTAAAATGATATTTGTGTTACATTGTGAAATTATATTTTTATCAACCTTAGCAGGACGTTGAGATACTATACAGAGCCCCATACCAAACTTACGTCCCTCGGAAGCTACAGTCCGTAAAATATTAGAAGATACAGCATTACCAAATCCTCTCTCTGGACAATAATTATGGGCCTCCTCAACAACAAATAAAAATGGTGGAATCTTGCCAGCTTTTCTATCATCAAAAAGCTCTTTTGTAAGACGTGCTACTACAACATCCTGAACATCAGGTGGAACACCCTTCATATTAACTGTTGAACATTTTCCTTTAACTACAAACTCAGATGTCGAAGTTCCATCTTCAGAAAAAACTCCTACAGAATCAAGTGACTCTAAAGACGCTATTACATTCCAACGAGCATTACTTTTACTACGATTAACTGCGTCGATGATATCTCTAAGAGTCCACGTCTTCTTGTATTCCTTGATTTCTTTAATTGCTTGATACAAACAACCTATCTGTGGACCTGAAAGTCTAGCAGATAAAAGATCGATAATCTCACGCGCCTCAAGGTTCATACCATTGAGAGTGAGATGCTTAATTTTCCCTTTTGAACCAATAGGGGAGTACTCATTGATTTGACTCTCATAACCATGTTTTTTTATACCGAATCTTTCCATGTTCTTCTGATCTTTCCTGCTTTTATTAGACTCAGTGAGAGAATGATACTCCCCATGGGTATCAATTATTACCAGTGGTATTTTATGTTTCAAAAGTTCTTCAATTAAAACACCACAGGCGTAACTCTTTCCTCCACCTGTTTTAGCAAGAATACATATATGTTTTTGAACAAGTGCATCAACATTCAAAAAAACCTTGATATTATGACCTTTCAATATACCAATGTATGCTCCATTCTCCTTAGAAGCATTCAAACCAAGAACATCTCGGATAAGACTCTCATTTGCATGTAATATAGCAGTACCTGCATTGAAAGGTGTACGAGGGGATTGCAACAATCCTTTTCTATCTCTATATCCAATAACATCTGCACACGCTGATAACCGGGCACTAAAATTAGGCAACTCTCCACTCCGCATAATAGTATCAGCATCCTTGAAATTAAGATCAGAATATTGCCTGATATCCATAACCTGCGCAAGCATATTGCCCTCTTTATGAGGAGCATAAATATAATCAAACTTTCTCAAATTCCGTCCATCAACCGCGAAATTAAACTCATTTGAACCTACGTCACCATAGATATAGCCGACAACCTCTTCTTTCTGCTGCATCACATAATCCCCTATACAATTTCGATTAATATAACCTGAGGTTATTATAGTTTTTGTAATTTTTCCCCTAGTTGTGCAGGCAATTGTGCAAGTAAAACAAGAGCCTCAATTTCCATGAAATGCAATTTACCAGGTATGACAAGTGTGTGAAGCGGTGGACCAAAATCCCTATCAACCAACTCTTTAGCATAACCCGCAAAACAAACTGGATTATCTGAACCTGCTCTACCAACAACACAAACAAGACTATCTAGATTGAAAACACCCTGTTTTTTCCCCTCCTCCATTTTCAAAAGAAACCGGATGCCCTCATTAGCAGTCATATACTTATCTTTATCAGCTTGAATATCAAGAAGAACCAGGGTATGAAGCCCCATCTCTTTGTTTTCTTTGATAACATCATATTGACTAGTTGGAAAGTAATCTTTTTCAAGATATGCAAGAGTTGTTGTTCTACCAAATTTATAGTTTTGTAAACCAAGTAGTCCTGGAACTGCAGTAACAATACTACTTCCATGGATAACTCTTGTTTTAATTCCTATTTTGATGGCTCTTAATCTAAGATCTACATGAGTGGTAGCAGTCATAGGCTCTCCACATGTCAAAAAAACAACGCTGCCGGTTTTTGCAGAATTAATTATTTTTTCCCCTTGCTCGGTGTCACCCCGGTTTAATACTTCAACTTTTTTACCAATTGTTCTCTCAATTTTATCAAGTGTCGTACCCATTAGCCTCGCAGTGTAAAACTCAGCATAGACCTTATCACAATTTTTGATGATTTCCAAGCCTTTGAGTGAGATATCTTTTTCATCGAAGAGCCCAAGACCAACAAATGTTAATTTTCCATTTGACATGGTATTACAATGAGCCCCTAATCATAATTTATACAAAAAGTTTTGTTTTACTTACCTTTTTAAATGACCATTTTGATTACACGACTCATATGGTTACTATCGAACTAGCAATACCTGCATTTATCGTTGGTGTAATCCTCCTTTACAAAGGATCAGATATGCTAGTAGATGGTACAGCAAAAACAGCTGTTAGACTAGGAGTATCTGCTTTAATTATATCAGTAATTCTCGTTGGGTTCGGGACCTCTGCACCAGAATTTTCAATTTCAGTTGGAGCTGCAATACAAAAAAATTCAGACATATCTCTCGGGAACATAATCGGATCATGTGTTGCTAACTTATTACTCGTCTTAGGAGTTGCATCTATAATAAGACCTATCAAAATAAATAAAGGCATAATTAGGAGAGAATTCCCAATAATGCTCAGTGCAACATTTATTCTATTATTCTTCTCTTATTTCGGGCTTTTAGATGAATATCACATTATTGGTGGAGTTTTATTCCTAATATTTTTCATTTTATTTGTTTACTTTTTCTACTGTTGTGCTAAAAAAGAAAGAGCAAATACAAAAAAATACAATGATGGAAAAATAACAAAAAATTTGTTATTTGTTTTCATAGGTATAATCGGTGTTGTAGCAGGGGCATGGTTTTTAATAGAATCCTCTGTTTCAATCGCTGATTTCTTAGGGATTCCAATGTTCATAATAGCCGTTTCCATAGTTGCAGTTGGAACCTCACTACCGGAACTAGTTGTATCCATAATGGCAGCCTATAAAAATGAGTCAGATATTGCTATTGGAAATGTCCTTGGTTCAAATGTTTTTAACATTCTTATGGTAATTGGAGTTGCTGCCTTGTTTATTCCATTAAATGCAAACATCTTGGAATCAATTGCTCACTTATGGATACTTTTAATTGTAACCCTCGTCATGGTCCCTATACTTTTTACAGGTAAATCAATCACTAGACTGGAAGGAGTAATCATGCTTGCTATTTACTCTGTTTTTATCTGGTACACATTTTTTGGTTACAAAATAATCCTATAAAAAAACAAAAAATCAAACCATATAAATAGTTAGATATCAATTCTGAGAGTCTGACAATGACCAAAGATAAATCCGATTTTAAAAAGGAAATTCTTGCAGTTATCATGATGGGATTCCTGTTTGTAATCATACATGGAATAGCACTATTGTTAACTGGTACTTTTGAAAGCGCAGGTATGCAAGCTTTTGAGGATACAGAGGACCCAATGAACATAGCCTTCATCCTAACGATAATGCTAGTTTTCACAATCCTAATCCTAATCATCTCGAGATATTGGAAGAAAGAATTAATACAAGTAATTATACTAGGAGCCATAGGTTATACAAGTTTCATAGTTTTCTACCCATTATTTGATCTAGTATTCCCTGCTGATTTATGGGTTCTATCACTCTTATCATCAATAGCTCTCGCTGTTATAATTGTGATAGCACTCTTCAAATACCCTGAATGGTGGGTTATTGACATCAGTGGCATAATTGTCGGTGCAGGTGCCATTGTAATTTTTGGGATATCACTTGCGATATGGTTAGTAATCGTATTACTAATAGCCCTATCAATATATGATGCTATATCAGTGTATAAAACAAAACATATGATAGATCTAGCCGACGCCGTTATGGACCTTAAGCTACCTGTACTACTCGTTGTACCCAAAATCCGGCATTACTCCCTGATTAAAGAAACAAAATCACTTAAAGAAAAACTTGAAGAAGATGAAGAACGTGATGCCTTCTTCATGGGACTTGGTGATGTCGTTATGCCAGGTATACTAGTGATAGCGATATATAATAGTGTCAACAACAGCCTGCCCATTGTTCTCTCAGTGATACTTGGTACACTCATTGGTTTCACAGTTCTCATGGCTTTTGTAATCAAAGGTAAACCACAAGCTGGTCTACCCGCTCTCTGCAGTGGAGCAATAGCGGGTTACATAATCTCAAGCTACCTGTTATACGGAGAACTAGTTGGACTCACTCTCCCATTATAAAAGAAATGTTTAGTAATTTGTTTTAAAATTACACTCGTCACACCAGATTTTTCCATCAAAATGATTCAAAGGATTTTTACACTTAGGGCAAACGGTTTTTTCAAGGAAATGATCAAGCCAAATCCCCCTGACCTGTGGAACTGATTCCTGCTCTATTTTATCAACCATTTCTCTAAGCTCAGGAGTTGTAGCAAGCTTTCTCAACTCAGTTGTATCAATTTTCCGTGGCTTCTGAGCAGCATATGAATCATAATAAATTGTTTTCCCCTCTTTGGTATGAGTATTGCGTCTGATAAGTATTGCAGCTAGTATAAAACCACTAACAAGTCCACCAAGATGAGCAAAATGAGCAGTGGAATCAGGGACATCTAGCCAGACAATAATAGTCTCCATCGCTGCGAACAATATAGCAGCATATATTACCTTCACCCGCATGATTATCATTAAACCTAAGGGTATAGGCATAACAACTTCATCACGTGGATACGAAAAAGCAAAAGCACCAAGAATCCCAAAAATCGCACCAGATGCACCCACCATAGGTATTGCACCTGCATCAGCTAAAAGCTGATAACCGGCTGAAGCACCCGCAATATTTGTTGAAGAAGTCAAGTTAAAAATAGATTGAGTTAAAGCTCCGCAAACACCAGTTAAAAGATAAATAATTAAAAACTTCTTCCAACCAATTCTCTCTTCAAAAGCCATTCCCATGAAGAAAAAAACCAACATGTTACCAAAAATATGAGCAAAACCACTATGAACAAACATGGAAGTAAACAAAGTGTAAGATTGATGAAAATATTCAGATGAAAGATAAATAGGTCTAAAACCTAAACCCGCTGTTTCGATCAATATTTGATTCTGCTGAACATTTGCATAAGTCGCCCCCAGGATGTCATCCTGATAAATAGCTGATAGAACAAAAACAATAAGATTCGCAATAATAATAGCATATGTCATCATCAATTTCTTAAAATACGCAAAAAACAAAGCTACTATCATTATACAAATCGCAACTATTGAAACAGGAGTCTGATAATTGTTAATTATAACCGTTATGTCCATCGCCTTTTTCTCCAATCACGAGCGATAACTGCGAAAGTCATAGTGAATATAACAGTTATATAAATAGTGTTCTCGTAATCGTTTTCAACTTTCGACTCCACTTTTTCTTCAGTATCTTGTGGTGCTTTCAGATTCCAATCATAAAAGAAAACCTCTGCGTAATAACTTGCTACATCCTCATCCTCAATGATAATTCCCGCTTCACGGTTACTCATGACAGAGTTCTCATTCCAATTAATACTGGAAACCAAAACAGAGCGGTTATCAACAATCATACCTTTATTATGGACATTTATAAAATGAGACCAATTTGTATAGAGAAACTTTACTTTTATACCATTCTCTTCCAGATATTCCTTTGTCAAACTACATTTCTCATTAGTCGACTTATAATTAGGATTGTAATTCAAAATAACCTTAACCTCTACTCCCTGCTTAGATTTATTAACTAAATGTTCAACAAAAGGACTAACCTGATCTCCCCAATCTCTATAGACATATAACTGTTCGATATAGATACATCTATCCGCGGATTCTATCATCTTATGAACCGCTTTATAACTCGTATCTGGAGAAAACACAGGTATAACCGAGAAATTACCAACAAATTTACCCGACTCAAAATCAGGTTTACCCACTCGTCTAAAGATGGGTTTGTTAATAAAGAACCCAGGTTCAACATAAAAATTCATCTTATCTATAGAATAACTATCACAACGATTTGGATTCCAATCATCATAAAAAACATTGAGGAAATATTCTGCTACGCTTACATTCTTAACAACTATTCCCCATTCACGGTTTCCAAAATCTGGGTCTCTTGGTATCCCAGTATTTCCCCAGTTACAGCTTTCTACAATCACAGTTTTGTTATCTACTACAAGATATTTAGCATGATTATATCTATACCTTGCATAAACATCGTTTTGCTGGTCATTCACAATAAATCTGATATTACCACCATAGGCCGCGATTCTATTTAAAATAAATTTCTCCTCATCAGATATTCCACCTATTGGTGCTCCTTCTAATAATATCTTAACCTTAACATTTTCTCTTAGGGCTAATATGATTTCATCGCAGAGAAACAAGTTAGTGAACTCATAGACATTAAGAAAGATTGAATCGTTCGCTTTCTGTATTTCTCTAACAATTGTATCGAAACTACAATCAGGGGATACAAAAGTTATAATCTCACCATGGAAAGCGATATTTACATATGGGAAATCAGATTGCCCAATTCCATATATACGCTCATTAACCCAGTCACTAGAAGTATTCGTATCAACCGGTGAACCACTGGGACCAAAATTTCTTTTTAATATAATTCCCTTTCCAAAACCAGAGATGAAATCACCTTCCCAGCCTATTTGAGTATAGCTTTGCTCACCATAAACTACGATATCGACAGTATGGTTGTAATTGTCTTTTAATGCTATTACTTCTCCTTTGTTACTTAGAATAAAAGTTTTAGATACAATCATCTGAGGAATATCCATATCTGAATCTGTTTTGTACTCAAAATCTGGTCTTTCACCTATCTCCCCTATATAAGATTCAGCGTTTTGTGTGATATGCAGACAAGAAAATGGAGCAATAGTTGTACCACTTGGGAAAACAATCTTGGTTTGTTCGGATTTAATTTTAAGAGGAGTATTTGTAAAATACCATCCAGAGATATTAAGATCGCAGTCTGTAGGGTTATATAACGCTATAAATTCGTTTTCTAAATTAGGATGTGTATAATAGTACAACTCTGTCATCAATATGTTTCTCTCTTCTTTCGATGGATAAGTATTCAATATGTAAACCTTGATAGATAATTCATTATTGGACTCGTCTAACTCATCAATACGGTCGCCTTTATCAGCCACTATGAGAATCGTATGCCAACCAGGTGTAACACTACTTGTATCCCAGATAACCGATGGATATTTCTGATATTTAGAGATTGAATCATAATTTTTACTCCCAATTGAATGTTCATTGTCCATTGAGTCATAGTAGAAAACTGCATCAGTATTTGTTGCGTTTTCATTTCCAATGTTTTTTAGGAATGCTTTAATTCTAACTATTTCTCCTTCTCCAAAAACCGTGCTGTTTTCCCCGTTTTCATTATAAACTTTTATATTAGTGATTGTAAGATCTGGTGCAAGTATCTCCAGTTGAAAAGTAATCTCATCTGACTCCCCGATATCTTTTTCAGATGTTGCTATAACTGTTACAGTTCCAGTTTTACACCCATTTTGTTGACAGGGTTTTATCCTAAGATTAATATCTTGTTTTTCTTTAGAGCCTAGATAGATATTTTCTTTCTCTAAATCTGCATCCCAACCGAAGGTTATGTGATCGACAGTTATAATTATGCTATCATTAAAATCTCCAGTGTTCACCACGCTTAGAGGGATATCAATTATCTCATTTTTTTCTATTGAATAATAGCTTTTTATGGGTTGGATATCAACTCCATAACTCCCTTGCTTAACGGTAACATTTGAAATAGCGTGGATTAAACTACCGTTATAATCTAAAATTTTTATTTTATAACCTGAACCAACTGGTGATGCAACTTTGTAGTATCCAGGTTTTGATATAAACCCCTCGTCTATTCCGTTGTATTCAGTTACATATGCACCTGCATATGCACCTGTACAATTTTCAATGATGATAATTTTATTTTGCAAAAACGTATCATTGAATTCAGCTATTCCTACAGTGTATCCCCCGGTTGTTCCATTTGATGAGCAATCATCCATGTCAAGGAGAAATATTTCTTTAAAAGTTTCAAAAGTGTTGTTATCTTTTTTGATTTTAACATATAACAACGCTGAGTCATTATGTATAATATTTTTCTGGTAATCTTTGTAATCCTTTTTGAATCTTAGATACACCCAGTCAGACCAGTTACCTTGTTCATTTGTGGTTATAGATGATGTATAATAGTTCGAATATTGCCAAATATTTCCATCCCATGTCTGGGTTGCATAACCACTCTTTGATTTTATTCCAACTACATATGCTTTAAGTTGATAATTATTATATGAGTTATAGTTGCTTATGTTTACTTTGATTGCAAAAGGAATACTATAATCAGAATTGTTTTGTATTTTAGGGATAAATATAGGAAAAACATCTATATCTAAAGATGGCGTAACAACAACCTTGTTTTTACTCCCTGGTGTGATATTTACTCCATCATAAAAATCATTACTCGAATTGTTTGTGTCCACTTCATGATGTCTAGATAAACTATGTCCTTCATCTACTATCTCCGCAGCTGAACCTGGTACATCTGGATAATCCTCGCCCCACTCAATAGCATCAATAATGTTTCCAGTGTTGTTTCTGAGTATTAACTTATCTTTACTGTTTCCTAATCCGTTACCTATTGCTGAATCGTCAACATAAAGTTTTATGGTGTTGTTGGGAATAGTAAAATTTTCGTAGATTTTTGTTCCATGATCTGCTATGATTGCATATTCCTTTGGCGGTATCATAGTAGTACCGTTTCCATGTTCTGAATCTCCTTTTAAAAAATCTTCATCAGAGTTGTCAGCCATGCTCCAACCTGAGACATTGATAGATTTGTTTGTAGGATTATATAGTTCAATCCATTCGTTATAGTTGTCGTTTACCTCTGGATTAAACATCACTTCATTTATCATGATGTTTTGAGAACCCTCAGCATCAATATTATAATTCAAACAAAATAATAAAATAAACAGCATAATAAAAATTTTCGAGGAAATATTCCACCGTCTATTAGCTTCCAAATAAGTTCCCCCAGATTTATAGAGGGCGGGGGGGGATTTGAACCCCCGTATGCGGATCTGCAGTCCGCCACATAGCCACTTTGTTACCCGCCCATGGGATGTAAGGTATAAAACAGGGTTGATAAAAAGGTTTTGAGCACTCCTGTTGGACCACCGCTACATAAAAACGTGTTATATACCTTAAATAAAAAGAAAAAGTAAATTTGATTTTTATTGTATACTTTGTTTTTTCAAATCGAAATATGCTTTTACGTTAAGTCCACCTGCTAGTCCTTCTAAAATTGTTCCAATTCCAATTAGAATTGCACCAAGTTGTAGGGAGGTTATTTTAAGCTCTGG
>Ga0315555_1003238_pt1 | contig 11249 bp, 14 predicted proteins | sample SalMarSW160380MG_FD_202113 | JGI IMG/M metagenome (GOLD analysis project Ga0315555, IMG submission 202113) | Salt marsh sediment microbial communities from the Plum Island Ecosystem LTER, Massachusetts, United States - Salt Marsh Sediment SW1603-80 ...
CGAAATATTGCGCCTATAACCTAATAAAAGCTCCGTTTCACAGCCAAAAACCTAATTAAAACTAAGGTCTATTGTATCATAAGTATGACCCCCGATTGTATATAACGTATCGTTTACTACAGCTACACCGAAACCAACTCGTTTAGTTGGCATATTAGCACCATCAATCCAACTATCGTTCTCAGGATTGTAAACTTGAGTATAAAATAACGGAGCTCCAACACTAACAGGTACAGGGTAACCGAAAACGTATATTCGAATTGGAGCCATAATACCTGTTGTTATTCCAGTTGCTCCTCCAGCTACAACTGATGGCACAGCACTACCTAGACTCCAGATGTCAGTTTCAGTATTATATATCTGAGTTAGGTTGCTCGTAAATCCACTAAAAACAAAAATTGTTTGGTCAACAACAGCTGAAGCATAATTAAATGCTTCATTTGGCATGGCAGTTTTAGTGATCCATAAATCTTCGGCTGGATCATAAACATAATTTGATCCAGAATAAGCTATCACGTAAATTTTGTTTCCAATAACATTTGCTTCCGATTCAAATATGCCATAGGTATGGATGCTTTAGTTTCCCATGTGTCGGTCATTGGATCGTAGACTTCGTTTACTTCAGATATGCCTTCATTAGTTTTACCGCCTATGCAGTAGATTTTTTTTTGGTAAATAGCAATCGAAAAAACTCCTCTAGGAGTCGGCATGGGTTCTTTGAGCTCCCACTGGTCTAAAACAGGATCATAAACTTCGTTTACATCTACAAAATTATCAATATCTTGATTACCAAAAATTGTCGAGGGGTGAATACTAGGCCAAAGTCCACTTTCAGTTGAACCACCTATAACGTATATTTTATCATTCACTACAGCAACACCAGAACCGCCCCTTGCTGTAGGCATTGGAGTCAATATTGTCCATGAATCTTCAGTGGCACAAACCATGGGAATATAAATGGCTAGAGAAAGAATCAGCAATATAGTAATAATGGCCTTTCTTTCGCCCATGATAGGCACCACTAATACCTTAAGTAATTGACATGAAAAGCTTTTTTGTCAAGAAAAATTGACCAAACACTGATTTTGTGTTCTGTGTCAGTCAGCATAGTAGTGGTGGTTGTGTCAGTCAGTACAGTCGTCGTGGAAGTTGATATTTGGGGTTTGGGGTTAAAATTTAACCCTTTTTTTCCTTTGTCTTAACAAGTATCTCCATTTTTGATCGATTGGAACAATTTGGGCATTTCAAGTACTTCCAACCACTTTTCTTGTTTACACCGTGGGGGCTAAAGAGATCGGTTAATAATGAAATTTCAAATTCGCAGTTGCATCTTGGACAATGGTAAGCAGTAGCTTTAGAGTGCCACAAGATCAAGATCGTCACGCCACTTACTGCCAATATAACCCAAACATACCAGTATGAAAGAAGCAGAAAGATACCTGAGAAACCTAGAACAGTCAAATATAGTGAAATGTAAATGACTGTTTTTAACCAATCTTTTTTTCTAGATTTACGATAACTCAAAAGTCCTAATCTCCCTGTAATTAAACAAAGTCGAACATTTGGGATTTATTCTTTTCATCGTTACTTTGGGTTTGGGTTAAAATTTAACCCAAAACCCAGTTATAAAATGAACTGTGCAGTAAATAATCACGCTTAAAATATGCTTAAACGCTTAGTTCTATCAGTTTGCGCAGGTTATTAATTTCCACAGCATCGGTTCTCGTTACTAAACGTGAAAACTTGGGTTTTGCCTCTAACCCTATCGTAACCAAAAGGTTTCCCTTGTAAGAAAGAGTGACAGTGAGCCCCTCATCCTTCAATTCCACAGCAATGCTCTTAAGCTGGGCAAGTTTGCTCCTGATCGAGGTTCCACCGCCTGCGCTTCCAAGAACATCTTTCAAAAACTCTTTGTTGGCTATGCTGAGCTCAATTTTGTTGTCTTCAGCTTTTATCTGAAGGGCTTCCACATCACCAGTGATTAAAGTAACTTCCCCAGATTTGACAACATGACCTAACCATGTCGTTAACTGCACGTCTTCACTCTTCTTGCAGAGAAGTTACTTTTTCTGCACGTCTGTCACATAGATAACATCTAGAACAATCGAACCATTAAGTTTAGCTTTAATCACACCCATATCTAAGGTAAGGTCTTGAAAGCTAAGTTTAATATCCGATTCTTTTCCCGCAAGCTTGTCTATGAGTTTTATCAGGGTATCGCCCATATCTTCAGATGTTTTTGCCATAAATCATCACCACCTGTACTAGGAGTTGAGGGCATAAATAGTTAACGCCGTGCGCGGGGAAGTTAAATAATTGGTTTTTGGTTTGTCTGCTGATCCTGTGTAAGCGTATTTTTTTCGTGAGAGAGAGGTTAAATTTTAACCCTTATTAGAATTGGTGACAACGGCAGCCTCGAAGCTCGCTCAGGATTGTGTTCAGCGGATACGTGCGGTTTTTTTAGAGTTGCCTCGGTGTCACGGCTTCGCTCACTCATTGTTCCTAGCTGACAGGTAATTTAGAGAACACAGGTATCAAGCCACGCTGGAACATGCTTCGCTCAGCCTAAACAGCCTCGCTAATTCGCTCGGAAACCTCAGCACTCGTAAAAAAACCTACTGTTGTTAACAAATTAGATGAAATTTTACGTTTAATTTTTTAGAATGAATCAGACTAACTGGACATTGGGCACTCGACAATGTTGTCTTGAAATCTTTCGTGACAAGGAACACATAAAAATACTGGTTAGGTTTTCTTGACCTATTAAGATCAATGGTGTCCCTGTTTTGGTCAAAATTTCTTGACAAAAAAGGTTTTTAGTTCGTTTAAGGAGAGTACTGTTGATGCCTTTAGCGGGGGATGAGGGCGTGAAAAGGACAGCATCGGCGCTAATGCTCGTTTTGGCGTTGTTAATCTTGCTTGTGGCTGGAGTGCAATTTGTTAAGGCGGATTCTCAGCCAGTCGCTCCTGTTTTATCTGGAGTTAACATAGTATCTCCTTCCAATATTACGTACACTTCTAATTTGCTAACTTTGAATGCAGATGTTACTACTATAGGCGGCTCTAACATCAAAACTTCGATGACTTATAGTTTAGATGGAACCAGCAACCAAACAATACCCATCACAATTGAATATCCTGCAGGCAACTCGTTTACCATGGCGCTACATATTGGATTGCTGGATTTGCCAACATTAAGTGAAGGCTCACATAACATAACAGTCTATGTAGCATGCGAATATCCAAACAATAACAGGTTCGTTAACGAACCAGACACAATCACCGCATTCTATAATAGTACAGTTTATTTCACAATCAGCAACAATTCAGAACAAGAAATCCCAGAGTTCCCATCATGGACACCCATACTCCTACTACTCGCGGTGCTTGCAGTAGCCCTAGTTTTCATCAAACTGAGGCTACCAAAAAGTGACAAGCGGTAATTTTAGGGCGTAACTGGCTCTTGTGTGAATTTTGGGAAAGTTAATAGGGAATGCTTATCAAAGTTTAGTGCAGGTGAGGATTGGTTTGCCTCCGGTTAAAGTTTTGGAAAACATTTACTGGGGTGGAGCAGTCGACTGGAACATCAGGCACTTTCACGGCTTCACGTACTCAACTCACCGCGGAACAACATACAACGCCTACCTGATCATAGACAAGAAGATTGCCCTAGTTGACACTGTGCAACATTCCTTTGCAGGAGAAATGATTGAAAGAATCAAAGAAATAATCGACCCCTCAAAAATCGACTACATCATAGCGAATCATGTTGAATCAGACCACTCCGGATCAATCGCAGAAATCCTGAAACATGCACCCAACGCAACGGTAGTAGGAACAGCCAACTGCCAGAAAGGACTGGAGAAACACTACTTCGGCAACTGGGATTTTCAGGTAGTGAAAACCGGTGACACATTAAATTTGGGCGAAAGAACATTAACTTTCCTTGAAGCTCCCATGCTTCATTGGCCAGACAGCATGTTCACATACATCGAGAAGGATGCTCTCCTCTTGCCCAATGACGGTTTTGGTCAGCACTTGGCAACCTCAAAACGGTTCGATGATGAGGTGGACCAGAACATACTGATGGAAGAGGCAGCGAAATATTACGCCAACATTCTATGGCCTTTCAGTACGCTGGTGACAAGAAAGATCGAAGAGGTTCAGAAGCTCGGCTTGAAGATTGACATGATTGCACCCAGCCACGGTATAATTTGGCGCAAGGATCCCATGAAGATTGTTAAGGCTTATTTGAAGTGGGCTAGTGGAGAGGCGAAGAAGAAGGTTCTGGTTGTTTATGACACGATGTGGGAGAGCACAGAGAAGATGGCTAAGGCGATGCTTGAGGGAATCAGCAGCGAAGGCGTTGAAGCAGTGCTGTATAGGCTTCCGTTTTCTGATAACGGCGACATCATTGGAGAATTACTTGAAACAAAAGGGCTGCTTGTCGGGTCTGCAACCATCAACAATGGTGTTTTGCCGACTGTGGCTCCGTTTCTACGGGAGATGGAGGGCTTGAGACCACGAAACAAGCTTGCTGCCGCCTTTGGTTCATACGGCTGGGGAGGAGGAGCAACTGCAACTATCGAAAAGTCGCTGAAGGGCGCGGGTATGGAGTTGGTTGCGCCTGCAATGACGGTTAAGTGGGTTCCAGACAAAACTGAACTGCAGAAATGCTACGACTATGGAAAAGAGTTCGCCAAGAAAATAAAGGCAGCAACGTAGCTCCGAATCTTTCTGGGCTTTCTTTATTGCCCACTTTTTCTTTTCAGTATTACTTCGCAGAAACTGTCTCCTCTGCTTCTTCTTTTTGTGCAGTAATACTCGATGTTTTTGTCTATTCCTTTTACAAGTCCAACATCATAGTTTTCGATTGATGCACATATTGCAGGGGTCCAGTTTTTCTTGCCGTTCCATAGGCACTCTGTTGCGTGAATTATCACTTCGTTGCTGTCTTCTTTTGCTATGCGACTTTTTATTCCATAAACGCGGTTCCCAGCCATTAATGCAACTGCGCATCCATGCAGGTTCCGTTTTATCTTCAGCGTTTCAGCAACCTTGTCTGCGTCATTTAATCCCTGTTCGTACATAAATTCTGTTAGTTTTTTTCTTTCCTTTGCGTCAAGCATATAGAAAACATCACTGAATAGCCTGCCAACCCCGCTCACGCTTTTTTTCCATCTAACTTTTACAGGCAACAGGTCATGTATTACCAGAAACTCGATAACTTTGCCTCTGAAACCCATGGCAACATCGATTAAACAGGTTACAAAACATGATATTAATAAGCTTAGTTAGCGCACTATGAACACAATTTTATTTTGTTAAATTCAAGTTATTAATCGGGCAACACCGTTATTTGCTGTTTTCACGTTTCTTTGATCGTTCTTTATCCAGTTTCATCCACCATTCAGGAACCTTAAAGTCTTCAGTTGTGTCCCAGCTGTCGAACGGTTTAATGTCCAAAACAGGTGTGCCGTCAAAGGCGTCTAAGCCCTGAACAGTAACAACGTTGCCTTCTACCTTTAGCAGTTTGACCCGTGTAAGCCCAATTGGGTTCGGGCGGTGAGGTGTCCGAGTTGCAAATATTCCCAGCAGCGGCATGTCACTTCTTCCCCGCGGACGAACCTTCATGATTCTCCTATCTTCATCCGACATTTCATGCAGCCAAAAAAGAACAAACAGATGCGAAAACTCTTCGATACCCTCCAAAGCCTCTGACAATTCTTCACGAAAGATTAGCTGCGAAATCACGTTCTTGTCCCTGACTTCCTTGCCAACTGCCTTGGTTTTAACGAAACCCACAGGCTCCAAGCAAATCTTACTCGATGAAAACATCAAACAATACATCCTCTCAGCATTAAACCGATATCAAACTCTGAACAAACTAAGAATATAAGCCCTTTTTTCAAGAAACACTAGCGGTTGCTTGCTTTGTTTATTCTTTCTTTTGCGATGTTCATTGCTGCGTCTCTGAGTTCAATGTTTTTGTTTAGGGCAGTTTCTATAACCTTTACCGTGTTTCGTCTGATTTTCCGTTGAACCAGCTCCAGCATCCGTTTGGGGTTGTAGCCGCGGTATTCAGCATAAGAAGAAATCACTCCTCCGGCATTCGCCAGAATGTCAGGAACAACAAAAACGCCCCTACCCGCCAAAACCTTCTCAATTTCTGGGCGTACAGGAAGGTTAGCCGCCTCAACCACCAACTTCGCTTTAACACGACTCACATTATCCGCATTGATAACGTCAGGAAGGGCAGCTGGAACAAGAAGGTCTACAGGCAACTCAAAAAGCTCCCTATTATCCAGCACTTTGCCCGGACGATAATTTATTACCGAACCCGTTTCCGTCTTAACATCCAACAGTTTCTCATAGTTTAACCCGTCAGGGTTGTAGATACAGCCTTTAGAGTCCGAGACTGCCACAACCTTCACGTCAATCTGGGTCAGATACTCAACAACGAAAGAGCCAACATTTCCGAAGCCCTCCACCGCACCTGTTGCATTGTCAACATCCAAGTCAGCCACATAATTTGCCGCCGTGAACGCAGCCTGCACCACCCCCAAAGCGGTAGAACCATACTCATGGGGGATACCGCACTTTACGCCCGGCTTAACGCACAGATGCGCAGGTTTTCCTGTGGCAGACTTCATGGAACCATTCTCTTGGGCGAAAGCAGTCATCTCCTTCTCTCCGGTGTTAATGTCCGGCGCGGCTACGTAGAGGCTTGGGCACACCCGCTTCAGGGCTCTGGAGAATGCACGTATTATTTCCATCTTCTTCTCTTCAGACATCTGTTTCGGATCAGCGATTATGCCTGATTTGGCTCCTCCAAATGGGATTTTTGCTAGGGCACACTTCCAAGTCATTGTCCGAGCTAACCGGAAAACTTCCTCAGTTGTTACGGTAGGCAGCATTCTGATTCCGCCCTTTCCCGGACCTAAAGTTGTGTTGTCTATGACCAGAACGCCCCTCATCCCCGTTTTTGGGTCGTAGACTTGCAGTATTTTTTCTGGACCCCACTCGTCAGCAAAAGCTTCTATCTTGGCATTCACTCCATTTTTCCCCAGAAGAGTTTACGGCAAATATACTACTGAACCATTGTAAAAACTTTCTTCAATAATAATGGGGTGAATGTGGCAGTAAGCATAAATTGGCTGTTCTACGTTTGTTATTTTTAGAGTTGTTTCTGAAACACGCGGGGGAGTGAGAAGAATGGGCTACATCTACCTGTACACTGGAACTGGCGGAGGAAAAACTGCAAACGCTTTAGGTTTAGCCCTCAGGTCTGTGGGTCATGAACGCAAAGTTGTTATAATCCAATTTTTGAAGTGGTGGAAGAACACAGGAGAATACAAGATACGCGAGAAGCTTCAGCCATTCTACGAAATCTACCTGTTCGGCAGAGAAGGCTGGATCGGATTAGACAACTTGGGCGAAGAAGACCGGAGGCTCTCAAAAGAGGGGCTGGAATTTGCCAAGAAGGTTATTGAAGAGAAGAAGCCTCATCTGCTGGTTTTGGACGAGATTAATTTGGCTCTCCACTGCCGCATGCTGGAAATAGAGGAAGTTCTTGAGTTTCTGGATGCGTTACCAGATGAAACGGATGTTGTTTTAACCGGAAGATATGCACCGAAAAAACTCATAGACAGGGCTGATTTCGTCAACGAAGTGAAAGACCTGAAACACCCAGAAGAAATGGTGACCACAAAGGGCATCCAGTACTAGTCTAGCCGCCAGTTTGAAGAAGAAGTATCGCCTTAGCTAGGTCTCCTTCGCTTGCCTCCAAGGCTCTTTTAGCGTCTTCCATGCTTTTTCCTGTCTGATCCGCAACAAGCTGCACATCCTCTTCAGGAATAGTCACCTTAGCCTCCTGCGTCTCTAGAGCCCGCTCATTTACTTCTCCGGTGACCTGAAAGATTTTTTGTCCCCCCATGTCAATGACGGCAACCTGAGCGTTTTCAACCACGATTTCTTTGTCGCTAGTTCTGAAAATGACTTCCTGAACGTCAGGCATCTCTCCCATGTTCATGCCCATGCGCTGCATCATCCTCTTCGCGTTTCTTGGACTCATTTTTCTCCGCATTTCCGTTTCCTTCCCATCCTATACTCCATCAATCGTCTTCTTAACTTTTTTCCGCCACTCCTCTACGCACCCGCACAGCCATTCCCCTGCTGAACTCTTTCATTTCCGTTCCAGAAAGAAGAGCCCGCCCAACAGCCAAAACCTCATTCTCTCTGTTAATGACTATGACTTCTTCTTGTGGTCTTATCTCCGCGTCAGCATCTATCACATGTTTAGCGAAGGCGCTTCTTCCTTTTGACACGAAGGGTTCAGCGTCATCATGAACTTTAACCCAACACCGTAGAGGCTTCACTTCACGTACCAGACGCTTGGCTCCGGCAAGGGTTAAAACAAATAGTCCAGTTGTGGGCCTGAGAGTAGCAAGCAGTTCTTCTTTCAAGTGTATGTGCCGTATTTTTCCCGTATTCTTCGAGTACACGATGTTAACTGTGTCAGGAAAGAGTTTAGTTCCCACCTCTCGTCCGAACTGGTAATCAGCTACACTCCGTATCTTCTGGAGAGCATCCATATCCATTATTTCACCAACAAATTTCACATTAACATCAGGCTAAAGCGTTAAATCTTGTTCTCTGCGCAGCTAAACTGAGTTGAAAATAAGAAACTTTAAGTTTTCTCTTTTCCCGTATAAAGAATCTAAGTAGGCGGAGAACCCAGATGGAAAAGCTTCACCACAACGGCGTCCTAGTTCCACCCCGATACGAAGGAAAAGGACTCACAGTCAAGGTAAAGGGAAAGGAGATTAGGCTAACAACTGAGCAGGAAGAGATGGCAGTAGCGTGGGCAAAAAAGGTGGGAACCCCCTACGTTGAGGACCCAGTCTTCTCCAAGAACTTTCACAAGGACTTCTCAGAGAAACTTGGCATCAAAGTTAAACTTGGAGATGTTGACTACTCGGAAATAATCTCCCTTGTTGAAAAGGAACGAGAACGTAAAAAGAATCTTCCACGAGAAGAGAAGAAGCGGTTGGCGGCTCAAAGAAAAGCGGTTAGAGAAGCAAACAAGGAACGTTACGGTTACGCCTTGGTTGACGGTGAACGAATGGAGTTAGCCAACTACGTTGCGGAGCCCAGCTCCATTTTCATGGGGCGAGGAGAACATCCGATGCGGGGAAGCTGGAAAGAGGGACCTTCTAAAGATGACATTATACTGAATCTTTCGCCTGACGCGCCAAGACCAGAAGGCAACTGGAACGAAATTGTTTGGGAGCCCGAAGCCATCTGGATTGCCCGTTGGCAAGATAAGCTCAGCGGCAAAATGAAGTATGTCTGGTTTTCTGATTCATGCAGTTTTAAACAGCAGAAAGAAATCGAAAAATTTGATAAGGCAGCAGAGTTTCTCCAAAAGCTTCCCCAAGTAAAAAGGCATATCCAAAAAAATCTTGAATCTGACGACCTGAAACGCAGAAAAATTGCGACAGTTTGCTATCTTATCGACAAACTGAAAATCAGGGTCGGCGACGAAAAAGACCCAGACGAGGCGGACACGGTGGGTGCTTCAACGCTTCGAAAGGAGCACATCAAAATCAACGGCGACGGCACAGTATCTTTTAATTTCTTGGGAAAAGATAGTGTGCCCCACATTTTCACAACCAAACTCCCTGACAAAGTTATTAAAAACCTCAAAGAATTCTCTTCGAACTCGGAATCTGCCCTTTTTGAGGGAGTGGGCTCTAGCAATGTGAGCGAGTTTCTGGATGAGGTGATGACTGGGCTCTCAGCGAAGGTTTTCCGCACTCTTTACGCTTCTGATGCTGTAAAAACGAAGCTAGACAAGACCCCTGTTGAATCCGAAGACCCTGAATACGTCAAGAATTATGTGGCTAAAATGGCGAATCTTGAAGCCGCCAAAGTTTGTAACCATAAGCGTACAATCCCGAAGAGGTGGGAAGCGTCCTTAGAAAAGAAGAAGGAGCGCCTCAAGGTTCTTAGGGAGCGGGCGAAGAAGGCTCAGGCTAAACTTGAGAGGAAAGCGAATGATCAGGATAAAAGATATCGGGAGCGACTGAAAAAGCAGGAGGAAAATCTGAACGCTGCTGTGGAGAAGCTGGAGGATATTACGCGGCAGCTGGAGGAACGGCAGAAGCAAGGTAAATCAGTTATGGCTTTGACGAAACGGGTTAGAGGCAAACGGAAAGTTATAGCACGTACGAGACAGTGCATTAAAGAGCTGAATGCTAAACATAAAGAGCAGGTGAATAGGCAGAAGCAGAGATTGAAGAACAGGAAGCAACGGGATACGGCAGCCTTGGAAAAGATGAAACTGAATATAACGATTCAAGGGGAGACTCGAGACTACAATCTTTCAACTTCCCTGAAGAGCTACATTGACCCCAGAATCTACTACGAGTGGGGCAAACAAGTCGAGTATGACTGGAAACAATACTACCAGAAAGCTCTGCACAAAAAATTCAGTTGGGTAGACACTCAAGAAGACAAAACAGAAAACAGCTAGAAACGTGCCCAATCGCACAAAGATGAAATGAGTTAACAAACACAAAAAACAGTGGTCATTACGTTAATTCATAGGAAAACGGCAACATCGAAACAATTTGATTAGTTAAAATGCAAATTTTTTATGCACAATTCTTTATTTTTTCATTGCCTTTTTATTACGAAGTTTCTGGAGATATTTGTCAAGCTTTTCCTTTCTTTGGTGTTCAAGGCGCCCAACTTTCTCTGCTTCTTTCTTGCTGTATTCTAAATAGGCTTCGAGTAAAAGGCGTCGGTCTTCATCACTCAATTTGTCAAAAGCTGCAGGAGTAAGACATCGAGGTGGTTTCTTAAGCCATTCTTGTAAATGCCAATTCATTCTAACTTCCTATTAGTATTTATAATTCAGAACCAAAATAAGGCTTGCCCTCAAAATTTTTCATAAGCTGATTCCAGTTTCTTTGATAAGGGGGCAAACCTTTGCGTTACAGAATTATATTTCGATACACCTGTAAATAAAGACATAAGTTTTTGACCAAATAGTTCAGCACTCAACCAAATAGCCCTCAAAATTTCTTGTTTTCTTAAAAGGGAAACAGCCATAAACTCCAAAAGTAGTCTAATTCCACGTATATGTGGGGTTTGTGAATGGTGACTGAAACAATAACTACTCCTGAAATGCGTGCCTTAGAGACAAACGCTGAATATTACGGAGTCTCATTGCTGCAGCTTAT
>Ga0315555_1003243_pt1 | contig 11231 bp, 9 predicted proteins | sample SalMarSW160380MG_FD_202113 | JGI IMG/M metagenome (GOLD analysis project Ga0315555, IMG submission 202113) | Salt marsh sediment microbial communities from the Plum Island Ecosystem LTER, Massachusetts, United States - Salt Marsh Sediment SW1603-80 ...
TACCGGGAACGTACGGGAGCTGGAAAATGAAATACAGCGTGCCCTTACTCTGGCAGACCCCAATTCATTCATTAAGCCGGAACATCTTTCCGACAGAATAAAAGAACAGTCATCCCAGTTGCAACCCGTCCTAACCCGGCACGGATCATTAAAAGAAATTACTGAATCCGTTGAAAAACATTATATTATGGAAACTCTCAAAAAAAATAACGGCAATATCACTCACAGCGCCAGGGACCTCGGCCTCAGCAGAGTGGGTTTACAGAAAAAACTTCACCGGTACGGTATCAAAGTAAAATAAAAGAGGAGCCCCGGTAATACCTACCCGCAGAACCAATACGGGTGTCTCACGTTTTTTATCCTTTAACACTGTAAACTTGATTTGCAGTTAAATTGCTAACTTTGTTAGCATATAACCTTCCCTGCCAATGATTCTTTCGGGCAAGAACCCTCACTATCCTGTTGATAAATAATTATTTATAAGCATTATCCACTCCGGGCAGGAGTTCTGGCATTAAATTTGACTTTTTTTACAGTGTGGAAAGAAAGGAAAGGTGAATCATGAAACTGTCAATCCTCAATCTGATACAAACCATGACCGGAATTCAGAGGGATATTTTATCTGCGGAAAATATGGTTGTCCTGGGTAAGTGGTCTCTTTATCTGTTAATCAGCAAGCCATTGAAAATCAATACTGTTCACTCGTTTTATCAAAAGATAAAAAAATTTACTCAAAATCTCATTATAACAAGGAGACCCACCATGAAACATTTACGTTTTATACGGGCAGCTTTTGCGGTCCTCTTGGTTTTTGTCTTCACAAGCGGATGTTACACCACTTTTTATGGTGTCCGTCAGAATGATACCTACGAAGGAGAAGGAAATCCCAGCAACTACGCGGATGATAATGATTATTATGATTACAGCGACAATTATCCCTATGAAGACGCATCCATTGAATTGGCCTTCCATCCTTCCCGTTTCGTAGTGGAGAAAAACTATTACAGTTATGGTCAGCATGTACGCAAGGTAAAATATATGATCTATGAATATGACCCCTGGTATGTACCGTATGACTATGTCTATTACAGCGGGCCGCAAGTTAACGTTTATTTTTCCATTGGTTTTCACAGCTATTATGACTTTGGAATCTGGTATTCTTATAACTATTATCCTCAACGTTATGTCAGCTGGTTACCACCATATGGCTGGAATGATTCCTGGTGTGGCTGGCCGGTTTATTATCCTGTTTATTATCCGATATATGTTCCCGTGTATTATCCTGGACCTGTATATTATCCTTATCCCTATGATTACACTTACAATCACATTTATTATGAGAATTACAAAAAGAGGGATTGGGACAGGCGACAACCGGTGGATAACAGTCGAATCGCCAGACGCGGTTCAGAACGACCCGGAAATTCGACAAAGAGCGATTTACCGGATTCCCGGATTTCTACCAGACCCCAGAGAGACTCACAAAGAGAGTCAACGGTTAATAAAGGATCAAATCCTGGAAATGAACGAAGCATCAGCCGGCGTACACCGGAAGCAAATACATCTTTAAATGGAAAGGCACCAACCCGAGTTATCAAACGTGACTCTCAAATCAATACCAGCAACAGATCCGGTAACACAACCTCCAGCCGGCCGCAGGTGCAAACAGGAGGGTCAACCGGCTCACGATCTGTTTCAAATGCGAATCTGCCTAAAAGTACAGGCAGCCGGGTGATTAACCGCCCAACTGAGAATAACATCCGGAAAGAGAAGCAGGGAAGCTCGGCAATAAACAGGATAACAATCCCCAGCAAGACCCGTGAGCCGGCTCCATCTGTAGACAGGTCAACTGTGAGCAGCAGGCCGTCTTCTTCAACAAGGACCTACAGTCCACCGGCGATTCCTGTTCAGAGACCGGTTAACACCAGTAACTCCGGTAATTCCAGCGGGAAGAACAATAAAAGAGAAAATGTAACCCGGAACAGCAGCCGCACACAGGCACCCCGGCAAACAAATATCAGCCGTCAGGAACCGGCCCGCTCCTATAGTGCGCCTTCCAAGCCGGCCCAGAAACCAGGTTACGCTCCCCAGCCGGCCTCTTCCGCATCAAAGAACGTCCGGAAGAGCACGGCATCCGCATCAAAAGGGTCAAAATCAAATGATTCGGATAAGAACAAAAAAAGCAGCAGTGGTTCCAGCAATCGCAAACGCCGGTAGCAGGTACTGAAAGATACCAGAGCATATGTACATATGAAAAGAGGAGGAATAAAAATGTCGACATCAAGGATTATCGGGTTCATACTGCTCTTAGTGACACAAACATTGTGGAGTCAGAGTGCAGATGAAGCTATCCGTATACGGCAAGGCGAAATCGGTTTCGGGGCAAGAACCCTGGCAATGGGCGGCAACGGCGTAGCTTCCGCAGAAGATTATTCAGCAATATACTGGAATCCGGCAGGCCTGGCCTCCATCCGCAAAACCCAGGTGAGTGGCGAGTTCTCACATTTGAACTTCGGAAACAATGCAAGCTTTGCCGATAATTTGAATGATATGAACAATAGTTATACCCGTTTTCGGAATATCGGAATTGCCCTACCGTTTCCCACAAAACGGGGAAGCATGGTATTCGCTTTTGGATATAACTTCGTTAAAGATTTTGATGAATACCTGTTTTTCAACGGCTTTAACACCAACAGCAACGGCCTGGAATTCGAAATGCCGGATGTTGACGGTGTATACAACTGGTACAGTTTTGACCGGGATGTATTTCAGACCGAAGAAGTTACTACAGATGGAGGACTGCACCAGTGGTCCTTTGGGGGTGCGGTGGCCGTTTCGCCCAGTCTGGACCTGGGGGCGACCGTGAATTTCTGGAGTGGCCGGGAGGAATTTACCCGCCAGTTTATTCAGGAAGATACGGAAAATTATTACAATGTATTTCCGGGTGACTTTGATCGTTACACAGTAAATGATAATATGATAACAAGTTTTAAAGCAGTCAATTTAAAACTGGGAGGAATGCTGAAGCTGAACCGGGCTACCCGCCTCGGACTTGCCATGGAATTTCCCACCACCTTTACCGTAACCGAGGACTATGCCTCTTCAGACGAATTGGTTTTTGATGATGGGTATGTGGATGCCATCGATTATGAACCGGGCACCTGGACATACAAGGTTAAGACCCCTTACCGGTTCGATGCAGGTATTGGCTTCCAGCTGGAAAACATCAATTTGACGGCCAGTGCTACCTTTCGGGACTGGAAACAAACGCGCTTTGAAAAGCCTGATAACACAGAACTGGATTCGGATTATCGCTCTCTACTGGATGAGAACCGATTTATTCAGAATGATTACCGTCAAACCATCAATTATCATCTGGGTATCGAGGGGAACATTCCCAACAGCAATATGTTTGTCCGGGGCGGTTATGCCTATTATCCCTCGCCTTTACAGGATGCTCCCACCGATTATGATAAAAAAGTCTACAGTGGTGGTGTCGGTTTTAGGGTTGGTTACAACACCTTTCTGGATGTTACCTATCTGCATGGAAAATGGACCCGTGAAAGTGAAGACGTTTATACACCAGGCGGTACCATAGAACAAATTAACGAGAACCGTCTTTTCCTGGGATTGCGTTTTCAGCTGTAAACGGTTTAAAACTATTTGTATGTTTAAATGCCGGTTAACCAGACCGGCATTTTTTTTATCAAGATGATATGTCTACAAATCGGTGACTATTTTCCTGCTCGTTTCCTGCAATCTTTCTGTGCTTATATCAGACGATTCTGTTTGAAAAACTCAAATTTTTCCTTATTATTTCCGGCAATACTGGTTTAAATTATTTGCAGAGTTTTCAGATAAGGATAACAGAAATGAGCAGACACTACAGATCAAGAAATTATCTCTGGGGAATTGTACTGATAATCATCGGGTTACTATTCCTTCTTCAAAATGCCGGACTTCTGGATATCCATGATGTCTTGCATCGATACTGGCCGGTTATTCTTATTCTCCTGGGATTTCGGCTTTTAATCAGGAGAAGGGAAAGCCAGAGCGAAAATGTCGGGTCCGGTACCACTTCAGTTTCCTCAGGGGAGAAAACATCGGAGAATTATTCCTTCCGGCAGGCAACGGGTGAGACATATAATAGTGTATTTGGAGATGTACGGCTTTCGTTTGATAAAAAAGACGTGAACCGCTTTTTTGTAAATAACGTCTTTGGTGATGTCAATCTTAATTTTAGTAATTCACATTTTGCAGATGGGTCTGTTGTGCGGGTTAACGGGGTATTCGGAAACGTTTATCTTCGCCTGCCGGAAACAATTTCCGTTCAGCTCAGGGTAAACTACCTGGCGGGCAGCAGCTATATTTTTGAAGACCGGCAGAGCGGTATATTTAAGAATATTTCTTACAGTTCTCCACCGTCTTCCGGAAGACAGGCAATGGTCCGGCTGGAAATTTCTATTGTATTCGGAGATATCCGGGTCAGTAATTAATTGTTCTTACTTACATCCCTTCCCGGGAAGGAGTTCCACATCTCGGTAATCCAAATTAAAAATCTGACGAAATTTTATGGAAAATCCATTGGAGTTCGTAATCTCAGCTTTTCGGTGGAACAGGGAGAAATATTTGGTTTTCTGGGCCCGAACGGTGCCGGTAAAACCACCACCATCCGCCTGTTGCTGGACCTCCTGCGCCCTTCATCGGGAGAAATTTCGGTTTTCGGCACGCTGATACCCGATAAATCGGCCCGCATTCGCCGTAAATGCGGGTATCTTCCAGGAGATTTTACACCCTTTGGTCACATGTCCGTACAGGATTTTCTAAATTTTATCGTTTCTGTCCGGGGCATACAACATCCAGATTATTTCCTGCTGGATAGATTCCAGCTGGTAAAGGAATTATCCAGAAAAATAAAGCATCTGTCCCATGGCACCCGGCAAAAGCTGGGAATTATTCAGGCATTTTTTCACAACCCCGAACTGGTCATTCTGGATGAACCCACTACCGGTCTGGATCCGCTGATGAAAATGGAATTTTATGATTTCCTGTTTGATTACCAAAAGAAAGAAAAAACCGTATTTTTATCCTCGCATGATTTATCGGAAGTGGAGAGAATCTGCCAGCGGGTGGGCATTATCCGGGAAGGTGAGCTGGTGGCACTGGAAAGCATCGAAAATTTAAAAAAGAACCGATATCGCCGCCTGAAGTTTACCCTGCGTGAACCTGTGGAAAAACTGGACGTCCCCAATGCATCCCTAGTCTACCGGAAAAATCTGGACTATGAATATATTTTCAGGGGAGACATCACGCAATTGCTGAAGCTACTGGTCAATTTACCTATCAGGGATTTTTATTTCCCCGAGCCTCACCTGGAGGAAGTATTCATGTATTATTACGAGGAGCAGGAAAATGCTTAGCCTTCCATATTTAAGCCTGGGATGGAAGCTTTACCGCTCCATGATTGTTTTCGGTACAATATTAACCGGAGCACTTCAGTTCCTGGTGGTGTGGATTTTTAATTCATTAAACGCCACTCCACTGATTGAAACGTTTTTTCAACAGCTTCCCCCACAGATGCGCCTGCTGTTTGAGAATGAATTTATGCCCAGTATGTCAATTTCCGGGGCTGTGGCTTTGGGATTCAATCATCCCATTGTCCTGTTTCTGATGGGGCTGGTCGCCATAGTGATTCCTGCCCGGCAAATTGCGGGGGAGTCAGAAAATGGTCTTCTGGAATTGCTGTTATCACTACCCTATCAACGGAAACAACTCTTATTTTCACTGTGGATATTTGCTGCATCAGCCCTCTTGTTGGTTGTTCTGGGTGCATTTTCCGGTTCAGTTATTGCTTTGATTGCCACCCGGAACTTGAATATTATTTTCCTGGGACATTTGCTGAAGGTGAGTCTAAACCTGTGGTCACTTTTTCTGTTAGTCATGAGCTGTGCTGTTATGGTGTCGGTTTTCAACAGGGAAGGATCCCGTGCTGGTCTAACCGGAGCAATTGTAATATTTACTTTTTATTTTATTTATTTTTTAAGCTCCATATGGGAATCTCTGGAATTTACCAAACACTTTAACATTTTTAACTATTACCAGCCCCAAAAATTAATTTTTGGCGGGATAAACCTTGGCCGTAATTTATTAGTATTATCGATTCTGACTCTTATCTGCCTGATAATTGCCTTTCTCCATTTTGAGGAACGTGATATTCCCTGAGAATTTCAATAGAACATATTTCCTGATTGACAAACTGTTTAAATACAGCTATTTTTCTTTTTTATATCTTGAAACTAATTACGGAAAGGGGTTGCTATCAGACCCTCACAGGCAGCACCAGGAATACTTTATCCGGTCAGTACGCCCATTGGTAACCTGGAGGACATTACCTTTCGGGCAGTAAGACTGTTGAAGGAAGTGGACTTTGTACTTGCGGAAGACACCCGCAGTGCCCTGAGGCTGCTTCGCCACCTGGAAATCTCTAAGAAAGTCCTCAGCTACTATTCCTATAATGAAAAGAGAAGAATACCGTGGGTTTTAAACGAGCTGAAAGACGGACACAATGTTGCCCTCATCTCGGAAGCCGGAACACCCCTGATTTCAGATCCCGGGCACAGACTGGTAGCTGCCGCTATTCAAAATGATATTGTAGTAATTCCCATACCCGGCCCCTCTGCTTTACTGGCCGCACTGGTGGGGTCCGGCCTGCCCACCGGCCGTTTTTTATTTGAAGGATTTCTGCCCCGCAAGAAAGGGCGACAGAAATTACTTCAGCAATTAGCCTCGGAACCCGGTACTATTATCATATACGAATCTTCCATGAGGATTCAAAAAACTATAGAAGATATTGTAAAAATATTGGGGAATCGTTATATTGTGCTCGCCCGGGAGCTCACGAAAACCTATGAAGAATTTATTCGGGATTTTGCGCGGGATATTTTGAAAGAACTTGAGGATCGTAAGCTTAAAGGTGAGCTTGTTTTACTAATTGCGGGTTCAGATTTTAAATCGGGAATGCTCAATAAAAACGGAAAATAGCATATGGAAAAGAAGGATTTTACCGTTCTTCCGCGTTCCATCCAGAAATGGTTCATCAATATTCTGGATCCTTTTATTGATATCATCGTCCGCTTTCATGTCCATCCCAATCATTTTACCATCCTGGGACTTTTCTTCTCCATTATCGGGGCCATTTTTTATGCCAAGCATGATATCCGAATCGGTGGCTTGTTCATCCTTCTGGGAGGTTTAGCTGATGTCATAGATGGAAAAGTTGCCCGCAAAACAGGACTTTCTTCAAATTTCGGTGCACTTTTCGATTCGAGTCTTGACCGTTATTCCGAGGTATTCATGTTCCTGGGTACGGCCATTTATTTCGTACAAAAAGATCATCCCATCACCAGCATTATGGTATTCCTGGCTCTGGGTGGTTCCATGATGGTCAGTTATGTACGCGCCCGTGCCGAAGGTCTCGGTTATGAATGCAAAGTTGGCATTATGCAGCGTCCGGAAAGAATTGTATACGTCGGATTCAGTTCTATTATTCATCCCTATCTTATGGAAGTGGTCATCTGGATGATTGCCATACTGGCAAACTTTACCGCTATTCAGCGAATGTACCATGTATGGCTTCTGGAACGGAATGAAAAGCAGATATCAGCAGATCAGGAAAAAACGAACGTTTAAAATAATTAATTGCAGTTGAAAACACCTTTTCCGCCAGGCAGTACAATCCTGCAGGAAAGCGTTACTATTTTATTTCTGTTTCTGAACGTAATTCATATAAAGGATCTATTAAAGCGTTAAGGAGATAAGTATGCAACAGATGCCACAGGTAGAGATTGCTCCGGCAAAAGGCAAGCTTGGTGTTCTGACTCCCGGATTGGGGGCGGTATCCACTACATTTATGGCCGGTGTTTTTGCGATCCGCAAAGGTCTGGCAAAACCGATCGGTTCGCTCACCCAGATGGGAACCATTCGACTGGGAAAACGCACCGAAAACCGGGTGCCCAAGATAAAAGATTTTGTACCCCTGGCCACCCTGGATGATCTGGTATTCGGCGGATGGGATATATTTGAAGATAATGCTTATGAATCTGCACTGAATGCCGGTGTACTGGAAAAGGAATTGCTCAAAAGTGTCCGTCCCGAACTGGAATCAATCAAACCCATGAAAGGTGTTTTCAGCAGGGATTATGTGAAAAAACTGGACGGCACCTATATTAAATCAGCCAAGAATAAGTGGGATTATGCCCGGATGCTGATGGAAGATATTCAAAAATTCAAGGAGGAAAACCGGCTGGACCGTATGGTTATTGTATGGTGCGGCAGTACCGAAATTTTTCTGAAACGCGGAGATGTACATCAGAATCTGGAAAAATTTGAGAAAGGACTTAAGGAAAATCATCCTGAAATTGCTCCCAGCATGATTTATGCCTATGCCGCCTTAAAGCTGGGTATTCCTTATGCCAACGGGGCACCGAATCTTTCTCTCGATTATCCGGCCATGTATGAATTGGCGAAACAGACTCATGCACCGATTTCCGGTAAAGATTTTAAGACCGGTCAGACTCTGATGAAAACCATACTTGCCCCGGGATTCAAAGCCCGGCTTATTGGAGTTAACGGCTGGTTTTCCACTAACATTCTGGGTAACCGGGATGGTGAAGTACTGGATGATCCGGAATCTTTTAAGACCAAGGAGGAAAGCAAACTGTCAGTACTCGAACAGATTTTGCAACCCGATTTGTATCCCGAGCTTTATAAAAATCTATATCATAAAGTACGAATTAATTATTATCCTCCTCGTGGTGATAACAAAGAAGGCTGGGATAATATTGACATTTTCGGCTGGCTGGGTTACCCCATGCAGATCAAGGTCGATTTCCTGTGCCGGGATAGTATTCTGGCAGCACCGATAGTACTGGATCTGGCCCTGTTTATGGATCTGGCTGCCCGGGCGAAATTCAGCGGTATCCAGGAATGGCTGTCTTTCTACTTCAAAAGCCCGATTCACTTACCTGAACTCTATCCCGAGCATGATCTTTTTATTCAGCTGATGAAACTCAAAAACACATTACGGTACATGAAGGGCGAAGAACAGATTACCCACCTTGGCGCCGATTATTATGAATATTACCGTTAATCAGTTCCGGGGTAAAAATCCGGCAGGGTTTTTCCCCTGTTGTTCCTGACAGTTTAATTACATACCCACAACCGATAACAATAACTGTCTTCTTTACCAGCATTATTTTTTCAGTAAGTCAGTCAAACCAGACAGAACGGAATGATCTCTAAAAATCCATCGCCATTAAAAGACATCTTAAAAACCTCGGTGCCGGCCGTCCTGGATCTTTCCTCACAAACAATCACCTGGCTGGTAGAGGCCATTTTTATAGGCCATTTGTCCGCTGCCGCCCTTGCAGGCATTGGTATTTCCCTGCAGATTGTTCTTCTTACCTTTTCCATTATACTTACTTTCGTCATGGGAGCCTCCATTATTATTCTGCGTTATCTGGGCTCCGAAGATTACTGGAATGCCAATCATGTACTGGGCCAGGCTATGATGATGGGAACCATCATATCGATCATCGTCGGAATCACCTGGTATTTTGCAGGAACTCAGGTAATGCACATCATCAAGGAAGAAGAGCCGGTAGCACAGCAATTCGCCATCCAGTGGCTTCATACTGCTTCCTTATTTGCCCCCATATTCGTGGTGAACTTTATTGCCCTGGGAATTATGCGCATGGCCGGAGATACCATGATCACCATGAGAATTGCACTTATCACCAATCTGATCCACATTATTTTATTACCGCTGTTAGTTTTCGGAAATCTGGGTTTCCCACGACTGGAAGCGAAAGGCGCCGCCCTGTCAATAGGTATTGCTCATACCCTGTCCTTTATGCTTACCCTTTATTATCTGAGAAGTCGCAAATCCGTACTCTTTCTATCCTTTAAGGAATATGCCACTCCCAACTTTAAGACCTTCAAGCGACTGTTTAAGCTGGGTTTTCCCACCACGGTAGAACAACTGGTGTGGGCCATCGGTCAGTTGATTCTCAGTTTTTATGCTGCCAGGCTGGGAATTATTCCTCTGGCGGTTCATCAGGTCTTTCTGCGCATACAATCCGTATTATCCATGGCTTTCCAGGGCTTTGGCCTGGCATCCATGACTCTGGTCGGAAAAAATCTGGGAGCGGAAGAGGAAACCCTGGCCCTCAGAACCGGTCGCCTGGCAGGAAGGGTAGCTTTGTTTGTGGCTATTTTTGTGGCTGCTCTTCTGATAATTTTTTACAAATATATTCTGGCGGCTTTTACCTCTAACGAACAGGTCGTTCTTTACGGTCAGCAGGTCATATACGCCTTTGCAATCCTGCAACTTCCCAAGGCATTAAACATTGTTTTTTCCGGAAATCTGCGCGGTGGAGCGGATCTGGCCTGGCTGATGTGGCTATCCATTATCAGTGTGTTTTTGTTCGAAATCATGGGAGCGTATTTTCTTGCCATGACCCTCCACCTGGGATTACTGGGTCTGTGGTCCATCCAGATCGTGGACGAAAGTACCCGTTTTCTGTTGAATTATTTCAGGTTCAAAGGGAAAAAGTGGAAAATTCTGGATACCACTACCTAGCTTGATGGTGATGTCTGTCGTCCCCGCAGAAAATTTAACGCCACAAATTATATTTCAGGATACACCAGACAGCCTGGACCCCGTCCTTCCAGTTTATTTTTTTCCCTTCTGCATAATTCCGGCCGGAATATGAAATGCCTATTTCATATATCCGCCAGTTTCCCCGCGAAACCTTGGCCGTGATTTCAGGTTCAAAACCAAAACGGTTTTGTTCTATACGCACACTATCCAATACTTCCCTGCGAAACATTTTATAGCAGGTTTCCATATCCGTCAGGTTAAGGTTGGTAAACATATTAGACAACAGGGTAAGCATCTTATTCCCGATATAGTGCCAGAAATACAGGACACGATGGGGTTCACTTCCTACGAAACGGGAACCATATACTACATCGGCCTTGCCCTCAGTTATCGGTTTCATCAGGTTTTCATACTCGGAAGGATCATATTCCAGATCTGCATCCTGTACAATCACCACATCCCCGGTAGCATACTGAAATCCGCTTCGAAGTGCTCCACCTTTTCCTATGTTCTTCTCATGAAATACTATTCGTTCCACCTGCGGTTTTATCTCATTTTCGAGTATCTCCCG
>Ga0315555_1003251_pt1 | contig 11214 bp, 13 predicted proteins | sample SalMarSW160380MG_FD_202113 | JGI IMG/M metagenome (GOLD analysis project Ga0315555, IMG submission 202113) | Salt marsh sediment microbial communities from the Plum Island Ecosystem LTER, Massachusetts, United States - Salt Marsh Sediment SW1603-80 ...
TCCATAAAAAAGGTTTGAAAGTAACTATTGTTGAAGCGTTACCAAATATCCTTGCTAATAGTTTGGATGAGGATATGGCTAGAATTGTTCGTGGTAGGATCCCTGGCGATATCTCGATTTTTACAAATTATCTTGCAACCCAGGTTGAAGATTCTAATGGAAAAATCAGCAAAGTTTTTATTAAAAACCAGGAGACTGGTAACGAAAAATCTGTTGATACTGATGCTTTAATTGTTGCCGTTGGGATAAAACCTGAGGTGTCTCTTGCGAAGAGTATTGGCTGTAAAATTGGTGAAACCGGTGGTATAATTGTCAATGGAAAATCTGAGACTAGTGTAAAAAATGTCTACGCTGTTGGTGATTGCACTGAGTATCTTGATTTTGTTACTAGTAAACCTGTTCTAGTTGGACTTGGTAGTATTTGTGTACGTCAGGGCATTGCTGCTGGTGTAAATGCTGCTGGTGGAAACCACAGGCTTCTAAAAGGTGTTCTACAGACACATACATCAGAGTTTTTCGGAGTTGAGATCGCAGCTGTTGGCCCAACCCGTGACTGTCTCAATGATATGTCTATTGTATCAGGTAAATTTAATGGCATGTCATTGCCTGAGTATTTTCCTGGTGGTAAACCGATTTCAATAAAGGTTTTAGTTGATGAGTACACGGGTATGATCATAGGTGCTCAGGGAGTTGGTGAAAACGCCGCACAAAGGATAAACATGTTTGCTTGTGCTATTCTTGCAGGGCTTGATGTTGATACCTTTAGGAAAATTGAGACAGCTTATGCCCCACCTATCGCCCCTACGCTTGATGTTGTTACACTAGTTTGTGATGCTGTCTCTATGAAACTAGATCGTAAAAAAAGGTAGTTATGAAGATTTTGCATGTATCAGATACTCATCTTGGCTATTCTGCCTACCGGAAGGTAACAAAGGATGGAATAAATCAACGTGAAATGGATGCATATAATGCCTTTGAACAGTTTGTTGACCATGCAATAAAATCAAAACCTGATCTTATTATCCATGCAGGTGACTTATTTGACTCTGTAAGACCAAATAATAGAGCTATAACTTTTGCAATAAATCAACTACTACGCATTTCAAAAGCAGATATCTCTCTTGTTGTAATTGCCGGTAATCATGAACACCCAAAACTTAGAGAAACAGGCCACATCTTCAGTGTCTTTGATCATATCGAGCATATTCATCCAGTATATCATGCTAAATATGAAACCCTACAATTTAAGATAAAAAATGAAAAAATAACAGTTCATGCAATCCCACAATGTGAACTTAAAAAACAATTTGAAGAAGAAATTAAAAAATTAAAACCTGACAAGTCTTCAGATTACAATATTTTTGTATCACACGGTGCGGTATCAGGTATAAAGATATTTAGTATGAATGAGTTTAACGAATTGATTATTCCTGCACAAACTCTTTCTAAAGATTTCGACTATATTGCTCTCGGTCATTATCACAAATACACAAAACTTGCAGATAATGCATTTTATTCTGGTTCAACTGAGCGTTTTACATTTACTGATTCACCTGATAAAAAGGGATTTTTAGAACTTGTGTTTAAAGATAAAAAACTAAAAACAAAATTTGTAGAGCTAAAAATTAGACAGATGATTGATACAAAACCAATAAAATGCTCAAATTTGAAACTTGAAGAAATAATGAATAAAATCCGACAAACCGTAAAGGAAGTTGGGCCAAAAGAAAAAACTTTTCGAATAACCCTTGACAGTATCCCTTCTCATGTTTACAGAGGAATTGATTTTGGTGAGATTAGAAAAGTAAGTGGCGAGTCAGTCCATTATGAAATAAAAGCAAATGTGGTACAGGAAGGGGAATCAAAATCTACAACTACTTCAAAAATTGATGCACTTACAAATGAATTTAAACAATTTGTTGAAAGTCAAGATTTGAAAGAAAAAGAAATGATTTTGGAACTTGGTATTGGCTATATTGATAAAATTGAAGCAAGAGAAGAAGGTAAATGATACTAAAAACTCTGACACTTAGAAACTTTAGAAAATTCAAAAATGCAACAGTTGAATTTCCAGATGGTGTAACCGGTGTAGTCGGACTAAATGGAGTTGGTAAATCAACTATTTTTGAAGCAATTGCTTGGGTTTTGTATGGGTCTGTTGCAGCAAGAACTTCAGCTGATGAAATCAAACGAGAAGGTGCGGAGCATGCCGATCCTTGCCGAGTCGAACTTGAATTTGTTTTTGAAGAAAACATTTACAGAATAGTCAGAGAAATGGCTGGTAAAAGCCTAACAGTATCTGCAACTGTAACAGTTAATGGTAAAATTGCTGCAACAAGTGCTGACACTGTAACAAAGTTCATCCAGAAAAAACTTGGAATGGATTTTAAATCATTTTTTACTTCAATTTTTGCAAAGCAAAAAGAGCTAAATGCGCTTTCCACAATGGTTGCACACGAAAGAAGACCATTGATTCTTAGAATGCTTGGAATTGATTCACTTGATGAAGTAATTAAAGAAGTAAAATCAGATAAAAAAGATAAAGATGCTTTATTGGAAAAGTTAAGCCAGGATCTTGTTGATGAAAGTGGAAACGACAAAATTGATATTTTTAAAGGTGAAATAAAAAATCTTGAAAAACAAAAAAATGAAAATGAAACTTTGATTAAAAAAGCAAAAGAAAAAATACAATTTTTCAAAAAGGAGCTAGATGGTTTAGAAAAAAAATGTAAAACCTCAAAAGAAGATTTTGAAAAAATAAAAGATAAAAAAGAAAAACTAAATGATAAAAGAACTCAATTTGAGAAAAAAGAAAAAATTTCAGATGAAATAAAGAAACTAAAAAACAAAATTTCTGAAAGACAAAAAACAATTAATAAACAAAAAAAGAGACTCAGGGATTTTACAAAACTAGACTTCGATATTAAGTCCTCTGAAAAAAAATTAGATGGAATTGGTAAAAAAATTGAAGATTTTGTTAAAAAAATTGAACAAAAAAAGACTCTTGTAAATAGATATAAACAAGACATTAAAGATATTGAGTTAAAGAAGAAAAAAATTGAAGATATCGGGCCAGACGCAAAATGTCCAACATGCCAAAGAGTTCTTGCCAGTCAATATAAAACTCTTTTGAAAAGATTTGATGAAGACTTAGCTAAAAAAGAAAAAGAAATTGTGACTTTTTCAAAAGAAATCAAAGCTTTGGAAGAAGATAAAAATAAACTATCTCGTGAAGAACAAGCTTTTCATAAAAAGAAGAATTATTTGCAGGCTCAGAGTCGAGAGAAAGAAAGGATTGAAACAACTATTGACAACATAACTAGCGAAATTAATCAGGAAAAAATTGATTTTAGAAATAAAGAACAAAAATTCAAAGAAATATCTGCGGTAAAATTTGAGATAAAGGAATTTGAAACTGTTTCAAAACAGGTTGACAGTTTTTATAAGATATATCAAGATGTGCTTGATCTACGTGAGAGTAAAAAAGATGAATTTAATAATTTAAAAATTGAGTTGGAACGAAAAGAAGGCGATAAGAAACTTATTTTGCAAAAAATCGGGAATTTCAAAGATAAGATTTCTGAATTGGAAAAGTATAAAAAGAAGATAAAGGAAGATAGAATTGTCGTTCAACATCTTGGAATGCTTGCAGATGTGATGTCTGGTTTTAGAACTCATCTGATTTCAAGAATTCGCCCTACTTTGTCATCTTATTCCTCTGATTTTTTTGAGCGACTTACGGATGGCAAATATAATGAGCTTGAGCTTGATGAAAATTATAATCTTATGGTTTACGACAACGGCGTTTCTTATGGTATTGAAAGATTTTCTGGAGGTGAAGAGGACCTGGCAAACCTTTGCTTGCGTCTTGCAATTTCTGAGGTTATCACTGAGCGTGCTGGTGGTATTTTTAATTTCATTATTCTTGACGAGATATTTGGTTCTCAGGATATGTTTAGGCGTCAGAATATTATGAAAGCATTAAATGGTTTATCATCTAAATTCCGTCAGATATTTTTGATTACTCATGTTGATGATGTTAAAAACGATATGGAAAACGTTATTTTTGTAACTGAAAATGAAGAAGGAATTAGTTCAGTAAAAATAGAATAAAAAAAAGAGAAAAAAATTAGATTTTTTTTATTTTTTCAATCTTAGTTTCTTTTTCTTTTTCGGTTTTTTCTCTGTTGGATCTTCGAGTAGGTTTTCTGTTTTGGGTGGTGTTGTTTCTTTTGATGTTGCCGGTGGTGCTGAGAAGAGTTTATCAAAAATCTGTCTGTTAGAATCAAACCATTTCTGCCAGTTATTGTTTTCTTCTATTAGTTTTTTACACTCGGCATCTGTTTCCTCGTAGAGCTGATATAGTTTTGTAAGTCGCTCTTTTTCTTTTTCGTATTCTGTGTTTAAGTTTTCGTATTTATCTTTGTATTCTGAGTATTTTTCGTAATCTTTTAAGCTATCTACTTGTTTTTGTAACGTGTTTATGGTTTCATCTTTTTTTGTTATGTCTTCTTTAAGAGTGTGTAGGTCTTCTTCTAGTCTGTTATGAGCGGTATCGAATTCTTCTACTCGTGTTTTGTATTCATCGAATTTCTGGGCTTTTTCTTCGTTTTCCTGGATTTTTTGGTTAAGTGTGTTTATCCTGGCTGTCAGGTCTTCCTCTAGTTGTTTTTTCTCTGCTTCAGCCACTCTTGTTTTTTCTTCGTATTCCATGATTTTTTTCTCAGTTGCAGATAGTTCTTCTTCTTGGTTTTTGTAGGCATCCCATAGTTTTATTAATCGTTCTTTTTCTTTTTCTAGTTCTTCGCTGTATTTTTTTGCTCCTTCAGCTGCTTCTTGTCTTTTTTGTTCTGATTCAGTAACTTGGTTTTCAAATTTGTCTATGACACCACTTAAGTCATCTAAATGTTCTATGTCGAGCATGCTTTGAATTCGTGTTAGATCTTCTGCGCCTTTAGAAAATGAGTTTTTAATTGAGTCAATCTCATTTGTTACTGCGCGTAATTTATCCTTGAGTGAAGTTACATGTTCAGAATTCTTCTCCATATTATCATTTTCCTCAACCATAATTATTTTGCCTCCCACATTAAATTTGAGTTACAAGGAATAAATTTGTTGCTATATAAGGATTATCATAAATTTATGTAATCTTTCTATTTTTTTATTTTAGTATTTTACCATTAAACTAATAAACTATATTAATCATTCACTTATTGATTTACGTTCCTAGTTGCTAGGAGGAGTAGTTGGATGGGATTATTCAGAAGAGGTAGTCTTTCCTCTATAATTCAGAGGATTTTTGGAAAAAAACACGCTAAAATAGGTATTTATGGTCCACCAAATGTTGGGAAAACCACTCTCGCTAACCGAATTCTGAGAGATTGGACTGGGGACATAATGGGTAGTGTTTCCGAAATTCCACATGAGACACGACGAGCTAAATGGAAAAAAGATGTAAAAATCGAAAATGGTAGCTCATCTCTTAAAATGGATATCGTTGACACACCGGGTATTTCAACTAAGGTAGATTTTAAAGATTTCATGAACACCTATGGGCTCACCCGTGATGAGGCTAAGAGACGAGCAAAAGAAGCAACCGAGGGTGTTATTGAGTCTATTAGATGGCTTGAGGATATTGATGGTGTACTATTGGTTATGGATTCAACACAGGATCCATTTACACAGGTTAATGTTACAATTCTTGGAAACCTTGAAGCACGAAATCTACCCGTGTTAATAGCTGCAAATAAAATAGACATGGATGAATCAAGCCCTGCTACGTTAAAATCTGCGTTCCCACAACACCCAGTTGTACCAATTAGTGCATTAACTGGTTATAATTCTGATAACTTGTATACTACTATGGTGAAACATTTTAGTAGAAAACGAAGGAAAAAACGGAGGTAGACAGCTTGACAAAAAAAGATGAGGGCATATCCTTTAATCTGATTTCCCGTAATAAACTGGAAGAATTTTCCTCTGATGATAAGCTAAAATTCATAATTAAAGAAGTTAAAAAAGGTAAGATTCTAGTCCTTGAATCGGGTCTCACTCCGTTAGAGCAGACTGCTCTCATAGAGTACACGATGAAAGAAATTGAACATGACACGTTCATCGGAGTTGAAATGGAAGGATACGGTGAAGATAGTCCTAGTTTTATACAGAAGCTCTTTGGTTTGTCAAAAAGACCCCGGATTACTCTGATTGGTCCTGCTGATTTACTGAAAACAGTTCGTAAAGATAGTAATATGATTCAAATCAGGATAGTGCCTGGTAGAGGGGCTAGATAGAAATGCCTCATCAATGTCTTAAATGTGGGCGTGTATTCGAAGAGGGATCATCTCAGCTTTTAAAAGGATGTCCTGATTGTGGTGGGAATCGTTTTTTCTTTACTAAGGAACCTCTTAATGAGAAAGAAAGAAACTCTAAAATAGAAGAAGTTGGACGTGATGTAAACTCTGCGTTAATGGATTTAATGAAAGAACAAAACAAGGATTTAATTGATAAATCTGGAAATTGGATCAATATAAAACCTGGGGAAATCCGTCAGGCTATGAAAAAACATTTATCAGAGAAAGAAAAAATTAAACCAGAGAAAAAAGAAGACATTGATATTATAACTAATGATGAATACCGGCTTGCCGCTATTGAAAAAGTAAAATCGGAGACAGAGAGCTCATCGGCTCCTGAGACAATAGACATTGAGAGACCCGGTAAATATAATATTGATCTTAAAGGGCTTTTAGAGGAGGAACCAATTATTATCCAGAAAGATGGTACTTATACTATCCACTTGCCCTCTCTTTTCAAAATGATTGATAAAGAAAAATAAAGGTTTATTTATAGTCTTAATCTTCTGTAGAGTTTTACTACTGTTTCAACTGCGGCTTTTGCTCTGTCGATACGGTCTTGTGCTTGGAGTCTTGTCATCCCTGGCCCAGAAATTCCAAGCCCGACAGGTTTGTTATATTCAATAGATAGGTCAGCTATTTTACGAGATGCATGTTGAATTACGATGTCATCGTGCTCAGTTTCTCCTTCTATAACTGCTCCAAGGGCTACTACTCCATCTACGTCTTTTCTCTCTAGTAGCTTCTTTATTGGTAGGCCCATGTCAAATACACCAGGTACTTTGACAATCTTTGTAATTTCTGCTCCGAGGAATTGTGCGTGTTCCTGTGCTCTTTCAAGCATCATCATTGTTATATCGTAGTTGAACTCTGATACTACAGCGCCTATCCTAATTTTTCCTTCTTTCGCCATACAATTTTTTCCTCCTTAACTTTTCAATGGTCCTGCATCTTCAAACCCTTCACGCAGACCTTTTCCCGCGTTTTTAACAAGATTTTCAGGTTTGAATAATAAATCTAAAGCGTTCAATGCATGTTCACGTGCTCGTTTATCCGTGAGCCATGCAAGTTCTTTTTCGTTTTTTGCTTCATCCTCATGAACAAAAACCTCTAGGATGTGTTTGTTGCACATAAGCTGAGTTTGTATAAGAGCCGTGCTTGCCTCATGTGCACATTGTTTATCAATGGGCATAGGGCCGGGCATTCCTAGAGCTAGTATGATATCACAATTCTGTTCTTCAAACATTTTTTTACATGCAACAGGTAAATCTTTGATACCAGGTACAGTACGTCTTATAGTTTTAAATCCTGTACGATTTGTTTTTAATTCATTGATAGCTGCTTTCCCCATATCGTACCGTGCGAATGTTGTATCGACTATCCCAATTTTTTTCATTTTCCTTCTATTCGCTCCATGTTTTTCTGGAATTCATATGCTGATATTATTTTACCAATTATTTTACGAGTACCTTCAAGATCACTTCCTTCTTTGTACTCTGGGAGTCTTATTACCTTAGCTTTCATTTTTCTTTTTTTCAGCTCAGATGAAATCTTTTTTTCGTTATGTATTTGGTCGTAACCTAATGCGATGATATCTGGTTTTATCTCTTCGACGATCTCATACATGTCATCTTCATGTCCGAGATATGCCTCGTCAACAACTTCTAACTCTTTGATTAGATTTAGTCTAATTCCTTCAGGGTTCACAGGTTCATGTTTAAGTCTTCTAACGGTGGAATCAGTGGATACGACAACAGCCAGTTTATCTCCGAGTTTTTTTGCTTCTTTAAGATAGTAAATGTGACCAAGATGTAGAAGATCAAATGTCCCGGTTGCCATTACTTTGACCATTTTTTCCAAGTCCTTACTATTTCATTTCCTTCTAAAAAAACTAGTCCATTCCTTTGGGCGTATTGTTTTGCTTTGTCTTTTGAAAGAGCTTTACCATTGTCGCCCATGATTTCACATCCGCTTCCAACAGGTGTTAGATTGGCCATTTTTAACAGAGAAACAACCAGCTCGGTGTGCCCTGCGCGTTCATCTAAGAGGCTTTTCGCGGCTACGCATATGGGGACGTGACCTGGTGATCTAAATTCTTTACCAAACATTTTAGTGGCAATTCCCTCATCTATATTTCTCAGTTTTTTTGTAAGTTCAGCGAATTTTCTCATTGTTAAACTACGATCAATATCGGTTATACCTGTGAAGGTATCCCGGTGGTTAATATATAGTGAAAAAGAGGATTTTGTGTCATAGGGTATATCATCTGGTATGAGTTCTTTTAGAACAGGGTATTTATCATCAATATCTGAAAATAGGTCAGCGAGGAATGGGAGTTTTAGTTTCTCTGCGTTTTCATTGGAAGTCATCAGGAATATTAATCCACCACCGTCTTTTCTCATAGTCTGTATGGAGTTTGGACTAGCGAATTCTGAGGCTATTATTATGTCTGTTTCTCCTTCTCTTTTGTCATCATCGTAGATTAGTATGAATTTTCCGTTTCGGAGGTCTTTTATTGCTTTGTGTATATTTTCTATAAATTCACCCAAGGTACAGATTCACCTCCCTTAAAATAAATATTGGGTTGTTACTCAGAAATTGGTTGACTTGGTTTTGTTTTATTCTGAGACGCCAAATATCTGGTAACATAACCAGCTACACGATTCCTTGTCAAATTACTACCAACATCACTAAGCTCTTGAACCTTCTCCTTATTATGCTGAAAATCACCGTTCTTAAACTGTTTAGGATATTTCTTAACAAGCTCTATAGCAGTATTCTTTATGTATGTAGGTCTGATATTTCCCAGATTATCACCCTATAAACGGTAAGGATTCGGAATAATCTTTTCTTATTTAAACACTTTGGATAAAAAAATACTTATTCAAACACTGAAAAAATGAAAACAGTTTTGTATAAGCAATAAGCAAACACTTAATAATTAATAAGAATATATATCCTAAGAAAGGAGGCTATGAAAAATGCCCATAGAATTTGATGAATATAATGGAAACCCAGTTATCATACTAAAAAGAGATGAAAATGATGCTTACCCCTTTAGATTCGGTTTAAGAAAAGCACAACTAATCATAAAACATATAGATGAAATTAAAAAATTCGTAGAAAAAAACAAGTAACAATATCATAAACTCTCAAAAAAACCAAAATAGGTTTCTTCTTTTTTTAAGATAGCAGAAGTTTAACTATAAATAATAGTATCACATACAAATAACGAAATTTACTGGGGGGAATAACAAAATACCTTCAAAAAAACCATCCCTGAAAACCTTTGCAGGGAAAAAACTAGACGAATTAGAAGAATACGCTATACATAGCAGTGTTTTTAGAAAACTTGGATCCATGGTATACAACTCAGGCATTTACAGCTTTATATCAAAAAAAATAGATGAATTTCGGGATCTAAAACTAGTTGAACAAATAAAACAAGATGAAACCCCGAAGCACGTTGCAATAATAATGGATGGAAACCGCCGCTATGCCACGGGTCTAGGTTTAAACCCCAACATAGGCCATCTATTCGGCAGGGACAAAATCGAAGAAGTACTTGACTGGTGTTTTGAACTAGGAATCAAAAACCTAACGGTATACGCGTTTTCCACTGAAAACTTCAATAGAACCAACCAGGAAGTAAAAACACTAATGGATTTATGCAGACAGGAACTTGAAAGCGCTTCAAAGGATTCACGTATACATAAAAACCAGGTTAAAGTTAGAGTAATAGGGCGCCTAGACTCTCTACCTAAAAGCATCGCAGAATCTGCTAAAATGTTAATGGAAGAAACAAAACATTACGATAAATATTCCTTTAACATTGCCCTTGCATATGGGGGTCGACAAGAGATCATCCAGGCGATACAAAAAATCGCAGATGACGTCAAAAATGGTAGTCTAAAAGTTGAAGACATAAAAGAACCAATAGTATCAAAATATCTCTACACTAATGGTATACCCGATCCAGATCTAATACTTCGAACCTCAGGTGAAGAAAGAATATCTAATTTCCTACTATGGCAACTAGCTTACTCTGAGCTTTATTTCTCAGATATATACTGGCCAGCGCTTCAAAAAAGAGATTTCCTCAAGGCTATACGGACATGTCAACAAAGAAAAAGACGATATGGTAAATAAAAAAAATTTTAGTCAATTTTCCCATTCTCAATTTCCTCCGCGATTTCTGCTAGTTTTGCAAACTGGCAATGAAAGAAATAAAAAATAATCCCAACTGCCAATGATATAACTCCTAGGGCAATTATTGACTCAGCTTGAGCAGAATTAGAATACTCATATATAGCTTGAAGGAAACCAGTGCTCTCTTTGTCTATAAAAAATGAGCTTATTTTCAAAATAGCATATGTTAAAACTAGAATTATGCCTAATAACAAAGATAGTTTACATAGAATACCTGTTTTGAAATCACCTTTAGCTGGAAAAACCCTTTTTTTAATCATACAAATCAAATCTTCTTTAAGAAGATGTTCCAGATACATTTAAAGCATTTTGTACCTTGCTTTGTAGTTCATTTAGTTTTTCTTTTGTTTCTCCCTCTTGCTTCTCAAGGGTGGTTTTTCTAAGTTCAAGGCTTTCTTTATTTCCTTCTAATTCTTTTGTAATCTCTTTTTTATCTTTTGCTTTTATGAGAATAGATCCTACGCTTTTGTAAACAGGGGTTTTGTCATCTGTTTTATCTAATTCATCGAGTGCTTCCTCTACTTCTTTTAATCTTAATTCAATTTGTTGACGTTGTTGCATTAACATTTGAAGTTGCATTCTCATTTGTTGTAATCTATTTATCTGATCCTGCAGTTGTTTCGACATTTGTTCTTCAGCCATGTTTATAGCCTCC
>Ga0315555_1003252_pt1 | contig 11212 bp, 10 predicted proteins | sample SalMarSW160380MG_FD_202113 | JGI IMG/M metagenome (GOLD analysis project Ga0315555, IMG submission 202113) | Salt marsh sediment microbial communities from the Plum Island Ecosystem LTER, Massachusetts, United States - Salt Marsh Sediment SW1603-80 ...
AGCCCCCCCACTCCCAGAAAGGACAACCTTCGGTTTTCCACTTCCCGTAAACGGAACCCTTCTCTTTCCCTCGCAAGCTCGCTCGTGAAACATCTCACGATCTGCTCATGATTATTGGCATATCCAATAAACCAGTTCCGGTCTTAAACGTTGAAAACGGGAACGTTTAAGACATTCCCGACCTGAAAAGAAATTTCGATTACCCCTTGACATATGCGCATGACAGCGTACACTTAGATAGGCACTAAAGGGCAATGCGTCCCCTAGTGTGACGAAAGGAGGACAACGGGATGACGTGGCATAAGGAGGCGAGGCGTGAGGCAACGATTACGGAGGCTAGAAAGCATCTGCTCGAGCTCCCGGATGAGCTTTCCGGGGCCGAGGAGCCTATGGTCGTCACGAAACGCGGCAAGCCGGTTCTGGCCCTCATGCCCTGGGAATTCTACGACAGCATCAGGGAAACCCTGGAGATCATGGCCGACGACGATCTCCTGGCGGCGTTGAAGGAGAGCATCAGGAATGCCGGCAAAGGGCGCACGTACTCCACGGCCGAACTCCGGAAAGAGCTCGCGCTCTAAAGCCTTCGCGGTTCGCTGGGAAGAGCAGGCCCGGGCCATGCTCCTGGCCATCAACGACCGAAAGATCCAGCGCCAGCTCATCGAGAAAAGCGAGTCCCTCTCCCAGGACCCCCACAACCAGGGCAAGCCCCTGCAGGAGCCTCTCGCGGGATTCAGGAGCATCCGCATGCGGCGATACCGGATTGTCTATTACGTCAAAGGCAAGAAGGTCTTCGTTGCGGCGACCGGCATCAGGAAGGAAGGGGACCGCCACGACGTCTATACGCTGGCGCGGAAGCTGTTCGACCAGAAGCTCCTCTGACGCCTTCCGTGTCGCTCCCGCCGCAAGACCCCTCTCAAGATTTTCTCCCGAAGACCCGATACCCCTATTGACATAAACGGGAACCTATACGACAATCCCGCAATCAGGAACTAAGAGGGAAACGGGACGATCCGGATATGCAGCACGCTCTTATGAAAGCGGCATCCGCGGCGCTGACGGCCGACGTGCGAACCAGGACTTCCGCCCTGGTCGAGGCCTTCTTCTCGGATAAGAAGGAAAACACCCTCCGGGCCTACCGCCGAGATCTTGAGGACTTCCGCACATTCGTTGATGCCAAGTCCGTGGAGGAGGCCGCCTGCCTTCTCCTCTCCCGCGGACACGGAGAGGCTAACGCCATGGCCCTGGCCTACAAGGCGGATCTCAGGAACCGGGGGAACCCTCAGCCGGCGGCGAGCACGATCAACCGCCGACTGGCCGCTCTCCGCTCCCTCGTCGCTCTCGGCCGGACCCTGGGGATCGTTCCCTGGTCCCTGGAGGTCAAGGGCCTGAAGACGAAGGCCTACCGGGATACGCAGGGCCCCGGCCGCGCCGGCGTTCGGGCCATGATGGATAGGGCGGCGGTCCGCAACGACGCCAAGGGACGGCGCGATCGCGCGGCGCTTCGTCTCTTCCACGACCTGGCCCTCCGCCGGGGAGAGCTGGCGGCCCTGGACGTCGAGGACCTGGATCTGAACGCGAGGACGGTGGCTGTACTGGGGAAGAACCGGAACGAGAAGGAAATCCTTTCGCTGCCGGAACAGACAAAGGATTCCCTCGCGGAGTGGCTCGCGGCCCGTGGGGCGGAGCCGGGCCCGCTCTTCACGAACTTCGATCGCGCCGGGAAGGGACGCCGCCTCACGGGGACGAGCCTCTACCGGATCATCCGGGATCTCGGAGCGGAGGTGGGCTTGAAGACCCGGCCGCACGGCATACGCCACACCGCCATAACGGAGGCCTGCAAGGCGGCCCAGGCGAACGGGATCAACCTCGAGGAGGTCATGGATTTCTCCCGCCATGCGGATGTCAGGACGCTGATGATATACCGCGATCGGGAGCGCAACGTACAGGGGCAGCTGGCGTCTCTCGTGGCGGAGGAGGTGTGAAGATGAAGGGTGCCGGATACGATTCAGCCGGGCGGACGGAAAACGCTTGTCGCGGCCTTGGCCGCTTGCAGGTGAACCCGCCCGAAGGCGAGACCCCACGTATGGGGCGGTCTGAGAAAATCGCTCTACGGGCCTCCTGGAGGCTCGAAAAACGAGGAATGTCACGCAATCGGCCCGAAACCGAGAAAAGTGGGGGAGAGGTCCCGGGATCCGGGTGGCGGCCGAGTCCTCACAGAGGAAATGTCAGCCTCCTGCGGGCCCGGATTCTTCCGGGGTCGGCCGCGTGGGGCGGGGGGTAAGCTAGATGAGAACGATCGCGATCGCGAGCCAGAAGGGAGGCAGCGCCAAGACCACGACGGCCGTCAACCTGGCCGCCGCGCTGGGAGAGAACGGTAGGGGGGTGCTCCTGGTGGACCTGGATCCCCAGGCCACCGCCTCCGCGTGGTACGGAGTGAAGGACGGCGGCCGCGGACTCCTTGACGTATTTACTGATAACGGGAACGTTTCGGACCTTGTCCACGAAACGGACGTAGAAGGGGTGGCTCTCGTGCCGTCTTCGTCCTGGCTGGTGGGGGTGGAGAAGGCCCTCGCGGGGGAGGTGGGGGCGGAGATCATTATGCGCCGCCAGGTCGAGCGGCTGCCGGCGGGGCGGTGGGAGTACGTGTTGCTGGATTGCCCGCCGGCGCTGGGGATACTCACGGTCAACGCCCTGGTCGCCGCCCGGGAGATCTTCGTACCGGTCGAGGCGCACGTTCTGGCGATGGCCGGTCTGGCCGAGCTCCTCAAGACGGTGGACGTGGTCAAGAGCCGGTTGAACAAGGAGCTCGAGATCTCCGGCATCGTGGCGTCCCGGGTGGATCTCCGGACGCGCCATTCCCAGGAAGTCGTCGAGCGACTCCGGGAGCGATTCAAAAAGCTGGTCTTCCGGACGGCCATCCGCGAGAACGTTCGTCTCGCCGAATGCCCGTCCTTCGGGAAGCCTATCACGAAGTACGATTCGAGCAGCCGCGGCGCGGAGGATTTCCGCGCCCTGGCGCAGGAAGTCATCAAGCAAGAGAGGAGGTCCTGAGCATGGCGAAGCGCAAGACGATGGGGGAGAACCCGCTCGATGCGGTGATCCCGACGAAGACCGCCGCGAGGCCGCCCCGGAGGTCCGCAGCGGCGACGCAGACGCCGCACGAGAAGCGGGCCCGGGTGATCAAAGAGCGCCTCACGGTGCACCTGCCCGTGCCGCTTATCGATCGCGTCAAGAACGCGGTATACTGGACGCCCGGGCTGACGCTGGCCAGCTTGGCGGAAAAGTCGCTGGAGAGCACGGTGGATACGCTGGAGAAGAAAAACGGGGAGCCGTTCCCGCAGCGCAAAACTGATCTCAAGGGGGGAAGGCCGATCAAGTGAGACAGGGGGGCAAGGGATCATTGAATGCCAACGCTGAATGAGTAGGTACGAATAGAATGACCAGCCACGGAAAGAATTCTGGGGGCAGCATAAAGGCGAACCGGCACACCGTGGTTTCCCTGTTCGCTGGCTGTGGGGGGTTCGACTTAGGATTCCTTGGGGGATTTAGGTATAAGCAACGCCTTTTTCGTAAGCTGCCGTTCCACATCAAGGAAGCGTATGACAACGATGAAAGATGTCTACAGACATACCGAATGAATCTGGGCATTGATATCCAAAATGCGGACTTGTCGAATTGTGATTTCACAAATACTCCTAAAGCTGATGTTTTGATTGGGGGATTCCCTTGCCAGGATTTTTCAAGCTGCGGCCCGCAGCGAGGGCTCTCATCATCACGCGGTCGGTTGTACCAGGCACTAGTGCGATACATGATTCTCCGGCGCCCGAAAGTAGTGGTAGCCGAAAACGTCCCTCATTTGGCTAGGATGAAGGGAGGGATGGTTCTCGACAACATACTTCGGGAATTCAGGGAAGCGAAGTACAAGGTTCACGTGTGGACCCTCTACGCACCGCAGTACGGCGTCCCACAACACCGCACAAGGCTCTTTATAGTTGCTCTGCGAACGGGATTGCCCGGCCTTGTGAGAAAGCCAGAAGCTCTGTACGGTGCTGAGTCTTACAGAACGGTCGATTGGGCAATCTCTGATATCGAAACTATCACGGACGAATCACTCCCGAACCAAAGCCAGTACTTCCGGGCCTCCAAAGCCAAACGAGGCAACGGCCAAGGAGACGAGAAAAACAGGGCTGGCGAACCAGCGTATACTATTAGAGCAAACGCCAAGTCCCGTGTGCAGTTCCACTACAGGCTTCCGCGGAGACTCACCGTTCGAGAGTGTGCTCGATTGCAGACGTTCCCGGATGATTTTGTCTTTCCGCACTCGGCAACGGCCAATGTAATGCAAATTGGGAACGCTGTGCCGCCCGTACTCGGGTACCACGTTGCTAAGACGATAAGCAACTACCTCAAGACATTGAACTCGGGCGTAGATAGAACCAAGAGGAGGAGAAAAAGATGACAGCCCCCGTAGATATCACGCCCACAGCGAGAGTCTTGCGAACACTCGGAGAAATCCCGTTTGAGCTCTGGCAGTGTGTGGCTGAACTGGTAGACAATTCCTTAGACGCATTCGCGAATGCGCGGAACAGCTCAATTCAGCTGAAAGAGGAAAGGATCATAGTATCTTGGTCCAACTCGAACGTGCCAGAAAAAGACAGTGTTGTTGAGGTTTTGGATACAGGACCTGGCATGGATTTGGAGACGATGCGAGATTGTGTCCGGGCTGGATACACCACCAATGATCCGATTTCAACCTTGGGTCTATTCGGCATGGGTTTCAATATCGCGACGGCGCGGTTGGGGGATAAGACAATCATCTATTCGTCGAAGGCTGGAGCCGCGGAATGGATAGGAATCGAAATCGACTTTACTAGTCTGATAAGACAGGGCTCGTTCAACGCTCCTGTGGTTACCCAGCCAAAACGGGAAGCGACGAAACAGGGGACCAGGATCGTAGTCAGCAGGTTGAAACCTGGGACCCTGTCTCAGATGCGAAATCAAGAGGGTCGTATACGAAGGATGTTGGAGCGGGTTTACACCCCCTTGCTGGCGAGTTCCGACATAGAAGTAAGAATACAAGGCAAGGTGTTGAAGCCTAAACCCCATTGCGTGTGGAATCCGGAACGGTATGTGTCGTCTCGCTCGGGGAGCGCAACGCCGGCACGCATAGATATCGAAGAGGACTGTGGAGAGTCTCTCTTCAACGTTCCCCTGAACAGGTACCTTACGCCTGAGGAGGAAACAGAGGTCCGTTCCGCAACCGGAGAAGGGGGCCAGCTTCCCGAAGGGATTGTTACGCGAAGAAGGCGAGTAAGGGGCTGGCTCGGCGTACAGAGATATGCGGACCCGGACGATTACGGGATAGATTTCATAAGAAATGACCGGAAGATACTGCTGAGTGACAAATCGTTATTCTACTTCGAGAATCCTCTGACAGGAACACGAGAGATTGAATATCCTGTTGAACTGGGGAATACAGTAGGCGGGCGACTTGTAGGCGAAATTCATATCGATCATGTGCCTCCCAATTACCAAAAAACCGATTTTGATCGCACAGACCAATCTTGGCGTGAAATGGTGGAGCTTCTGCGTGGCGCGGGACCAATCCTGCAGAAGAAGAGAAAGCTTCTCGGCTTCACGGACGAGAACAGGTCAGCGCTGGCCAACTTAGTCAGCGCCTATCGACGCGTTGACCAGGGGACTCGTCATCTCATGGCGCCGAATCAACCATCAAAAGAGTGGGCCAAACGATTCGTCGCTGGGGAGACGGAATGCCAAGACGATGACAAATGGTGGAAAGCCGCACAGGAAGTTGACAGGGCTCGCGCTGATAAAGGGGCGGAAACGGCGGGTGTCGTTGACATAGGGTTGAAAGTATCCGACGACGTTGGTCGCTACGGTCCTGGGGAATCGGGGGGGGCGGGAGCGGCCACTGTAACAGATACAGAAATGGAAGTCCCAGCGGAGGTCAGCGTTGTTGAGGAACTGAAGCAAAGATCCAGGCAGGCATTGTCTCTGTCCGGTGAGTACCAATACTCGCCGACCACGCCCCCCCTAAAGGTTCGAGTGTGGGAGATTATTGGGGGCGAAATAGGATCAGGAGAACCCGGCTTGGCGTGCCAACTTGTTTCTGAAGGGATCGAGTGCGATTTCTTCTTCAATCCGCGCCATCCTTTTCTCGCGTCCTATCCTATCTCGCCGTGGGAATTACTTCTGGTTTACTTGGCCGATAGATTCAAAGCCAGAGACAACATCACTGATATCGCCGAGGTGTTTGTCGGATTGACAACAAATAAGTTCCAGGGTGAAAGAGTGGATCCTGCGGTTATTCTTGAGAAGGCCCAAGCGATTTTTGACACCCTGAGAGATAGATCTGTCACGGTATTGTCAGCCAGGGAGCAAGAGGTAATCGATTTTGTGCATGAATCCGCAGGGGAAGTTGAAGAAATCATGTCGGGGCTAATGAGCAATCCTGAGCTGATGGCAAAATTTCAGAAGCGTGAGATCGGCTCCATAGACTCTATTGCCTTAGCTCCTGCGAAAACCATCGTTCGACTTGTCGAGCGTTTCCCCGAGGAATTCTTCGACGGAAAGGTTTTTTTGACACCATACGTGACGATAAACCTTCAGGATCTCAAAGCCACGGAACGGCTACGGACCGAGTCCAAAGACAGACTGTTGTCTTTCCTCAAGGACGGACTCTGGGCGCTGACAGAAAGTCAGAAACCATCTTCTCCACAACGAAGAAAAGGAGAGTTGATCCGGTGTGCCCACAGCATAGAGTTTCTGAATCAGGGCCTCTGCTAGTGAGCTTCCTCACCGACGATATTCTCAAGGGGACGGACTGGCGCGCCATTGAGAGAGCGATCGCCCGGGTAATGTCACATTGTGGATGGATAAGTGTTCGAGTAATCGGAAGAAGTGGAGATGCAGGCGGAGATATCTTGGGAGTGCGCAAGACGGGTGAAAAGGATCTGATCTTCGTTGTCCAAGCAAAGGCGGTTACCGGAGGAAATTACGTTGGTAAGCAGGCTATCGAAGAGGCAATTCACGCCCTTTCCGTCTACGGTGCCAACGTAGCTGTTGTCGCCACAAATGGAGACTTCGCTAAGAGCGCATTTCTGAGAAGAGATAAACTGAAGAAGGCCGGCTTTGACGTGAGATTGTGGAACGGCAACTTCATGGAGACACTACTCAGCAAATGGCCGGAACATCATCATGAAAAGATTGAGGGGCTTCGTCCTTACCAGGATGATATCGTGAAGCGATGCCTGCGCAGGTACGATGACTGCGAACGTCGTTGTCAGTTCGTCGTGGCCACGGGTCTCGGGAAGACTGTTATCGCGGCTGACATCGTGTCCAGATTGTTTCATCGCGGTCTATCTAAGGCGTTGGTCCTATGCCATCAGCGAGACTTAGCTCTCCAGCTCGAGCAGGCCTTCTGGCGCCAGATCACCAAGCAGGTGCCGACAAGAGTCTTCTTCGACGGCTCGCCGCCGAAGCCTATTAATGGAATAAACTTTGGATTATATCAAACGCTGACGACGTACTTGAGCGGAGTCGATCCCGAAGAATATGATGTCGTAGTAGTAGATGAAGCCCATCACGCCCTGGCGTGCGGCTTTACCAGATGTATCTCGCATCTCCGGCCTAAGTTTCTGATCGGTATGACCGCCACTCCCTGGAGAGGGGACGGAAAGACAATCGCCAGTCTATTTGGGCCTACGATAGCACAGGTCTCGCTTGTGGATGGCATGCAAATGGGACACCTAGCGAAAGTGGACTATCGGATTTACTGCGACACGATTGACTGGCACGACGTCGCCCGACAGGCGAAGAGCGGCTTGAGCATTCGGGACCTTAATAAGCGGCTATTCATCCCGCAGCGTGATGAGGCGATAGTAGCAATTCTGGCCGATCTTCTTAAGAATGTAGCTTTTCCGCGAGTTATCGTTTTCTGCGCTTCTATTGAGCATTGCAAGCGGTTCGCAAACCTGCTCACCTCGATCACGGGCATTAAGTGCAGGGCGTTGTCCGGCATCGAGAAGGGGGAACGACAGCGAATCATAATGCAGTTCACCTCCGGGCAGATTGCGGGGGTTACGGCTGTCGACGTGCTCAACGAGGGCATTGATGTGCCGGAGGTAAACGTGATTGTTTTCCTTAGGAGCACACACTCCCGTCGGATATTCGTGCAACAACTGGGCAGGGGCCTGCGGGTATCCGAGGGTAAAACGAGTCTTGTGGTGGCTGACTTTGTTACCGATATCCGGCGGCTCGCCGCTGTGTTGAATATGGATTCCGCATCGAGAACTCCCCAATCAAAGTACTGCACTCTCTCTTTTCCGGAAGGGATCGTGACCATTGAAGAAAAAGGCTCCCTTCCCTTTGTAAGGCAATGGCTTCAAGATGTCGCAGACGTCGCTGATGCGGACGACTCCAGTACGCTCAAATTCCCGGAGGTCTTATGAGCGTCAAGGTTCCTAAGGGGGCGAGGGAAAAGATCAAAGAATTGGTCTATGTCTTGGCAGACGAGCATGATTACCTTTCAAGAACGCGGGTGGAGAACAGTGAGTTTATGCGCCAGTTGCTGGAGCATCCAGAGATTGGAGAAGTCCTTCGCGAATTCATGCCGCGAGACAGGGTCAAGACCTACATTAAGGACAGTTTGCTCAACGCATATTCAAAGCTCCGGCGGAGACCTCCCGAGGATATTGACTCACACCTCAAGTCCTTTCTTGGCGATACAACTGGCACTATCGAATACGACGCAAAGGACGGAGTATCTCTGCACAGGATGGTAGATGGATCATTGGCCCTTGCGGCGAGAACCGGATATTTGAAGTGGGAAACCGGCCTTAGAAAGCTTCTTTTATTTGTCGCTCGGGCCAAAGGACTGCCGCCGAAGGACGGCACGAAACTTCATCTGGTACTTCTCATCCTCCAGAATGACTCGCCAGTCAATTCTTCAGATAGAAAAACCGTTGAAGAGGCTCTTCGACCGACGGGCGTAATCTGTGTATGGGCGTGAGGAAACTTTACTTTGGCTGACAAGGTTGACAAAGCAACTCGTTCTCGCATTATGTCCGCCGTCAAACCTAGGGGCAACCGCTCAACTGAAAAGCGAATGGCGGCCTTGCTCCGCCAACACAAATTGGTGGGGTGGCGGAGGCACATTGGAGTCCCGGGCAGACCCGATTTTGCGTGGCCAAAACTCCGGATCGCGCTCTTCGTTGACGGGTGTTTTTGGCATGGTCACGAGCGCTTCGACCGTATGCCGCAGAGCAACGTGCCTTTCTGGAGGGCAAAAATAGAGGGAAATGCTAGAAGGGATAGAAGGGTGAATACTCGACTTCGTCGGGAAGGATGGACCGTGATAAGAATATGGGAATGCCAAGTCAATAAGAACAGAACGATTGTGCGGATCGCAAAGACCATTGAAAAAAAGAAAAAGGTTGCGGAGTCATGAAGCAAGTCGGGACGGGGAGGGCCCCGACACGCCCTCATCATTTAGCGGCAGGTCGAAACGCCCCAGGAAAAAGACGCCTTATGTGTACGAAAATATACATTATCGTACACATGATAACGCGGGAGACCACCCCATGAAAAAGGGCTCAAAACCCGGGAACGACATCCCGGAAATCGGCGCCAAGGAAGCCCTCATCCTCGACGGCATGAACCAGCTCGTCGCTGCCTCGGAAGACTACCATTCCTTCGCGCACTACGACGACGAAGCCAAGAAGAGAAGCAAGCGTCACCACGCGGTGCAGCTCGATCGTCCCACGCACGAAGCCCTCACACTCTGGCCGCTTCACGTTCGCCGCGGCCTCGAGCCGGGTGACGGGGATCTCAAATACGTGGGCCCGGTCGACCCGCTCGGGAACCGGGTCGCGATCTACGAGATGACCGACGACATGAAGACCGAACGAATGATCCTCTACCTGCCGGAGGAGCTCTTCCTGACGGCCACCGTACCGGTCGGCGGCCGCCTGGTTATGCATGTCTTCTGCAGCCTGGTCGACCAGGCCCAGTCCGTCGGCAATATCTCCGTCAAGACGATCCTCGAGGACATCGTCAAGAACATGGGTGTCAAGTGGACGAAGGCGATGGGAGCGGCAGCGTACCGGATACTGCAGAGTCTTCGCTACACCGTCTACACGGTGATGACGCACGACGGGCGCATAGAGGATTCCATGAATCTTCTCATCCGGCTACGCCGGGAAGGCGTCGGCAAGAAGGCGAAGATCTACTACGGGCTTAATCCCCATCACATCCAGGTCCTCATCGCCAAGATGGAGGGCCGTCCGGTGTCGGAATGGCCGGTGTCCTACGTGGCCGTTCCCAAGCAGAAGACCCTGGGGCTCCGGACCGGCCACATTATCAACTACCTGTCCAAGTTTCGCCGGGGAGCCGGGAAAGGATCCTTCCCCGTCCAGATCTCGCTGGACAAGCTCATGCGGGAGGTCCTCCAGCTCAGCGACAACCGCCAGCGGAAGCTCGACCTGGCCGGCCGGATCCAGAGGATACAGACCGAGATCGACGAGGCGGCCGAGCACGGCTGGGAATACTACTTCACCCACGACAAGAGCAAGATAGCCCCCGTCCTGGACGAGTACCTGGAGGCGATCACTGGCGACGTGGCCAAGATCGTCTTCAAGGGCCATTTCGGTAAGCAGATGTCGCCCTGGGCCACGTACGAATACCTTCAGACGGGCGAGACCCGGAAGCGGAAGCGTGTCCGGAAGGCCCCTCCCCCGGTATCGGCCCACATAGACGACTGGGACAAGTTCTGCCGCCGGGCCCTGAAGCACTTCGACCTGCAGGGCTGGGTGGTCCATTTCAGGCAGACCAAGGCCAAGCCGAACGTGCAGAAGAGGGGAATAAACGGGGGGTCAACTAGTGAAAAACGGGGGGTCAACTGGGGAACAAAGGGGGGGTCAACTGAAAAAGGGGACCTAGGCCCTATTCTTCAAAATATCATAGGGAGAAGCCCCACAGACGAAAATCGCCCTGAAGGGTAAAATCAGGACTCATCTTTCTTAATCAATTATATTATAGAATACCGACAGGGTCGGTTTTTTGGGTTAAGTAGGGAAAGAGAGGAGAGAGGGCGGCTGTCAGAATGGCACGGCGGACATGATCCAAATCCTGGAGAAACTGAGCTGGCCCCACACCGTACCGCTGATGATCGTGGCGCTGGCAATCATCTTTA
>Ga0315555_1003262_pt1 | contig 11189 bp, 8 predicted proteins | sample SalMarSW160380MG_FD_202113 | JGI IMG/M metagenome (GOLD analysis project Ga0315555, IMG submission 202113) | Salt marsh sediment microbial communities from the Plum Island Ecosystem LTER, Massachusetts, United States - Salt Marsh Sediment SW1603-80 ...
CTGTTCAGGTCTTCGCAGTTGGCATTCACGGTATCTGGCCGCTCCGGGGTTGTCACTCCCACAGTTTCCCCGAAGGCATCAATGAAGCTGAGCGCATTAGGCGGAAGCTCGCCCATGCCCTTTTCCCTTAAAAGACCCATGACCTCAGTGGGCCCGTGCTCCGTGGTCACGAATACGACTGGTTTGTCCATGGCCAGGCCGTTTAGCACCACTTGATGACAGAAGGTGGATTTCCCGGCTCCCGGGGTCCCTGTCAGCAGGACCAGGCTCTCCCTCGGCACCTCCTGTATCTCAGCTAACGACAATCCTCTTTTCTCTATGTTGTCACCTCCTACCACTGCTACTGACTATCTGATCTCCCACTCACAGTAGGGGTCCCCAGCGGCGACACACTTTATTTCTCTGACATGCTGGTTCTTGACCGCTGAGAAGAGGCCGTTCAGGAAGCCGGTGGTGAAGTAGCACGATGGTTCATCGGTAGTCATAAAGAGCCAGGTTGAGAAGTTCTCACAGTTCTCTCTTATTCTTATCGTTTCATCCATGGTAACCTTTCCCACCTTACAATGTTCCAAGAAACTTACGACGTGCCTCACCGCTTCGTCCTCGTTTAGTCCGGATTCCATCAGACGCTCACCCACTTTCTTTCCTGCCCTGGCGCCCCCCATCCGTAATGCCATGCGGTATCTCTCCCCGCCCAGGGTCAGATAGGGGAAACCAAAGCCGTGTATGACCAGGTGGAGGTGAACATCGCTGCCAAAGCCGGGCCTGTCAACAAGGGGTTTCTCATTGAGCAGAAATCCTATAAGGCGTTCCATCAGCCGTTCGTGTATCCTTTCCACAACCGAGGCATCTTTCTCAAGAGAGGACCTAAGCTCGCTGATTTCACCGGGCACCAGCTTAAATTCGCAGTAGGGATCACCCAGCCCGATACATTTCGTCTCTACAGCATTCCATTCAATCCCTTCCATCCCAAATCCTTCAAGCTGGCCTGCCATGTGAGGGGGGAGATGAGAAGCCATTGCTGCTCCTACGTTTTCAAATCCCCAGCAGTCGGCATTCTCATATACTCTAAAGTAGTGTTCGTCACTCTTGGAGATGTCTTCAAGGTACTCGATTCTGCCGCTTCGCTCCCACCGGGCTATTTTTTGCCATGGCCCTCCCCCGGCTATTCTTGAATATTTTTTCATATCTTCTAACTTGCTGAAGTTCTTGGGAAATAATCCCAGAGCTTGCAAGGCAAGGACGAGCTTTATGAGAAGTGCCAAACGCCAGGGAGAAAACTTGAGCATTTCTCTTGCCGCTGCGAAGGCAGCATCCTCCTTATTGAGCTCGTATATCATCGTCGGGAATCCCTTAGGGTCCCAGAGCATAGTACTCCAGTGGGCAAAGCTCGGCCAGAACAGGTTGACGAAGTCCCCTGTTTCCCTCCTTAGCACTGCCTGTCCAGACATGCTTCGTGTCCACTTTCTCATTCGCTCCGGTTCTAAAAGTACTATCGATTTGAATAAATCGAAAGCCGAATTTATTGTCGGCTTGGCTTTTATGGGGACCTCAATTCTTGTCGGCTCCACCTTTGGGTGCTTCACCACATTGACAATCCTTGAGTTCTCTTTTATCTCCATCCTGATGATACCGTCGGCAACGCTCATCATGGCTACCAGGTCTTCCTCCTTGCCGCAGCCCTCATCCATTAAAGCTAATATCGAGTTTCCTTCAGAAGCAAACTTAGATAGAAAGAGCCTCATGAACTTTACTACCTCCACGCCGCTAAAGAGGTAGGGAGAGGTGAGTGAATCGAAGACAAGAAGAGCGCCTTTTGGGCCAGTTCTCGCCTGCATTTTGGTGATGGCGATGCTCAGGCTATTCAGGTCGGCACAGTTAGCGCATATCGTGTCCGAACGCGGCGCGCACGTCAGCCCCACTGTCTCGGTGAAGGCGTCAACAAAGCTTAGTGCCACCGCTCCTCCCATGCCCCTTTCACTTAATAGCTCTACTACCTCAGCGGGGCTTCGCTCACTGGTGACGAAGATGACTGGTCTTTCCGCAGCTATGCTTTTGACGACTACCTGGTGGCAGAAGGTGGATTTCCCCGCTCCTGGAGCACCAGCCAGCAAGATCAGGCATTTATCTGGCGGTTCTTGTATCTTGGCTAAGGACATCTACACCTCCTTACTTGAAGACAGTCAGGGTAGGATATACCTCTATCCCGCTATGGGTTATATTATACGGGCGTGGCTGATTGTCAACCTCCAGTCCACGCATTTTCTCTACCTGAAACATTCGCGTTAATCTGTCGTCCTTCATAACTGTGCGCAGCAGGATAACCCCTTGAGCCAGATACTCTTCAAATTGATGCTCCCTTTCCAGTCCTGTACCTCTTAACTCAGAGATCAACAGGTTAGTGCAGCCAGTTTTTCTGAAGTCAGCTATCAAGTCTCTCATAGCATATATGCGCTCAGTTTCATCAGGATACTGCAGCGTGAAGATAGTGATGGGGTCAATCACCACCCTCCTAGCCTGAACCTCTTCTATACCTGCCCTGATCGCTTCCAGCAGCTTGATCAATTTGAACTCCTTCATTCCTAGCTGGATGAGGCCGGCCTTTTCAGATGATGCTACCCGAACCGGAGATACATTGATGAAGGCAAGCTTTTTCTGCCTCTCAAGTTCACCAAGATCCCACCCGAATTTCGACATGTTCTTCTTCACATCCTCAGGGTCTTCGTCCAATGATATATAGATGCCTGGCTCGCCGTGCTCTGTAGCTCCCTTATAGAGAAACTGGATGGCAAAGGTGGTCTTGCCACTGCCGGGCCCCCCGGCAATTAAGATGCTGTGACCTCTGGGTATGCCTTTCTCTCCGAGAATTTTTTCCACGCCAGGGATACCTGTGGGAACATATTCAAGCATAATGTTAACCTCCCAAGGGCATTCAGATGGTGGTATGAATTTGTTCAGATCAATCCACCATGCCCAAGAATATCAGTCAAAACTCCTTCGCTAATCATATCCTATCCCTCGATGTGCCTTTAGTCAATGCCTCCAGATGTTATCGTCCTGCTTACTATGGCCTCGTTTATGAGTTTTCTATAGGAGGCTATCAATTTTCTGGTTAGCTGGCCGGGTTTACCTGTGCCGATGGGCTTACCCTCAAACCAGGTCAAGGGCATAAGTTCCAGTATAGAATTGGTGATAAAGGCTTCTTCAGCCTCAATTAACTCTTTTAACTCCACCTGTCTTTCCAGGGTTTTGATATTCGCAGCCTGAGCTATTTCCAGAACCGCCTCTCTGGTGATTCCAGGCAGTACGCCACTTTCCAGAGAGGGCGTGATGAGCTCTCCATTACTCGCCAGGAAGATATTAGTCGTGCTACCTTCTGCCAGGTAGCCCTGTTCATTGAGCAAGATAGCTTCATCGCATCCCGCAGCTCTGGCTGCCATTCGGGCGAGGATATTTTCCATATAGCAGGTAGACTTTAGTCGAGATAATGGCGACTGGCTGTTACGGTGCAGGGAGGATAGGGCTGCTTTAAAACCTGATTCATATTTTCCGGGTGGTAAGGGAACAAGATTTCGGGCGGTGATTAAGACGGTAGGGCTGGAGCATGTGCTTGGGTCGGGTGTCATGTCGCCTTCTCCGGCCGAAACGGTGAGCCTCAGGCGGGCGTCCTTGAGCTTATTAACTTCTAAACTTTTGGTGCAAGCGGCTTCTAAGTCAAAAGCGGTCAGCCTGTTTACCAAACCAATGCTCTCGGCGGAATGGCGAAGGCGGGTGAGGTGGCGGTCGAGGCGAAAGATATGCCCTTGGTAAGCCCGCATGGTCTCGAATAACCCGTATCCGTAAAGGAAGCCATGGTCGAAGGGAGATAGCTTAGTCTTGGAGCGGGGGATAAGTTGCCCGTTAAGATAAATAATTTCTGCCATGATTTCAACTCTGCTCGTCATTGCGAGGCACCTAAGTGCCGAAGCAATCCCCAAGAATGCCCTGCCACCGAGGTTGCTTCACTTCGTTCGCAATGACAGGTGGCGTCGGTAATAGTAAATGAGGCTTATAATGATGTCGCTTCACGTTAGTTAAATACTACCTTCGTCCCGGACTGGCCGGGTAAAACCAAGAAAGTTAGCTAAAAGGTTATGTCCTACTTCAGTGAGGATGGATTCGGGGTGAAACTGAACCCCCTCCACTACATAATCTCGGTGTCTTACCCCCATTATTATCCCTTCGGGAGTTTTGGCAGTGACTTCGAGGCAGGATGGAAGACCCTCAGCTTCGATAATCAAGGAATGGTAGCGAGTTGCTGGAAAGGGATTGGGTAAGCCCTGATAGATAGTTTTGCCATCGTGGTGGATAATGGAGGTCTTGCCGTGGACTGGCAATGTCCGACCAATTTTGCCCCCATAGACGTAGCCAATGCATTGATGCCCTAAACACACCCCCAGTATGGGGATTTTCCCACCAAAGTGCCGCATTACCTCATTGGAGATGCCTGCTTCCAGGGGAGTACAAGGTCCTGGGGAGACGACTATATGACTGGGGGCTAGCTCTTCGATTTGTGCCAAAGTTATCTTGTCATTGCGATAGACCGCTGGTTGCCAGCCTAGTTCCCCCAAGTATTGGGCGAGGTTGTAAACAAAAGAATCATAGTTGTCTATTATCAGTACCATTTTTTTAGCTTGTTGCCAGGATGTAATAGCCCTGCTTCTCCCAGTGTGGTTAATGTCTTAGTGCTAAATTATATCTCCACCTGGCCGTCATTGACAAATTTGTCTTTGGCGTTTATCCTATTCATCGTTGTCTTCTTACAAGCACCTGTCTGCTGTGCGGGCACAGGCAGGCTTTTTGGTGCGGATGTTATTTGCTGTATCATAGCTGAAAAGGGACACCTTGGCTAGGGCTTCGAAGAGTATGTGATTCTTTATACCTTATCTGAATTTAAGAAAGGAGAAGCAGAATCAGAAATCAGGATAAAATCTGCCAAAGAAGCAACAGTGATTGCCCATTCTATTGAGGGAGAGAATTATGGAAAAGGTCATCATTTTCGACACTACCTTACGAGATGGTGAGCAAGCGGCGGGAGCGAGCTTGAATGCTCGAGAAAAGCTGGAACTAGCCAGGCAGTTAGATAAACTTGGCGTTGATGTCATTGAAGCTGGTTTTCCTGCCAGCTCAGTTGGCGAGTTCGAGGCTGTTCGTCTCGTCGCCCAGGAGCTTAAGCGTCCCACGATTTGTGCTCTTGCCTCTGCTAATGTTGAAGCCATAGACAGGTCCTGGGAGGCGGTTAAAGAAGCCGAGCATCCCCGGATTCATGTTTTTCTTTCAGCCTCAGACATTCACCTTGCTCACCAGCTCAGAAGGAGTCGGGATGAGGTTCTAAAGATGTCTCAGGAAATGGTGGCTCGAGCTAAGAGTTACTTAGACGACGTTGAGTTCTCACCGATGGATGCCAGTCGTGCTGACCCTGCTTACATCTACCAGATTCTGGAGGCAGTGATCAACGCTGGAGCAACCACGGTTAACATTCCTGATACTGTGGGCTATGCTACCCCCCAAGAATTTGGCGGTTTAATCCGGGGCATACTGGACAACGTGCCTAACATCGACAAGGCTGTGATCAGCGTGCATTGTCATGATGACCTGGGGTTAGCTGTGGCTAATAGTCTCGAGGCAATAAGGGTAGGCGCGCGGCAGGTTGAATGTACCATTAACGGCATCGGTGAGAGAGCGGGCAACGCTTCTCTAGAAGAGATTGTCATGGCTCTAAAAACTCGCCAGGATTTCTTCAACCTCACCACCAATATTGATACGACTCAAATTTACCGGACAAGTCGTCTGGTTAGCGAGATGACTGGTTTTCCCGTCCAGCCTAACAAAGCTATCATTGGGGCAAATGCCTTCCGCCATCAGTCAGGTATCCATCAAGATGGCGTGCTCAAAAAATCTATCACTTACGAAATTATGGACCCCAGATCGGTGGGCATCCCTTCGAGTGCCCTTGTGCTGAGTAAGGTGAGTGGTAGACATGCCTTCAAGGAGAGGCTATCCGAGCTTGGCTACACTTTAAGTGAAGAAGCCTTAAACCGCGCCTTTCAGGGCTTCAAGAGGTTAGCGGATAAGAAAAAGGAAATCACGGACCGGGATATTGAATCTCTGATAGCCGAGGAATTACGCACTGTTACCGAGGTGTACCATCTTGATCATGTTGAAGTTTCTTGTGGTGACCATAGCCTCCCTACGGCAACAGTTAGACTTATCGGTCCAGATGGGCAGAGTTTGGCCGACGCTGCTTTGGGCACAGGTCCTGTGGATGCCGTATATAAAGCTATCAACCGCATCGTGAGGATACCTAATAGGCTCACTGAATTCACAGTTAAATCGGTTAGTGAGGGGATTGATGCCATCGGGGAGGTTTTGATACGAATAGAGAGCGAGGGTGTAACCTATACCGGGCGTGGTGCCTCCACTGACATTATTGTTGCCAGTGCCAAGGCGTATATGAATGCCCTGAATCGTTTGTTGGCGGCAAAAAAGGTGGGGTAGTAATGTCGAAGGCAAAAATTAAGCTCTCTGAGAGCTTCTGAACACGGAGGTGATGAATTTGAGTCCCTTGCTAGAAATGATATTGAGGTTTTTGTTGGCTGCTGCCTTGGGGGCAGGCATCGGTTATCAGCGGGAGCGGGCAGGCAAGGCAGCGGGAGTGCGCACGCATGTATTAGTTAGCTCCGGGGCAGCCCTTTTCACATTGGCATCTATATACGGGTTTGGTGGTGCAGTCGACATCTCTCGAGTTGCCGCTGGAGTAGTAGTTGGAATTGGTTTTATCGGTGCCGGCGTTATTCTCCGTGGCCAGCGTGAAAAAGAGGTGGCAGGGCTAACCACCGCAGCTACTATCTGGATAACTGCCGCTATAGGTCTAGCTGCGGGGGCAGGAATGTATTTGGTCTCCGTTATAGCAACTGCGGTCGCTGTAGGTATTCTGCTGCTCCCCAAGGTTCGTGGCTAAGAAAGTCATTGCGAGCAGAGCGAAGCAATCTCAGTGAGAGCGCCGGTTTAAGAATTTTAACGACGCTCCTGGCGAAGGGGCATTTGTCATGCTCAAAATTTTGCACACTGCTGATATTCACCTCGGGACGAAGTTCTCAGGTCTAGGAAACAAGGGTGCCTCTCAACGAGAGCAGTTGAGAACTACATTCAAGAACATAATAGCCACTGCAATAGATGAGAGGGTGAACATCGTTCTAATTGCCGGAGACTTGTTCGATGCTAACCAGCAACCACAAAGAAATATAGATTTGGTAATAGAGCAATTTAATTTGCTTGGGTCAAATAATATTCCAGTCTGCCTTACCCCTGGCACGCATGATTCTTTTGATTCCTCGTCAATTTACAGGAAAGTTGACTTTGAAGGGAAATGCTCTAATCTAAAAATTTTTACTGATGAAAATATATCCTGCAAGGAGTATCCCGAACTCAATTTAACGGTGTACGGAAAGCCCAATCTAAGTAACAGGTCCTATGCAAGCCCATTGGAAGGGCTCAAGCCTTCGACCTCAAGTAAGTTTCATATCGCTATGGCTCACGGGTCGTTCTATATCCCAGAAAAGATAGCGGAGGATGACCATGTGTTTAAGCTTGAGGAAATTAAAGCCAGCGGCATGGACTATCTGGCGCTGGGGCACTGGCACCGGGTCTATAGATGTTCGGAGAAGCCTCCAGCCTGGTATTCCGGCCCGCCGGAGTGGATACCTGACCAAAGAGAAAGAGGTGCTGTGCTTTTAGTTAGCCTTTCGGACGCCGGTGAGGTTCAGGTTGAACCCAAAATGCTGGGTCTCCGTGACTATGATGAATTAGAGATAGATATGAGTGAAATACAAGACATGGCGAGGCTAAAAGCGAGAATCTCCGAGGGGGCAAATCAAAACCTGGTAAGAAAAGCCACACTTAAAGGGCTTCGCGATGCCGAACTCATAGTAAACCTTGAGGAATTGGAAACCGAGTCGGGGGAGAAATTTTTCCATCTTGGTGTTTTGGATAAATCGCATCCGAAGACAGGAGAGGTCAAAGAGGATGAAGAGCGATTGATCAGGAGTAGGTTTATTAAGCTAATGGAGGAGCAAATTGAAAGTTTGGAAGGGGAGGAGAGAGATATCGCTGAGAATGCTCTTCAGTATGGTGTGGCTCTTCTGGATGGGAAGCTGGACGCGAAGGAAGACTTGTAATGAGGTTAAGAAGAATCGGCCTCAAAAACTTCAAGAGACTCGTTGATTTTCAAGCTCAGTTCAACCCCGGGATAAATGTGGTCAAAGGCCCGCTAAATGAAATGGGGAAGTCCACCTTACTCGAGGGTATCGTTGTTGCCCTTTTCCGTAATCCTAAAAGCACTGCGAAGTCGCTTAACGATTATGTTTCTTGGGGCTCAACCACGCAGTGTCAAACTAGTCTTGAGTTTGAGAATGAAGAGAATAGATATTTGCTGGAGAAAGATTTTGGTAAAGGGACCGTAAGGCTTATTGAGGTGAATACCCGGGAAGAGCTTGATACTTTCAAAGAAATCTCAGGGAAAATGGCTGAGTTACTGGGAACCAAATCTGACACACTTTTCTTATGTTCTTCTTGTATTCGTCAATCTGAGGTAAGTAAAATCTCATCGGGCGAGAAGCAGATTAGTGAGAGCTTAGAGGAAGTTGCGATGGGGGGCAAGGAAAGTACGTTTGCCTGGCAAGTGGTACAGAAATTGGATAACAAAGTTGCCGACATGAAGAGAGGACTAGACAAACTCGCGAGTAATCCCGGCATCCTGGCAAGCCTCAAAAGCAAAATACAGGGCACTTCGCAAAGATATAGCGGCGTTAAAGAGGAAGTCTCCAAAGTTGGGGCAAAAAAAATCGAGCTGGTAGAAGTGAGTAAGCAACTGGCTGAGGTCAAAGAGCGATATGAGAATGTCAAGGGTTTGTTGGATAAGAATGAAAAGCGTAAAAAGATCGAGGCGTCTATAAAAGGCTTAGAGCAGAAATATGATGAAGTGAGAGAGCTACTTGATAGGATAAACGAACTAATTACCAAACTTGAAGGGGCAGACGAGATACTCAGGTCTTTCGATGGATTTGAAACTGAGCAACAGGTCTTGGAATTTAGAAAGAAGCTGGATGCAATCGAGAACAGACGTGACGATATTGAGAAAGACTTGGCTGTGCGAGAGAGGGAGCTAGCTGAAGCGAAGGAAAAATTGGACAAAAGAAAATCTGTGAGATTTTTCGGTTCGGGGGGTGGCATAGCTACTGCGTTAACAATACTGATAGGTGGGATAATTGGGGCTTTGGTTGTTTCTTTATACTTCTTGATTTTAGCAATCCTTGGCGTAGCTCTTTTTGCTATAACTAGACGGGCGAGCACTGCCCTCGTTCGCGATGAGACCAGTGTTTCGGATATTGAGGAGCGCCTCCGTAAAATGAAGGAAGCTCTCAATGAACTTAGGAGGGAGGAAAGTGAGTTGCTGGCTGTGGTCAAGTGCAACACGGTTGGCGAGTTCGATAGGAAAGAAAGTGATTTTAAAACTTCGCTCAAAAAGAAAAGGGATTTAGGAGCTCAGCTAAAAGGGATGTTGAGAGGCAAGACGACCGAAGATTTCCAAAAGCAAGAACGAGGAATAGCGAGGGATTTGGCGGTTGAGAGGGAAAAGCTCACTGATGACTTGAAAGCTATGGAGCTGAACCCGGAAAGACATTTCGAGTTGGAAAGGGAGGTTCAGAGTTTAGAAGAAAAGAAAGCTAGGCTTGAGAAGCAAGAAATAGAATGCGAAACAACTATCAAGCAGGCAAGATTCAATATAGAGGACCAAATTAGGCTGGAAGAGGAACTGGAAGGGCTTCAGGAAACTTTGAAACAAGAAGATAAAAAAGTGAGAGTTTATGGATTAGCCAGAGAATTTATCTCTAAAGCGAGAACGGAGGTGCTTTCGTCAGTTGAGGAAGCCTTGGAGAAAGAAATTCAGAGATATTTAGCTGTCTTTACCCACGGTAAATATAAGCAGGTAAAGGTTAATAAAGAGGCCTTGGAGTTCTGGGTGTATTCGGATGAGAAAGGGGACTGGGCTAAGCCTGGGGAATTAAGTGGGGGGGTAATTGATGAGTTCTATCTAGCATTTCGGCTCGCCCTGGCGGAGTTGATATTTGGCGATAAGAAGCCGCCTTTGATATTGGATGACCCTTTTGTTAATTTTGACTCTGTCCGTCTGGCTAATACGCTAAACTTTTTCAAAACACTGGCCTCGGATTATCAAATCATCATATTCACGTTGAGCGATTTATATGATAAGGTAGCTGATAACATTATTTTGTTAGGTGAAAGGGAGAGGCCTTTGTGATTAACTTAGCACTCATCATAACAAGCATGGTTTCCGTGATAGGCAGCGAAGAATGAGAGGTAAATAGTATGGAATTCGATGTAGCGGTTTTACCCGGCGATGGTGTTGGCCCCGAGGTAATAACCCAGGCGCTAAAGGTTTTGCAGACCGTGGGTGAGAAATTCGGGCATAGCTTTCACCTCCATGATGGTCTCATAGGTGGCGTTGCTATAGACACCCTGGGCACAGCTTTCAGCGATGAGACCTTGAAGATGTGTAAACAATGTGATGCAGTGCTGCTCGGCGCAGTTGGTGGTTCTAAGTGGGATGACCCTCAAGCCAAAATCCACCCTGAAGACGGACTTCTGGCTTTGCGCAAAGGGCTGGCGTTATTTGCTAACTTGCGCCCAGTGAAAGTTTTCCCTATGCTGGTGAATTCTACTAATCTCAAGCCGGAGGTGGTTAAAGGAGTTGACTTGGTGGTGGTTAGAGAGCTAACAGGTGGACTTTACTTTGGTCAGCCCAAGAAACAGTGGCGAACTCCGGAGGGAAGGCAGGCTGTCGATACCATGGCTTATTCCGAGATGGAAATTGAGCGCATATTAAGGGTTGGTTTTGAGCTAGCTCTCAGCCGTCGTAAGAAGCTAACTTCAGTGGATAAAGCCAATGTTCTCCAGTCATCCCGGCTATGGCGGCAGATTGCTATAGAAATTTCCGCCGATTACCCCGATGTTGAGCTTCAGCATATGCTGGTTGATGCCTGTGCTATGAGGTTTATTCAGCGTCCTGCTGAATTGGATGTCCTGGTCACGGAAAACATGTTCGGCGACATTCTCACCGACGAGGCTTC
>Ga0315555_1003263_pt1 | contig 11188 bp, 9 predicted proteins | sample SalMarSW160380MG_FD_202113 | JGI IMG/M metagenome (GOLD analysis project Ga0315555, IMG submission 202113) | Salt marsh sediment microbial communities from the Plum Island Ecosystem LTER, Massachusetts, United States - Salt Marsh Sediment SW1603-80 ...
GTGGTCAATATTAGCAGGGAACTGAACCGTTTGGATATTAAACCGAGAAAGGGCAAGATGTGGAAGGGGAATACGATATACAATATTATTACAAATCCGATTTATGCCGGATTTGTCAGATGGGGAGGGGAGATGGCAGAAGGTTCGCATAAGTCAATTATTGAAAAAGAAGTATTTGAGTGTGCGCAGGAGACGCTGAAGCAGAGGAACCATCAGACCCGGCAGCTCAGGGGCCCGAACTATTTGACGGGATTGGTGAGATGCGGGAAATGCGGCTCACCAATGCATGTGAACTATCCTGGAGCGGAGTCCAAGAGAAAGTTCAAATACTACGTGTGCAACAACCGGTATAACTTTCAAAGCTGCGATCAGGACTATGTCAGAGCAGATGTGCTTGAGCAGAGTGTGATCAAAGAGATCGGGAAACTGTCGGAAAGGCAGGATGTGATCACGGAGCTGGTACGGGATTACGTGACTCACAACAGGGCGAAACTGCCGAAGCTGGTGGAGGAAAAGAAAAGGATCATGAAGGAGATGGAACTGCTTGAGAAGGAGAAAGCGAAATTATCGAGATGGCTGCTGAATAATGAGCTTACTCCCCAGTCGGTGAGCTACATCAATGCCCAGATCGACGGGTATGGCGAGAAAGAAACAGAACTCCAGGAGCGGCTCTGGGAGATCGAGGATAAGATCAGTGTCATTCAAAAAGAGACAGTGAATGCCGAAGGGGTAGGAGATTATCTGAAGGATTTTGTTCGATCCTTTGAGGAATCGGATACTGGTGAGCGAGTTCTGCTTGTGCAGTCCCTGGTGACGGAAGTCGTAATCAAACCAGATAAAAAGGCGACCGTCTGTCTCCAGCCACCGTTCGGGTTTTTATCCCCCTCATTAGCCCGAAGAGGAGAAAAACCCAAAATGGATTTTTCACTCTACATAGAGTATAATTTAACGGATTATTACAACAATGTTTCCGGTCAGACATGGGTGTTCTCTGAGTTTTCAAAACAGGAATACATTATATAAAACAAATCCGGCACTTCTCCTGTTTATATAAGGCAAAGGGCGTTTGGAGGACCATTTACACGTCTATAAACCGAGGGAAAAGAATGTCATTCAGAAGATACTTAAAGACCATTTCGGCGATTTCAAAGAAAATTATGACGCCCCTGTTTGACATAAACTATTTTTTCCCTCTAACAACAATTAGAACTCCCAGTCATTCATTACCTTCCTTGCTTTGTCTTCGGTAGCCCCTTTTGTTTGCTCTTCTTTCATCAGTTTTATTAACCTATTGGCCTGTTGATCTGTAACCATTCAAGATACCTCCATATTTCTAGTACCTTGAATAATACTTCCCCTCGTATAAAACGGGAATTTTAATTGGGTACATCATACTCAAAATGTCCCAATATCAATTCCTCCTCATAAATATCTAAAATTTGGATCAATCTAAATAAAAATAAATGTTACATATAGCTGTATCCATTCAAAAAAACAAATTATTTCTGTATACACAATGAAAAATCTCAATATAAAATGGTACTGCTTCTTTTTTAACATGGCACTTTCATTTTATATCTCCCCTTTTCTTATAAAAAGCTTCTGCTTCCTTTACAATTACATTTATCTCCTCTTCTTGTTCTTTAGTGAGATTAACTGATACCTCATGTTCAGAGATAATCCTTTTCATTCTTTCCTTGGCATAATCGATACAATCCTTTTTGCCACTCTGTTCCCATTCAGGGTACGTAAGTATATCTCCAACTTTCTGCATATATTGTTCCTTTTTCCACCATTCATATGTATGTCTTTTATTTAAAAAATGTCCTGGGATAGGTCCGACTTCATGAATAAGATCCAATGCCAGTGTTTCATCATTTACATTTATACCCTGAATGAAATGTCCTATCATACCTGCGAGATCATCATCCAGAATTGACTGAATTGGGCTATGTGTTATCTCGCCATATATACCACCATAAAGGTGTATTGAATGAGCCCCAGATAGGGCTGATAGGATTGCAGGCATCCCTCTCTCAATGCCATTTTGAAAATCTATCTTTTTAGAATTGGTGTAAACTGATGCAGTATTCCTTAAAGGAACACCATAATCTCTCCATATTTGATTGTTTGCAACATTAAAAAGGGCATTTGCAATATTACCAAAACCCGGTGCTCCAGTTACCATATTTTGAGGATTTGGAAATCCCCATACAAAAACTCTTGAATAAGGTTTTTTTAACTGTATCAAAACAATACCAGCAATCAATTCAGCATTAAAAAGCGCTAATGCTCCAGCAAGCGTTGCAGGAGCTGTTGCCCCAAAAACTGATCCAGTATCAACACCAATAGGAAAACCATACTCAATAGTCTTGAAAGCAGCATCAACTGCGAATTCACTTAAAGTAAGTGGTGATGATGCCATAAGTGCAGGACACAATACCTCCATACCTGCTACTTTAGCAATTCTGAAGTTGAACTCCCAGTTATAATTTGTAAAACAAAGTCCCGTAAACTTTGTTGAGTATTTAATTCTTTTTATTAAACCCATTGTCATTTTCATCACTTCGGGAACACCTTCATAACCAAAATATGGGGTATAACAACTAAACCAATCATGGTGCTCCAGAGTATCTAAAACAATTACTGCCTCCTCATATTCTTTTTCTGTCGCTGTACGATGAGCCCAACTATCTAAATCAACAATATCCATACCAGGTGAACTTTTGAAATAAACTGTATTACCACCAAAAATTAAATCATTTTCAGGATCTCTTGCCTTTACTCTAAAGGTACTCGGACATTTTCGAAGACATTCTTCAACAAGACCCTCAGGCATCCTAACTCTTTTTGAGTCATAATCTACTATACAATCGTTCTTTTCAAGAAGTTTCAAAGCATCTTTATGCTCGATCACAACACCTGTTTCTTTTAATATATCAAGCGTTGCCATCTTTATTTGCTCAACATCTTCCCTGCTCAATATTTCAAGTGGAGGGAATTTCCGTTTAAACCCTTTTCTTGCCATTGCTTAACCTCCGTATTTATGATTTCCCAACAAATTTCTTAGCTAATTTAACAGCAAGTGGGGCGGTTGGTTCATAACCATCTGCACCTATTTTTTGAGCAAATTCCCTCGTGATTGAACCTCCCCCAACCATTATCTTTATTTTGCTTCTTATCCCTACTTCCTTTAATGCCATTATAACTCTGCCCTGTTCTGGCGCTGTAGTGGTTAACAATGCAGACATTGCTAGTATGTTAGGGTTATGTTGTTTTACCGCTTCAATAAAGCGATCTGATTTCGCATTTGCACCTATATCAATCACATCAAAACCGTTGGCGCTTAAAAGAGTTGCCACAATATTTTTTCCAATATCATGTATATCACCGAATACTGTCCCTATTACAATCTTTCCATAGGTCTTTTTCTTTAATCCATTTCTGATAATCATTTTTTCGATTGGTGCCATACCTACATTCATCGTCTCAGCAGCCATCATGAGATCTGGTAAAAAAAGTTCTCCTTTCTCAAATCCATCTCCTACCTCAGCCATTGATTGAGTAAATACATCAACAATTTCGAGAGGATTGATTTTGCTGTTAATAGCATCACTAACTAGGATGTTAACAGATTTTTCATCATAATCTAACATTGACTTTCTTAGGTTCTCAAATAATTGTTCTTTCATATTCTATCTCCCAAGCTTTAAATACATATATTAAAGTTTTCATAATTGCTCCATCACTACCACCACTCTCATAATTTAAACAGTTGCTTCCTGCCAATTAGAAGTGATCTATCACAATACAAAACAACTTTGAATGACAATAAAAAAAGTTACCTAAATGATTATACTAAGTACCAAGCATTTTCCTTTCCTCTTCTAAATCCTGTAAATACACTATTATCTTCGTTAATGTTACTTAATATTAAAAGAATCCATTGAATTAATTACCAGACATTTACCTTTGTGCTTTCCCAGTTTTAATGCTATCAACAACCACTGCAAGAATTATAACTAGACCAATACTTATTATCTGTGCTTCATAGGAAAGGCCTAATAAGACAAATCCATTTCTTAGTACACCCATTATTGCTGCTCCAATTAAACTGCCAACCACCGTGCCTTTGCCACCTTTTAAACTAGCACCACCAATAATAACCGCGGCGATAACATCTAACTCAACCCCCGTACCAGCAGTCATTTCAGCGGAACCTAACATACCGGCGGAAATAATACCTGCAAAGGTAGCTAAACCACTGGTAGTCATAAAAACAAGCATTCTTACATTATCCGATTGAATACCGGCAAGCCTTGCAGCTCTGTCGTTCCCTCCGATAGCGTATATTTGTCGACCTATGACTGTATAGTGCATGAATAGAGTGCCTACTATTACTAAAGAGAGCATGATAACAACGGGGAACGGTACTTTTCCCAGATATCCCTGTCCTAAAAAGATTACAGCCTCTGATCGGACAAAAATATTAGAGCCTTTTGCAATGAGATAGGTAAATCCTCTTGCTACACTGAGAAATGCGAGGGTTACAATGAATGAGTTAATTTTTAGCTTATTCACAAGCAATGAAATTACATACCCGATAAATACCCCAACAAGCAGACCGGCAATAACGGATGTAAATGGATGAAAGTGCATACGGTCCATCAGTGCTGCAGTTACCATTCCTCCAAGGCCAAGAACAGACCCAACAGAAAGATCAAGACCCCCAATAACAATAAGCATCGTCATGCCTACAGATATAATCCCCGTGTAACTGAAACTTTTCATTACATTAAATAAATTGGTTGAGGATAAGAAATAGGGGCTCAACACACTCAGTGCAATACATTCACCTACAAACGCAATCAGCACACCCCATCCCACACCAATATTTGCTCTTTTTCTGAATAATTCACTTAATATACGTTTCTTGCATTCCAATCCTCTGCCCTTTCATCTTTAGCAATAATTATTTTATCCGATAGTTGCCATAGTCATAATTTTTTCTTCAGTCGCCTCTTCAGATTTTATCTTACCAATCAGCATACCGCTTCGTATAACAATTATTTGATCAGCAATGGAAAGCACCTCGGGTAAATCGGATGAAATGACAATCACTGCAATACTACGTTTCGTGAGTTCCCTCAAAAGCTTGTGTATTTCAGCCTTAACACCCACATCCACACCCTGTGTCGGCTCATCCATTATAAGAATATCAACATCAATTGCCATCAAACGTGCTATCATTACCTTCTGCTGATTTCCACCGCTTAAGTTTGTGATGGCATCATCAACACTCGCCGTTTTAATCTCGAGAAGCTTAACGAACCTGTCAACTATCTTGTTCTCCTCCGATTTTTTCACAATGCCGAATCTTGCGAGCTTTGGCAAAACTGCAATACTGAGATTCTCCCTGACACTCATACTATCGATGATCCCAGCAATTTTTCTGTCTTCAGGTAACAAACCAATACCATACCTCATTGCATCCTTTGGTGATTTAATGTCACAGACCCTGCCATGAGTTTTTATTACACCCCTATCGCGATGGATATAACCAAAAATCGTTTCGGCGAGCTCGGTTCTTCCAGCTCCAATCAAGCCGTAAAATGCCAAAATTTCGCCGCTTTTTACTGTAAAGCTTATATCTGTAAAATACGGCTTCTTGGTAAGACCCGCTACCTCAAGGATGGCCGTTTTTTTCACCTCTTCATGCTGTAGCTTCTCATATAGTTTTATTTCCCGTCCAACCATCATTCTTATAATCTGATCAACAGAAGTCTCATCCGTATTAACCGTGCCTATATAGTGGCCGTCCCTGATGACGGTAATTCTATCAGAAATCTCTTTAACCTCATTTAATCGATGGGAAACAAAGATTATTGATATTCCTCTTTGCTTTAAAATGTTAATCATTTCAAAAAGCTTCCGTGTTTCCCCAAGTGCCAGTGAGGAAGTTGGTTCGTCCATAAGAATTAATTTAGGACTAGTAACCAAAGCCTTTGCGATTTCTACAATCTGCTTTTTTGAGGTGCTCAGACTTTCTATCAAATCAGTGGGATCTATATCGCAGCCGAGAGAGATGAGGATTTTTTCAGTTTCATTCTTAAGGGTTTTCTGGCTTTTTATAAATCCTTTGAATTTACCATTGAGGTCACCGATAAATATATTCTCCATCACACTGAGTGGTTCGATGAGAGCCAACTCCTGATGGATAACCGATAAACCTCGTTGCATACTGGTAAGAGGATCAAGACCATTAAATTTTTCACCCAAGAATTCGAAGTAACCGGAATCAGGAAAAATAGCGCCGTTGAGTATATTAATAAGTGTTGTTTTGCCAGCTCCATTTTCACCAACAATTGCATGGCACTCGCCTTCGGCCACTTCGAAAGAGACTCTATCCAGTGCAGTAACACCACCGAAATGCTTGGAAATATTATCGACTTTCAAAATTACCGGTTTTTTTACAGAAACATTCACTGATCAGCTACCCATTTTGATAGGAATTTTTGATTCAGCTGGCCATCAACCGAAACAAAATTTAGCTCTCAGAGGCATGATTTAGGATCATGCCTCTGAGAATTAGTAAACATCCTTCCTTAATTTAACCTTTCTGTCCGCTTGCATAGAACTCGTCCAGGGTATCAAGTGTTACGACATCATCCCTTGTGTACATAAAGCGTGCTTTGGGCAATTGGCCTTCCATGAGGTAATTGAAAATTCTAATTACCGGGTCTCTTCCCTCTGCATACGGATTCTGTCCGATAAGAGCCTGAATAGAACCATCTTTGAGGGATTCAACACTCTGGGGCAGGGGATCAAAAGCGACGATCTTTATCTTTCCCGCTTTATTCGCTTCTTTTAAAGCCTGCGCAGCTCCGATAGGTCCTCCAGCGGTGACATAAATGCCGGCAAGATCAGGGTAGGCTGTCATGAAGTCAATAGCCTGGGATCTCGCTTTTTCCGCCTGGTCTAAGTTCTCAACCTGGCCAACAATTTTAATTCCGGGATATTCATCTTTTATAACGTCTACAAATCCCTTCCTTCGCAGTTCATGAGCGGTAACATTAAAATAACCTGTAATGATCGCTACCTTACCTTTGCCGTTTAACATCTTTCCCATTGCACGGCCTGCGGTTTTACCTGCTGCGTAGAGGTCCTGCCCAATAAAGAAAAGGCCCTTATTCGGCTGCGTATCGGCACAGAAAACGGCTACAGGCACCCCCTGCTTAACCGCCTTTTCAATATAGGGTATTTGACCTTCATTATAAACGAGGGTTGTAATTGCATCGTATTGTTTGACCAGAAGGGTGTCCATTACTGCATTTACATCAGATGAGGAGAGGCTGCTCCCGGGTATTATCCAGTCGACCTTAACATTGTGCATAATCAATTCCTCCGCTGCTTCATCCACTCCCATTTTTATAATATCGAAAAATGGATTTGTCGCTGCACCTATAACTGCAATTCGAACGAGTTTAGGCGCTACCCTGTCAACCGGCTGGACAGTCATCTCGTCTTTCACCGTGCCAAGATCCTCTTTTGTGAGTTCGGGGAGATGAACGAATGCCTTGAAATCAGATTGTTTGTAATAGGGAACCCAGCCTTCTTCTGCTGTCTTTACAGCAGTTCCTTCCTTCTCACCACCAGCAAAAACTGGAATAGCAAATACCAATACTACAAAAACAACTAAACACACTATTACTGTTCTTTTCATTTTTTCCTCCTCCTTAAAATAAAAAACTTTGACAATCCTGTAATTAACTCAATATTTAAAGTATTTTCAATCACCTCCTTCCTAATCAATTTTGAGGCATTAAGAAAAATCCAGTCTGAGTACCTTAGGTATATATCCATAAGCTGACGATTCCTAACATCATTTAATTGAGGAAATTGGATGCCTCAAATATTAACACCTACCGTATTCATCAATTGTAACCTAGAAATATTTCTTAGAATCGCTAATATATAACGCGTATCATCACAAAAATGTCCAAAAGTACATTCGTTCATTAAATCACGAATTCTCTGCATTTAGTTATCAATCTCTTTTTAATCTATATTATTTATGTTTAAATATTTTAAAAGATTCTCATATAATCGTTCATTTATTTACTCGGTTATGTCAATCATACCCGAAAAAAATGAGAGCTCTATTCAGTTTTTCAGGTTTCAATGTATAATAGTATCTTTCATATTATGATGAAAATACCGCCTCCAGAATGTACCTAATATTGCATTGAAGTTATGAGTTCTAAGTTCTCCTTAAATGCAATATCAGGATTTATAAATTCAATCTCTCTCAAAGGTTTATTTTGACGACTAACATACCCATAAATAGTCATTACTGCACGATATCCCTGAGCAAATGGATTCTGACCTATTGATAAATCAATTACTCCCTTCCTGATATATTCAATAGTTTCAGGGATAAAATCAAAGCACGCTATCGATATTCCTTTTTCTTTTCCATATTCTTCGACTACCTTAGCCGCGCCAAAAGGGCCGCCGGCAGTAATATAAATACCATCGATTTTTACATTAGTGTTTATACGATTTTTCACAATCTCATATGCCTCTTCCCAATGATCGTGATTTTCCTCTTCCCATATTATTGAGATATTTGGAAATTCCTTTTTAATAACCTCAATAAACCCCATTCTTCTCTCTTCGTGCCCTTCAACATTAAAAAACCCTGTGATTATACCCACATTGCCTTTTCCACACAAAAACCTTCCGAGAATATAACCTGCCAGGCGACCACTCTTTTTTAAATCTTGGCCAATATGAAAAAATCTTTTACTCTCAGGTGCATCTAAACAAAAGGTTGCAACCGGAATCCCGTCATCGACGCATCTATTTATTGGATCAACAAGTTGGTATCGATTTAACGGACAAATAACAATGCCCGATATATCCTGTTTTTGTAATTTTTCCAAAACTTCAATCTGCCTTTCTACCTTTGCTTCTTCTTCATTAAGCCATTCTACAATTACATTATTTTTCTCTAATTCATTCCTTGCTGCCTCAACTCCTGCACGGACTTGTATAAAGAAAGGATCATAAACAGCAAAGGGCACTACTACAATACGCATTTCAATACCTCAATATTATTAAATCAATTTATAATAGCATTTAATTACAGATATCCTTTATCGTGTCTTTAAGAAAAATGTTCATTAGATTTAAAGAGATTTAAAGTAAATATTTCGTAATTATCTCTGTTTTTGTGTAACAAATCTCTCTTCTCGGATGAATATTCTTAAACAAAAGATCAAATAAAAGTTTAACTGATAACTTTCCTTGGCTTACCGGATCCTGAAAAATAGTTGCGTCTATAATATCTTCACGTAGCAACTTTATTGTATCAGGTACAATGTCATTGCATATTATTTTAATTTTCTTTTCTTTCTTATATTTTTTAACTGCCTCCCCCAACCCTTTAATACCCGCACCAACAATATAAATTCCAACTATGTCTGGAAACATCTCCAATGTTTTTGAGGTCTTTTCATAGGCGATAATGTTATCATCCAAATCTTCCTCAATAGCTACTACTTTGATGTTTGGAAAATTCTTAATTACAGCCTTAAATCCCGCTAAACGTTCTTGATGTGCCTCGAACATATGAAAACCATTGAGTATAAAAACATTCCCTCTGCAGCCCATGAATTTACCTAATAGGTCTGCTGCTATTTGTCCACTTCCATACAGATCCTGACCTACAAAACACAATCTTTTACTCATTTTAAGATCACTGTTAAAAGTGATAACCGGTATATTTAACTCTACTGCATCATTTACAGCATGTCTGACTTCTGGACTGTCGATAGCATCTATAGATATACCCTTTACTTTTCTTTTTATAAATTCTAAGATTTTTTTTGCCTGTCTTTTAGGAGATAGATCTGACATTGAGTATGTAACTAATGATAAACCATAGTCTTTAAGTTCCTCTTTTGCATCATTAATACCTATCAATAATTTTTTAGAAAATGGATTTTTTGTAGGCAGCGTAATAACTGCTATCTGGATTTTATCTTTTTGTGCAAGACCCTTTCCTAGTAAATTGGGTTTATAATCCAAAGAATTAGCGATTTTTAAAATTTTCTCTTTAGTTTTATGATTTATACTAGATTTATTTTGAAAAGCCCTGTAAACTGTGGTTCTGGAAACATTCGCAATATTCGCAATATCTTTTTCTGTAATTCTCATTACCAAAATCTTTAATAAATGAAATGATTAAAAATGTATTATATGTACACGTGCACAAAAAATAATATTTTTTTAACAGTATTTCTAATTGATATATAATAAATTAACGCTTTACTTTTAATTCTGAATAAATATTGTACACGTGCACAATTTTTTGTCAACTATTTTTTAAAATATTTAATTAAAATTTTCAACAAGTAGACCTTTAAGACCTTTGTAAAAATTTTAGAGGCTAAAGGCCTGACAAAATCATAAGGCGGGAGGTGTTAAATAAACTATGAAGGCTAGTTTCACCACAGGGTTTCTTTTCATTTCTAATTTGTTTCTTCCCTTGAAAGGGCCGAAACTAGTTTTTCTTAACTGATCTTCTACAGTTGCAAATTCTAAATATCTCTGCCACAATAAATTACAAAACTTAAAATTCTTCTTGGCACTACACTCTTGTTCCTCGAATTGTAGCCCTCTCCCTACTTCCTTACACTTGGTGGAACCGCAATACCACAGGATCGGAAGATATCATTACAGGTCCCTCGCAAATCAGTTCGAAGATAGTATGTCTCTGAATCCTTCTCCACCTCCACTTCCCGCATAGCCTGGATATCCCTCCGTATCTCATCCCACTCGTGTGCGAATCCCTTTGTCTCCATCCTCGCCTGTAGCTCCTTCATCATCACCAGCGCAAGAAAGCTGCAGAATACATGTCCACGAATCGTATCATCGCATTTATGGTAAATAGGTCGTGTCTCAAGAATGCTTTTCACCGAGCGAAAGATATGTTCCACCATCCATAACTGCTTGTATTTCTGTGCTACATCAACAGCCGACAGTTTGGTATTCGTCCTCAATACCCATTTCCCATCAAATGACGCTTCCCCCTTTATCTTCTCCTCATCAATCATAAAACTGGAACCACTCGTCTTGAGATATTTCCGATACCCCTTGTTGCCTATGAGGGCCTTATCTCCCT
>Ga0315555_1003266_pt1 | contig 11186 bp, 8 predicted proteins | sample SalMarSW160380MG_FD_202113 | JGI IMG/M metagenome (GOLD analysis project Ga0315555, IMG submission 202113) | Salt marsh sediment microbial communities from the Plum Island Ecosystem LTER, Massachusetts, United States - Salt Marsh Sediment SW1603-80 ...
GAGTCATTTATGATAACATCCGCAAATACGCACGTTTCTTGATAGCGTGCAACTTCGACGAACTGTTAGTCATAGGTACATTCGCCATCCTTGGAGGACTTTTCAGTCCTGAACTCTTTCCGTTGCCACTGTTGCCAGCAATGATCTTGTGGATAAACTTGGTTACTGATGGTGCCCCCGCGGTTGCGCTTGCAACAGACCCGCCTGACGTGGACGTTATGGACAGACCGCCTAGAAAACCGAGTGAGGGCATACTGCATGGAATGGGACGGTTCATAGTGATGTCTTTCATACTTCAATCTATTGGGACCATTCTGGTGTTCTGCTTGGAGTATTATGTGTGGCCTTCACATCCGTGGATGTTGCCGAACGGCGCCATTGACGAAATTGCACGTAAACTTACGTATCAGGAGGCGACGACGACTGCGTTTGTGCAAGCTGCAATATTTGAGCTGCTTGTGGTGTGGAATTGCCGTTCAGAGAAGCGCAGTGTTTGGAGAATGGGCAGAGCTGCTTTCAAGAACAAGTTCTTTGTAATAGCGGAAATAGTGTCGATAACTGCAACGCTGGGAATAACCTACATACCGATAACGCAACAGTTGTTCCACTTGGTAGCCCTGAGCCCAACAGACTTGGCTTACGTCATCGCCGTAGCAGGTTTAGGACTATTCGTCCTGCCAGAAATTACTATGAACAGAAAACTCTGGAAGTGGAGTTAGTCCACAGAAAAGTGTAATATGCCAAGGCTCTCAAAGGAGCAGTTCCTAATTGACTAGGCGTGAGAATATGAGTGAGAAATTGGCGAATCCGGCACCGCTTGGGCTGCTGGGTTTCGGAATGACAACTGTTTTGCTTAACTTGCACAACGCTGGCTTTTTCCCTCTGGACACGATGATTCTTGCAATGGGCTTGGCGTATGGTGGATTAGCGCAAGTTATCGTGGGAATAATGGAGTACAAGAAAGGCAACACTTTCGGCACCGTGGCATTCACGTCATACGGTTTCTTCTGGTGGTCTCTTGTACTTCTTCTTGTCCTGCCTAAAACATCACTCTTCACTGGATTGAGCGTCCCTACAGAGACGGCTATGGCAACGTACTTCTTCATGTGGGGGCTTTTCACGTTTGCAATGTTCTTTGGAACTTTGAAGACAAACCGCGCGCTACAATTCGTGTTCATGAGTTTGGCCATTTTATTCTTTCTTTTGACAGCAAGAGAATTAACAGAAAATGCAACAGTAATCGGCAACCTGACAATGGGCACGGTCGCTGGCTATGAAGGTATTATCTGCGGATTAAGCGCAGTTTACCTAGCCTTCGCGGAAATATTAAACGAAGCACACCGAAAAACTGTGCTGCCTATTTGTCCCGTAAGCTAAAAACGCCTCAATTCTTCTTTTATTTTTTGATAAATGGCTGAAAAACTTTATATTCTCTGGCTTTAAATTTTCTCCCGAATCAGATTCATGGAATGATAAGAAGATGTCTGAAACTAATTTGCCGTTTAACGAGAAAATCTATCCGAATAACGCGCAAGTATCTTCTGGAGAAAAACTTCGGCAAGAATGGGAAAAATCAATAAAAAATCCACAAGAGTTCTGGGCTGAAAAGGCAAAGGCTATCGACTGGTTCAAAACATGGGATAAAGTGCTGGACGATTCAAACCCGCCGTTCTACAAATGGTTTTCTGGCGGCGTCCTCAACATATCGCACAACGCATTAGATAGGCACGTGAAAACCCCGAGAAAAAACAAGCTCGCGTACATCTGGGAAGGCGAACTCGGCGAAGTAAAAACTTACACTTACTATCAGCTTTACAGAGAAGTGAACAAACTCGCCAAAGTTTTCAAGGATTTTGGTCTCAAAAAAGGAGACCGCGTAGCCGTTTACTTGCCCGTAATTCCTGAACTGCCAATAACACTGCTCGCAACAGCACGCGTAGGCGGAATCCACACCGTTGTCTTCTCAGGCTTCAGCGCAGAAGCATTGACAGACAGAATAAACGATTGCGGAGCAAAAATCCTTGTAACAGCCGACGGATCATTCAGACGCGGAAAAATAATTGCGATAAAAGACAATGCAGACCGCGCATTGCAGAATGCGCCAACCGTGGAAAAAGTCATAGTTGTAAAAAGAACGTGTCAAGAAATCCAGATGAAAGATGGACGAGATGTGTGGTATCATGATGCTCTTGCAAAAGCAGGAGCAAGCGTTTATGTTCCGCCAGAACCGATGCAAGCAACGGACCCGCTCTTTATCCTCTACACTTCGGGCACAACAGGCAAACCGAAAGGAGTCCAACACGGAATAGGCGGCTACAACGTTTGGGCGCACTGGACCCTCAAGTGGGGTTTCAACCCGAACGATGAGGATATATGGTGGTGCACCGCTGACATCGGCTGGATTACTGGGCACACTTACAACGTTTACGCGCCGTTATCCCTAGGAATAACGTCGTTACTTTTTGAAGGAACCCCTGATTACCCCGCAAAAGACAGGTGGTGGGACATAATCGAGAGACACGGCGTAACAATACTCTACTCCACGCCAACAGCCGTCCGAATGTTCATGAAGTTCGGCGAAGAATGGGTAAACAAACACGACCTTAGCACGTTGCGGCTTCTGGGAACAGTAGGCGAATCAATAAACCCCGAAGCATGGAAATGGTACTACCGCGTAATCGGAAAAGAAAAACTCGCCATAATCGACACTTGGTGGCAGACAGAAACAGGCGGATACATGATTGCGCCGCTACCAGGAATTGAACTTGTGCCGCTTAAACCTGGCTCAGCAACATACCCGCTGCCAAGCGTTCAAGCAGAAGTCTACAACGAGAAGGGACAACCCACACAAGCAGGAAACAAAGGCTTCCTCGTAGTGAAAACGCCATGGCCTGGAATGCTGCAAACCCTATGGAAAAACCCAGAAAGATTCAAGCAGACCTACTTCGGAAGATGGCCCAACGTCTACTACACAGGCGACTACGCAGTCAAAGACCCAGACGGGTACCTCTGGCTCCTCGGCAGAGCTGACGAAGTCCTAAAGGTGGCAGGACACCGCATTGGCACTGTAGAGCTTGAAAGCGCTTTGGTTTCACACCCAGCAGTTTCGGAAGCAGCAGTAATGGGAAAAGAAGACGCAGTAAAAGGCGAAGTGCCAGTAGCGTTCGTAGTATTGCGAAGCAGCTTCTCACCTTCAGAGGAACTGCGCGCGGAACTCGTAAAACACATCAGAACGACAATAGGCCCAATAGCCACACCAGACGCCGTTGTGATGGTCAGCAAACTGCCGAAAACACGCAGCGGAAAGATCATGCGTAGAATACTTAAAGCCGTACTGATTGGAGCTCCCATAGGCGACATTTCCACGATAGAAGATGAAGCTTCTGTTGAAGAAATAAAAACAACGTACGAAGAGTTGCGCAAGCAACTATCAAAATAACTCCATTTTTCTTGATAGACGTTCAGCAGTCTTTAACCAAGTTTTCCTAAAGACACGAATTGCTTTACCAGCAAAATGCAGTGTTTCTTTAATAAATCGCCATGATAACAAAGCTAAAAAGGGAAGTTGGATTATTACACTCTTAAAAAACTGAGGTTTGGAGGAAAAGTGAGTGTTTAATGCTAAAAAGTTCGTTGAAAATTCTCTGAAAGATATCCGAAAGATTGTTGGTAAAAACAGGGTAATTTCCGCCTGTTCTGGTGGTGTTGACAGCACTGTTACAACAGTCTTAGTTCACAAGGCTGTGGGCGACAAGTTGGTGGCGGTTTTCATAGATGATGGGCTTCGGAGAGAGGGAGAACCAGCGTTTGTAGTGAGAACGCTCAAGAGCTTGGGTATCAAAACCAAGTTCGTTGATGCCAAAGCGGAGTTCTTTGCTGTTTTCAAGGGTAAGACAGATGCTGAAGAGAAGCGGAAGGCTTTCAGAGACAAATTCTACAAGACATTGGGCAAAGCCGCACGGGAAGAGAAGATTAAGTTCATCGCACAAGGAACAATCAAGGCCGACGTTATAGAAACAGTGCAAGGGATAAAATCTCAGCACAATGTTTTGGAACAGATCGGCATCAACCCTGAGATTTACGGTTACAAGATTCTCGAGCCACTACGTGAATTGTTCAAACCAGATGTCCGCAAGGTAGCTCGCGAATTAGGTTTGGCGAAAGAAATCTCTGAAAGAATGCCTTTTCCAGGTCCAGCTTTATCGCTGAGAGTTCTTGGTGAAGTAACCCCCGAAAAGGTTGCGGTTGTGCGGAAAGCCACTGAAATTGTGGAAGAAGAAACCAAAAAATTGGGAACTTTTCAGAACTTTGCGGTGCTTCATAATGATAAGGCAACTGGAATCAAAAAGGGAAAAAGAGTTTACGGAAACATTGTCACTGTTAGAATCGTCGACTCAGAAGATGCGGTAACGGCTAAAGCCAGACAAGTTCCTTATGAAGTGTTGATGCGCATTTCTGAGAGAATAACAGGAGAAATACCCAGCGTTGTCAGGTGCCTTTACGATATAACGGATAAGCCGCCTGCAACCATAGAATTTGAATAAGGCGAATTCAAGCTCTATTTGACCATTTAGGAGTGCTGTACAGCGTTCAAATAAAGAAAAAAAGGAAAGATCTTGCGTTTTCTAACTAAATGAAAAGTGAGCTGCCTGCTATTATGGCTAGTCCGATTAGCACCAATAATGCAACAATTATTATGTAGATTATTATCGCTACTATCGCTATCACAAGGGCCTTTAACCATCCTGTATCGAAAAAGTGCTTCACCAACGCTAGCCAAATTATCAGCATTATTATCGACCCGAGTAAACCTAGAATACCTTCGAGCAAGGCTTGAAAAACCGCGCCAATAACTGTTCCAAGAACAACAATCCAAAGGGCATCAGTGAATTTTGCTTTGTCTTTGCCAGCCAATAGTCTTCCTGCAATCCATAGAACTGGCGACAGAACAATGATGTTAACGATTATATTCACCACTAAAGCTATTAAATTAATTTCTGCCATGCAATTTTCACTTCCTATGCTATACTCTATATTCGCTTGTTATTCCATTTAAAATCTTTCTCTAGGTGGAAAACAACGTGTTAGCACGGTTTGAATTTACGGCTAGAAACCGAATCTGCTTTTCTTAGACTTAATGTCCTGATTGAACTCTTCTGCCAACTGCTCCAGTAGCGCGCGCTGTTTGGACGTCAACTTCTCTGGAACCGAAATTCCAACGCGCACCAAGAGGTCGCCTTTGCCGTAACCCCTAAAACGCGGCATGCCTTTCCCTTTCAACCGAATAGTTTCGCCAGCCTGAGTTCCCGGGCGAATCTTGACTGTTTCTGGTCCGTCCAATGTGGGCACTGATACCTCTGTTCCGAGGGCTGCCTGAGGATAACCGATGATTAGGACGTGCCAAAGGTCGTCGCCTTCTCGCATGAACAATTCGTGAGGAACGATGTGGACAAGAACGTAGAGGTCGCCGGGTTCGCCTCCGTTGGAGGCCATTTCGCCTTCGCCTCTGAGCCTAAGCTGGTACCCCTCATCTATGCCCACGGGTATTTTCACGCTTATCTTTCGGCGTTTCTTAACTAATCCTGTGCCACGGCAGTTTTTGCAAGGCGAATCTATTAGCATACCTTTTCCTCTGCAGGTGGAGCAGGGCGTTACATGCACGTACATGGCGAAGCTGCTTTTTCTCATGTGTTGGACTTTGCCCGCGCCGTTGCACTTGGGGCAAGTACGTGGTGAAGTGCCTGGGCTGGCGCCTGAACCGTTGCAGACTTCGCACTTCTCGGTTCGCGGAATTTCTATTTCCTTTTCGGTTCCTTTTGCGGCTTCTTCCAGCGTTATTTCAAGGTTGTATGCGAGGTCTTGGCCTCGGTTGATTCTTTCTCTGAAGCCGCCTCCGCCGAATCCGCCGCCAAAGAAAGTGCGGAATAAGTCTCCAAAGCCGAAGCCTATGTCTTTGAATATTGATTCAAAATCTGCGCCGCGGAAAATGTCTTCAGCTGTGTAGCGTTGGTCGAATCCAGCATGGCCTAACGTGTCATATTGTTGTCTTTTTTGGTCGTCGGATAGAACTGCGTAGGCTTCGGAGATTTCCTTGAATTTCTCTTCTGCGTTAGGAGCCTTGTTTCTGTCTGGATGGTACTGCATCGCCAGTTTTCTGTAGGCGTCTTTGATTTCGTCTTTGGAAGCGTTTCTAGGTACGCCGAGAACCTCGTAGTAATCTCGTTTTTCAGCCATGCGCTTTACCGCTAAATTCGAAATGCAACTTCCTAATCAAAACTGTTTCGGCTGTTCACTTCACTTCGTAATCTTCCGAGTCAACAACTTTTTCGTCGCCACTGCCTGAAGGCGCTGATGGTTCTTGACTTGCTTGGTCCGCTTGTGCCTTTTGTTTTGCCTGTTCAGCCGCTGCTTGTTGATAAATCACAGTGCCAACTTCTTGCAGAACTTTCTGGAGCTCGTCAGTTTTTGTTTTCACTTGTGCCATGTCGTTTGTGGCTAACGCGTCTTTCAGAGCGGAAACCGCCGTGTCTATCTTGCCCGTCTGTTCTTGATTCAGCTTGTCCGCAAGGTCTTTCTTAGTTCTCTCTGCAGTGTAGAGTAAGCCGTCGGCATTGTTTCTCAGTTCAGCTTCTTCGCGTTTCCTCTTATCCTGCTCAGAGAACTGCTCAGCTTCTTTGACCATGCGTTCCTTCTCTTCTTTTGACAGCTTCGTGGATGCCGTAATTGTTATTTTGGCTTGTTTTCCCGTGCCCAAGTCCTTGGCGGTTACGTTTAGTATACCGTTGGCGTCTATGTCGAAGGTTACTTCTATCTGCGGAACGCCTCTTGGCGCTGGCGGTAAATCTACAAGGTTAAACGTGCCGAGGGACACGTTGTCCGTGGCCATGGCGCGTTCTCCCTGAAGCACATGAATGGTAACTGCTGTCTGGAAGTCAGCCGCTGTCGTAAACACTTGGGTCCTTTTTGTGGGAATTGTCGTGTTCTTTTCAATTATTTTAGTGAATACGCTGCCGAGAGTTTCCACGCCAAGCGATAAAGGCGTAACATCCAAGAGGAGTAGGTCTGTCACTTCGCCTGTTATTACTGCTGCTTGTATAGCAGCGCCGATGGCGACGCACTCCATGGGGTCAACGCCGCGCTCTGGCTGTTTGCCTAAGGTCTGCTCCACAAACTTTTGCACGAAGGGCATTCGGGTCATGCCGCCGATGAGAATTATCTTGTCTATGTCGCTGGGCGTCAGCTTTGCGTCTTCGAGTGCTTTTATGATGGTTTTCTTGGTTTTTTGAACGATGGGCTGCGCTAACGCTTCAAGTTTGGTTCTTGTTAAGGTAAGATGTAGATGTCGAGGTCCTGATTTGTCGGAGGTTATGAAGGGCAAGTCGATGTCCGTGGTTATCAAAGTGGATAGTTCTATCTTTGCTTTTTCCGCTGTTTCCTTTAGTCTAGCCATGGCTTTTTTGTCGTTTGCGAGGTCTATGCTTGTTTGCCTTTTGAATTCGTCCACGATGTAATCCATTACCGCCTTGTCCACGTCAGTGCCGCCTATCCGAGTGTCACCGCTTGTGGAGAGTACTTGAAAGACGCCTTTGCCGAAGTCCATTAGTGTAACGTCGTGGGTGCCGCCGCCAAAGCTGAACACTAAAATCTTCATTTCCTTTTCCAGCTTGTCTATGCCATAGGCGAGGCATGCGGCAGTGGGTTCGTTGATTATGCGCATGACTTCGAAACCCGCGATTTCGCCGGCGTCTTTCGTGGCTTGGCGCTGGTTATCGTCAAAGTGGGCTGGGACGGTTATCACCGCTTTGCGTATTGTGCCGCCCAAGTAGGTTTCCGTGTCTTTCTTGATTTTCTGCAGGATAAACGCTGAAATTTGCTGTGGCGTGTACTCTTTTCCGAAAACGTTTGCCTTGTAGTTTGTTCCCATTTTTCGTTTTATTTCAAAAATTGTTCCTTCAGGGTTGACCGTTGCTTGGCGTTTTGCTGGTTCCCCTATTAAAAGTTGCCCGTCTTTTGTGAAGGCGACAACTGAGGGGAACATTTTTCCCGCCATGGTCGGGCCTTCAGCGCTTGGGATTACGGTGGCGCGTCCGCCTTCATAGATGGCGGCTGCGGAGTTCGTGGTTCCCAAGTCTATGCCTAACACTTTTTCTCCTGTTTTTGCTTTACTCATTTTTTTCTTTCTCCTTTTGTGATTTTGATGATTTAACTGCGACCTTGACGATGCTGGGTCTAATCACTTTATCCTTCATTTTATAGCCTTTTCTTACTTCTTCGACTACAACGCACTCTTCAACATCGTCCCGCTCTGCCGCGGCAACAGCATGATGGCATGAAGGATTAAAAGTTTTGCCCTCCTCGCACTCTATAGGAGAAACACCTTCTTGCTCAAGAACTTTTCTGAGTTTTTTAAGGGTCATTTGAACGCCTTCGATGAGAGGTTGGGCAGAATTAGCGGATTGGGCGGTTTTGAGTGCTATTTCTAACTCGTCTTGAACATCCAACAACTGAATAACCAAGCGTTCAGTGCAGTACTTTTTTGCTTCTTCTATTTGGCGGTCAGAACGCTTCTTTAAATTCTCGAAATCCGCCTGCAAGTACTTTAGCCGCGTTAGGTAGTCCTCTGAACGCTTTTTCTCTGCGTCTAAGAGTTTTTGAAGATCAACTGGCTGTTCTTTTTGTTCCTCGCCCATCGAGGTATCTCCCTTTTTAGATTACAAAAAATTAGCGTGTACAAACAGAAATATATGTTTCGCCCTCAAGTTATGCTTGTTGGTGGCGCTTGGGCTGCTTTCTGGTTGAGGCATGGATGCAGCTATTTGTAAGACGAAGGCACTTTTGAAAGTACAAGTTGGTTATGCTTTTTAATATTTGCGTCTTTTGGAATATTTCTGAATAGGGAATATACTATTATATAGTAAGACGTAATATTCAATTTAATCGCGCTGCACAAAACAGGAGACCACCACTTGAGAAAAAAAGGAATAGCAATATGGCTCTTCACCACGTTAACCTTCATATCACTTATACACCTCATCGAAGCAGCAACCGCCATACTTTTCAACAACCCAATCCAACTTCTCCAACTCTACCCCTTCATAAACCAACAACTACAACAAATACCAACATACGCTTACCTGTACATATCAGGTGCTTCAACCGTCATCCTGTGGGGAATAACATGTCTAATAGCCTTCGATAACCCTGTGGAAGCCTTCCTAAATAAAGTCCTATCGGACGCAAAAAAACAAACAGCAACAGAAACCCAACTCCTAGAAAGCAAAAGCGACCTCTTCGACCTAATGTATGAAACAATAGAATCAGACAGCGAAACACTAGCACAAGTTAAAGACCTAATGCGCAACATGCGCGCCGAAGTCAAAGACATACAACCAATAAAAGAAACAATGGAAAAAACAAGAACGGAATTGCACAGCGTAAAAAAGCAAATGACAGCACTCGAAGAAAAACTTCTCTTTACGATGCTCTGCCCAGCCTGCGGACAGGCACTGCGACCCGACTTCAAACTCTGCCCCTACTGCGGCGAAAACATAAAACTTCAAGAAAAAATGATAGCGGTCAAGGACTACAAATAGCCCACTACTTCAACCTTTCTTTCAAAAGCTTACTAACAAGCTCTGAATCAGCCTTTCCCCTAACTTCTTTCATCACAATTCCCATGAGCATTCCGAAAGCGTTCTTCCCCAACTTATCAACCGACTGGCTATTCGCCGCAATCACCCGATCAACAAGCTTTGCCAACTCTGCTTTTGAAAACATTTTCAACCCAAGAGCATCGACCGCATCCTGGAGGTTTTTAGCTTCATTCTCGGAAAGCCAAACAAAAACGTCTGCCACAGCCTCCTTTGCGATTTCTCCTGAGCCGACACCCCTGAAAATTTCCATCACCTGATCTTCTGTAACCTTTTCCACTTGGACGCCGTCACGTTTCAGAGCCTTCAAAGTTTCGGTAAGAAACACTGCGACCGTTGTGGCTGTAACACCGCTTTCCTTAACAATAGACTCAAACAGCACGCCGTATTCTGAATCAACAATCTGCTTAGCTAACTTCTTGTTTAGGCTGTACTCCTTCATTAAACGCTCAAGCTTCTCCTCTGCAGGTTCAGGCAAGTTCGAGCGGATTTTGTCCACGAAAGCGCTCGTTATCAGCGATGGAGGAATATCAGTCTCAGGATACATCCTCGCAGCGCCAGGCCGAGGCCGCATATAACGTGTTGTTCCATCCGCGTTTGCCGCCCGAGTTTCTGCAGGCACCCCGCTTATCGCTTCTTGAGCTCGTTCAACCACTGCCTTCAAGGCGTCTGCCGCGTTTTCTGGAACATCTGCGACAAAAACCACCGCATCTTCTTCGCCAGCGCCCATAGCTTTTCTCAGCGCTTCGATCTCTTCAGCGGTTACGCCGTAAGCGGGCAACTCGTCGGTGTGGAATATTCCGCCAACTCTTCCCCAGAACCGTGCCCTATCAGCCATCTCTGTTCCAAGGCGGAAATTCGGCGTAAGCTCCCGTTTCAGCAAGCCCTTAAACTTGGGAAGTTTCACTGCTTTAACCCTCTGACCGTTTTTTAACGCCTTCAGGATGACTTTGCACTTCGTTTGTTTGAAAACATCCGTAACGTCAACAAAGTCTTCAGTTATGCAGTCTGCTTTCATTTCTCTCTTTTTCAGTTCATTGCTTATGTTTACTAGGTTTAGTTGCCGTTGAACCTCATACTCCACAACTCGCGAGATAAGCTCGAGTTCCTGAACCCCTTTAATCTCCACCAAAGCGCCGTTAGGAATGGACACGTTTAGGTCCTGACGTATTGTTCCCAAACCGCGCATAACTTTGCCTGTGTCTCTTAAAATCCTTCCAATCGCAAGGGCTACTTTCTGCGCTTCCGTCGGCGAATGTATGACTGGCGCGGTTGCCACTTCTATGAGCGGTATGCCTAGCCTGTCTATACGATAATGTATCACTTTTTCTTTCTCTTCCTCGCCTGTTTTTCGCGCGGCATCCTCCTCCAAGCTCGCGTGTTGGATTGGCACAACTTTTTCTCCAACTTGGATCCAGCCGTCCAGCGCGATTACGCATGTTCGCTGAAACCCGGTGGTGTTAGACCCGTCGATCACGGTTTTGCGCATAACATGAACTTCGTCAACGGGCTCCGCGTTCATCATCAGCGCTGCGG
>Ga0315555_1003269_pt1 | contig 11175 bp, 12 predicted proteins | sample SalMarSW160380MG_FD_202113 | JGI IMG/M metagenome (GOLD analysis project Ga0315555, IMG submission 202113) | Salt marsh sediment microbial communities from the Plum Island Ecosystem LTER, Massachusetts, United States - Salt Marsh Sediment SW1603-80 ...
TTCTCCCGGCGGGCGGGCGGGAATTCATATGTCAGCGGCGGGAAGGTAACATAACGCAGTTATGTTACCCCGAAAGGCGTGCGGAGGGAGAAGGCGAGGCAAGGACGGATAATTTCGAATTATCGGTCAGCGAGATCCGCGCCCCTCCTTATCCCACCCGGCGCGCTTTGTGCCGAGCGGCTTGCCGTGCCGTAGGCCGCTTCCCGCCGCGTCATTCCTTACTTGTCTTCTGGGTTGGTGGCGGGATTCATATTCTCATTGTTCGCAACAGACCTCTTCAGAAGCTGTATGGAATCCCTCAACGCGTTCAAGTCGGACGAAAGCCATCTGTCACTCAATGCTCTTTGAGATATGCATTCCGATGCTTTGAGAAAAGAGGTGGCAAAATCTTTCATTGCACTCTCGACGGAGAAAAGGTGCTTTTCTCCGTCACGCGCATCGACGAAAATCCATCTAAGGCTGCAATGATCAGTAGCGCTCACACGGGCAAGAAAGGGACCATCCATGAATCTAAACTCAGACGATGTTCTCTTTGCATCAAGAAGCTCTGCAAGGGCTTTGCCCCACGACGTCAGGAGGATCATGACAAAATCATTCCAATCGTGTTCAGGAAAGTACCGCTCTCCTATCTGAAAGCATATCTTTCCAGTTATCAACCCTTCCGAGGAGATTTCACACGAATCTGGACGAACGGCGACTAGGACAGAGTCTCTAATCATTCTCGAATACTCCTACTTCGCTTTGCCAATGGGGTAAGCGGTCTCGATTGCCTCAGTCACAGTATTCACCCACATCTGAATCTGCATTCCTGCAGCGCTCCCGCGCACCAATACGCGGTCCCCTTGGGTGGCTACTCGTTCACCAAATCGGTAAGCCTGCCGAACGGCCCTTTCGATTTGGGTTGCATTCATGTTTTCGGGAAATAAGTCCTTGAGGCTGCTCACTCGTGAGCCTCCCGCGGTATGGCCAGAAAGCACGTGCTGCATGTGCACTGCAACCTTCTTCCACGATGGAAGGTTAACCGGCTTGACTCTTCTGGCTGCTTCAACTGATCGAGAGCCGACCCGAAGAAACCCAGTTTCCGAACTTAATGTATTCTGAAGAGACACCTGCGCACGCAATGAAAGGTCACGTGCTTTGTCGAGAGCTTGCGAACCGTATTCATAGGCCGCTCTTCCCCCTGCACTAACCTGTCCGACAATCCACCAGAATGGCTGCTTCAGATATGGAAGGGTCCTTCTTCCCGCTTCCTTGGCCACCTCCTTTGTCGCAGGCCCCCACGCCGGCGCGGTTCCGTAGGCTATGACGCCACCGGTTGCCACCAGCGATATTGCTTGTATGGTCTGCGCCGATTCGTGCATGCCTCCCACATCTCTTATTACGGGTTGAATGCCCTGCACCCATCTTTCATGCTGCGTTGCGTACCGCCACTTGTCACCCTCGCAAACGAACTCCGATTTCAGCTCAAACGCTGTTGGCTTTTCCCATTCGAGCCTCGTACTTATTTCCGTGTCACCCCATATGTACGACCAGTCCTTTGTCGCATACTCAACCTGAACCATAGGTTCACCATTCACAAGCATGAACTGCTTTGGTGTGCGGACCGTGTATTCCTCCAACCCGAGGGGGGATTGTACGATGTACCACTCGCGGGTATGCGTCTCCGGCTCTACGACCATGACGAGATCGAGATACAAGCCGTCGTCCGTCATGCCCAGAGGCATCACGGCGACGTAGACGTCCACCTCGCCGCAATCGGCGACGTGGGGATCGGAAGAGACGGCTAAAGAAGAAGATGGCTCAGAAGGGACGGGAGAGGACCGTCGAAGCGCCGGCGTCGAGATCGACGCATGAGCCGCGCCGCCGAGCGCCACCACCGCGACGGCCAGGAGAATTGCTATACACCTATCCCGCTTCATGTTCGTAGGCTATCATGTGACGGAATCCGGTTCAATTACTTCAACGGGGGCAAGTCGGAGAGTTTGATGCGGGCATACGCACCATGCTTCTTGTCTTCCGGATGCGGCTCGATCCCGAGGATGGTGATCTCTCGACGACCGGGGCCGTAAGCCCAGAACAGCCGACCGGCAGCTGGCTTGCGGTTCTCCAGATAAGATTGCCACACCTTGAAGCCATACCGCCGAGTCAATTCCTCGATGTCGTGTGTGCAGAGTCCGGGATGGCGGGGATTCTCTCTCAGGAAAGCAAGCGCCTTGACCAGTTTCTTGAACATGATCTTCTCAGAGCGATCAAGGGCGCCCTGATCGGCTCGGGTGGAAAGGTCATTCCAGAGGGCTTCCATATCAGGAACACCCATGCGGATGTCATACGTTGCCATCTCTCTTACAGGTACCGGTCGAGATCGATCGGCTTTGACGCCTTACCGCTCCCGAAGCGCTTGGCCGTCCGGTCAAGCATTTTGAGTGTCTTCTTCGATACCGCCTCCGGTGGAACGAGCACTCGGGGCTCAAGCAGGATTCGCCCGTCCTCAAACATCTGGACGGCATAGTACTCCGATTCTGCTCCACGAAGAGTGATGCGTTTCTTCACGTCGAGATGTGCTTCGTATTCCTTGACCACGGTCTCAGCACTCATCTGTCCATCCTTTCCTCTAGAATAAGGCCAGTAGTGGGATATCCCACCACTGTAGTATACCCCCTAATTGCTCATGATGCAACCGATCAGCCCTATTTTTTTCTCTTTCAGCCGTCTTTTTCCCGGGGATGGCATTTCTCGTGGGTCTTCCGAAGATCGGCAATATTGAGCTTGGCGTAGTGGTTCAGAGTGTCGAATCGCTTGTGCCCCAGCAGCTGCTTTACGTGGTAGAGATTGGCGTTCGCCTTTATCATCTCCGACGTGCATGACCGGCGGAACGTATGAGGGGTGATCTGGATGTCCAATCCGAGGAGGCGGCCGTACTCGCGAACCCGGCAGCGAAGCGTCGCCTGGTTGAGCGGCCTTCCCTTCGTATTGAGAAAGACCGCGTCCGTATCGCTTCCGTTTACCAGAAACGACCGCACGCCTCGTATGTACGACGAGAGCCACTTGAGCGCGGTCTTTCCGATCGGAACGAAGCGTTCCTTGCGCCCCTTCCCTACCACCCGGGCGATGCCTTTTTCCAGATCGAGGTCCCGAAGGGTGAGCGTCTCCACTTCGCCGATCCGGAGTCCCGACGAATACATGAGTTCGATCGCCGCCCGGTCCCGGATCCCTTCCGGCGTCGTGGCGTCGATCTTCCGCAAGAGCTTGCGCACCTGGGCGTGCTGCAGAACGCTTTGCGGAAGGATCTCGGGTTCCTTTATGTACTTTAGATGCTTGGCCAACCCTCGACGCAGATACCCCTCGTCGTGAAGCATCTCGAGAAACGGCCGTGCCGCCTTGATGACGGTATTGATCGTCGACGTTTTAAGCGGCAGACCTTTCTTGGTGAGCCGGTGAGCGAGATATTTTTGGAAGGCGTGCATGTGTTCCGGAAGCAGTGCGTCGGCTGTCGTGATCTCATGCGCGTCCTCGAGGTATCCGAGGAACTGGCGAAGCGCGGTCTTCAATCGAGCGATGGTATGATGGCTGGCATTCACTGCCCGGTACAGCTCGTAGAAGTCTTCCGTGAGATCCCTCAGCGTTTTCATCGGCCGAGTACCGTTCGGGCGTGAGCCTGCTTCAATTCCGTGATCGTCGTTCGAAGGTAGTGCGCAAGGCTCGAGAGATTCGAATGCCCCAGAAGCTGCGCCACGACGACCGGGTGAGCTCCGTTTTGCAGCATGTGTGTCGCGCAGGATCTGCGGAAGGTGTGCACCCCCAGAAGCTCCACGCCGGCTTCCCTGCAGTAGCCGGTAAGCATGCGGCTGAAGGTGTTCTTATCTACCGGCACGCGTCTCCGGCTTATCCACAGCGCTTCCGGGGGATTCTCCACGAACCGCAATAACCACGGCCGCGCATGCTGCAGGTATAGATTCAGGTATTTGACCGCCTGGCGTCCCAAGGGCAGCACCCGAACCTTCTTCCTCTTGCCGGTTACCCGGACCGTCATCCGGTCCAGATCCACGTCGCACACGGCAAGACCCAGCAGCTCAGCCTGGCGGATCCCAGTCGAATACAGCGTCTCCATGATCGCTCGATCCCGCATCCCCTCGTTCGTGGCCAGGTTGGGCATTGTGATCAGTCGCTTGATCTCGCCTTCCGTCAGCACATGGCCAAGGATCACTGGGGATTTGGGGATCTTGAGCTTGCGGGCAGGGTTCTCGAATAAGACGCCGTCGTCCTGCAGGAAGTCAAAGAAGAGCTTCACGGCTCGAAGCGAGCCTTCTATGACGCTATCCTTGTAGCCGTGATCCGTAAGACGTTTGTGGAAGCCCTGGAGGTCCGCCAGCGTCACGTCGTGAAGGCGCTCGATCCCGACGTCGTCGAGATGCAGAAAGAAGCGTCTCAAGTCCTGCTCGCGTTTCTTGACGGTGCTTACGCTTTGACGTCGATCGCTCAAATGCGCCAGGAAGCGCTCCGCAAGCTCTATGAATTCCTCGGTCGAGGTCTTTCCCGTCCATTCCTGCATACTACCCTCCGAACGTCACTGACGTGGCTGCACAAAAATCCCTATATCTTCCTTTTCCCGGAATGGTGAACTGGTTTTGACGTAATTGAATGTTCTTCCTTTAGTTGATTTCGATTTCGCAAGTGAAAAGGTACCGAAAAGGTGGTGAAAAGCTGGTGAAAAGGTACTGCAACGGTTCCCGTCTTTCTCACAGATCCTCCGGATCGGTAAGCCCCAACACGAACCGCTCCCCGTCTTTGCCCTGCCCTTCATATGCCAGGTGGTAACGGCATGTAATGCCGTTTCGGCCGGATTCAACAAGTACGTATTCGAGATCCACAAGCTCCTTGAGGTACCGGTGAACGCGGGTATGGCTCCACCGGGTGTACTCGCGTATCTGCCGGCGGGTGAAGGTGACCGCGGTCCGCCGCGGCACCGTCTCCCGCCCGGCTTCCGCTCGTTTCTCCGCGATGGTATTGACCATCTCCTCGACCATTTCGTCTAAAAGAAGGAGAAGCGATCGGCTGGGTCGCGTGAGCTCATCGAGCGATCTCCCCAGGATCTCGTGAGCCAGCCGGTTGGCGATACGGATGTCCTCGAGATCGACCTCGATGTAACCGGGATCGTTGTCATTACCGCCCAGGTGCCTGATCTCCTTTTGCATCTGGCGAAGGAAGGCCACCGCTTTGATGAGATTGAGGTACTTGGGTTGGTCTCGTCTTCCCTGCAGCCTGTCGTCGGTGTAGGCCAGACGATCGGCGAAGGGATTCGCCACCGAGACGTTCGCAAGAAGCCTCTGGAAGTTTTGATGTGTGCGCAGCGTCTCGTCGCGTTTGCGGTCGACCGCGAGACCATCGAGGGCGTGACGCTGGCGCTGGAAGGCGAGTATCGCTCTTGTCTGTTCCCGGGATTCGTCGATGGATGTGACGAAGAAGCGCGATCTCGTCTCGGGATCGGTTTCGGGGTCCGTCGTCGTGATGAATACCGACGTCGGTCCTTCCACGCGATTGGCCATCGTGGTAAGGCGACCCGTAGTGAGATCCTTGACGGTGGATTCGATCATGAGTTCCCCGGCGCTTATCAGGTTGCGGATGGCGTAGTCGGCTTCCTGGGCGCCGTCTCCTTCTTCCAGCGAGAGCACCTTGTGCTTGAGGCTTGACCGTTCCTTGTAGAACAAGGCCTTGCCCGAGAGGCTGGTGAGCTTGACCAGGTCCTCGGGAGGGACGAAGGCCAGCGTCGTATCCTGCAGCGCCGTCTTACCGGCTCCCGAGCTCGAGAGAACAAGGACGCTCAACGGTTCGGCCATCTTGCGGCTGACGGCGGCCAGGTACGAGAGGAGCTTGTTTGCTTCTTCCCCGACCAGGCCGCACGCTTCGAAGTCGGCAAGGATCCGCTCGATGAGATCCGGCCGCCGGCCGAAGGCCTCGGCGGCCTTCCTTTCTTCATATGTCAGAACGTGGGGAACGGGTTCTCCGGAGTCGTCCCGATCCCCTCCTCCGACGGGCGCTTCCTCGCATGCGGTGAGTAGCCTCGTGATGTCCGCTTCGATCGTTTCGGCTTGTTCCTCGAATACCCGCACGAGATCCTGAGCAAGCATCCGGCGGGATCTCGCCGAGTAAAAATCCAGCGTATCGACGTGCAGCTTCCCGCCATGCTCGACCCTGACCGTTGCCCGCAGTTTGCGCTTGCCCCGTTCGAGCCCCAGCACGCGGTATGTGCGAAGCCCATATGTGAACGTCAGCCCCTTGCCGTTGCCGCCTGACGCCGTCGCCGGCGACGGCGCTTTCGATTCTGCAGCGGATGAATCCTCCGGGGATTGATCCGCTGCCTTATCGATGTCAGGTCCGGCCGGCTGATCGGCTGCGCCGATGCGCTCCTTGAGCGCTTCGGCGCCGAAGCGGAGAAGAAAGTCGTTCGGATCCAACCCGTCCGGAAGCAAAAGCGCGGAACAGCTAAAGGAAGAAGAGAGCTTCTCGATCATCCGCTTCGACGCGTTCCGCCCGGCTTCATCTCCGTCGAACATGACCCTCACCTTCGTGACGCCGTATTGCTGAAAGAGTTTCACGGTTTCATCACTGACCGCTCCCGTCCCCTGGATCGCTGCGACGTTCGGGTACCCTGCCACCTCGACGCTCAACGCATCGATCACGGATTCGACGAGGATGATCTCCGAATACGTCCTTATGACTTGGACGTTCCACAATCCCTTCGGCCGACCAGGCAGATACAGGTGCCGCATCTGGCCGTATCCCAGGTGACGACCGTACAGCGTCCCAATCGATCCATCGGTATCGAATACGGGAAAGACGACGCAATCGGCGAAGCGTTCGCGCTTCCGGTCGATCAGGACCCCGATCGAGGCCAGCTCGTCTCTCACCCCACCGTTACCGGGAAGGATGTCGGCGATCGTTCCATTCGAATATCCGATACGATGCTTGGCAAACAGTCCCGCATCGACGATTCCCCTCGATTCGAGATACTTCTTCGCTTTGTCGTTCTCCGAAAAGGTCCTCTCGTAGACGGTCATCGTCCGCTCGAGCAGAGCCAAGGCTTTGCCGGGCGGGACCTCCGTCTTTGCCTCGTTAACGGGTGATGTCGGCCGGACCGGCTGACCGTTGGCCTCGGGCGGTAGATGGTTCATGAGCTTGTGCACCGCTTCGGCGAATGAGATCCCTTCCATCGCCATCACAAGATCGATGACGCTGCCGCCTTTGTCGCACCCCAGGCAGTGCCAGAGATTCTTCTCAGGTGTGACGATAAATGACGGCTCAACGTCTTCGTGAAGCGGGCAGCGTCCTTTGTAGTCGTGAAGACCGTGGCGGGTGAGATCTATACCGCGTTCTTTGCATAGATCCATGATCGAAATGCTCTTCTTTAGCCGGTCGATGTCCTCGGCCGAGTGGCGCTCTATTTTCTTCCCCTTCTCGGGCATTCTTGTTTCTCCTTGTTCTCTGCTTCTTTGATCTTCTTGTACATCGAGTCCTTGAGATTCTTCATCGTGAATTTCAGAAGCGCGACGTTGCACGTCGCCCTTCCCTGCCGGTATTCGTCGATCGCGTCTTGCGCACCTTCGCCGAAGGCGAACGTGCACAGCTTCCTCCCGTTCGATCCCACCACCGTGATGCGCTTGAGATGGAATCCCCGGCAGAGAAGATACGCTCCCTCGAATAGATCCGAGATCGCGATGTCGCCGGACGTCATGTAGCTCTCACCTCCTTTCTGTCGTCGGTGAGCTGCTCTTGTCCGGTTATGATGTGCTTGCTACACTACCACCGAACAAAGAGGGCTCTGCTCTCTGGGTTCTTTTGAGCCGTCGGGGTCTTTTGCGGGAGTCCGGCGGCTCTTTCTTTCTACCTCTCGAATATCGCTTCCTTCAAAAACCTGTCAAGACCACATATCCGTTTTCAGTAAGTTTTCTCAGCCTTGCAATAGCGTTTTCAAGAATATACGATTAATGATTATTTCGTGTCAAGTATTCCGATGCACAGAAGGAGAGATTTTTGAACGCCTCATACAATGCCAACACTATGGCGAGAAAGAAATATCCGCGTAGCAATTTCAAGACCCGCCTTCGCTCGATCAGGAAGGACCGGGGCTTTACCCAGGTCCAGCTTGCCAAGGCGATCGGCAGCACGCAGCGGGCTATCTCGTATTACGAAAACGAGACTCAATTCCCGCCCGCCCCGGTCCTCGTTGACCTGGCCCGGGTACTGAAGGTGTCTGTCGACGAGCTGCTCGGCATCAAGCCCGCCAAGATCGAAAAGCAGGACCCCGAGACGCGACGGCTCTGGAAGAAGTTCCAGCAGATCCAAACCTTGCCCGTGAAGGATCAGCGAGCTATTATCCGTATGGTGAATTCCTTGGTGAACAGCGGTAAGAAGGAATGAGGAGGAGATCCGTATGAAGTGCCGTTCCAGGCTCATCTCGCTACTGTTTCTTGCATCTTGCGTGATCGTCATCCTCCCTGGATGTCTCATCAAACGCAATGTTAGACCAACTCCAACCGATAATGTCCGCTACATCCCAACAGCAAACGCGGTGGAAATCACAGGAATCAACTCGATTGCGATCCTGCCGTTAGCCGACTATTCCCACCAACAGACCTTTATTCGTTCCGTGGAATGGGGTGGTAATACTAAGATTATCGAAGAGATAACCGACCACTTCGTTAAAGCCGGCGTCACGGTTGCTATTCAAGAAGATGTGAACGGAACACTCATCAAACAAGGACTGATCAAGCCTCTCGAGGCACAGAAGGGAAACAATATTTCCATCCAAGGAGAACTGGCTGATCCAGCACATCATGAAGTAATGAAGAACATGATTCGTCAGCTATATATGGAAAGCAATCGCAGCGAGCCGGCCTTGCAGGGTGTTACGAGCGCGATGGCTCCCGCGATGGTTAAGACGCTCGGCGAGACCCTTGGTGTCGATGCTCTGATCCGTGGAAGAATCATTGAATATGGTCTTAAAAGAAAAAATAGCCTCAATCCTCTACACGGTATCGCTCGTTTCGTTATCGCCGGGGTGTCAGATTTGGCTCTGGGATTTGCTTCTTCGAAACACTACGACGAAGGCCTTCCTTCAGCGTGGGATGGTATCCCGGGCAGCACAGAGACGGCCACCGTCCAGATCAGACTCTACTTGCAGGATACAGCGACCGGAAAACTTCTCTGGTCCAATAGGGCTGAAGTCGAAGCGTACTCCGGAGCCGCGCTTTCTTATGGACCGAAATACCGCAAGGATATGTTCGACAAGGCAACAAAGGAAGCTGTCGCCATCATGATGAAGGACCTATTCGGCAGGCCTCCCAAACCCGATCAGAAAACCCTCGGTACTTACTCGACCACTATCGAGCCATGATCCTACAACTTGGTCGATCGAGCTGCTTACATTTGATAAATCCGTTCCCCAGTGAATCTCCGGCTCCTCAGGGACCGGGCGCAGGCACCCCTCCGCCCGGCCCATCGTCACCGGAAGCGCCCTGACCCTCAGTCACCGCCGGCCCCTCGCCGCAGGTTTTCCCCCGCCCCCCTTTCCTGGCTCACCCCTTTAATGTCAGGGTACTCATCATCTATGGCGGGGGAAAACCGGCTCATTAGGGGCCTAAGAATCGGCATTCACCCTGGCGCCGTCACGGCTGCGGCCTACGCTGCTCGCTCCGGCCTCCGCTCGTGCCGCTCAAGCGCCTTCCCTCTGCCGATTCTTGCGGCTCCTTCGGCTGCGCCCCGGAGGTGGGGCCCCCGTCCCCTCCTCCGGGGCTTGGGGCGGGGAGAATATGAATACCCACCACCCGTCCAGTCTTTCCGTTGTCTATTTCCGTCTGATGGCTCGCAAGCTTGTCATCACGGCGTCACCGTATGGAGTCAGCTTCCAGTAGGTATTATTGTCCTTCAAACTGCGAGGTCTTTCGCTTCTTGCAATCAATCCTAATGCTCGAAGTTGCACAATTATCGTCCTGAAAGAATCGGCCTCGATTTTAAAATCCTTCACACTTCTACCGCGTGCCAATTTCAGCAGCCCCGGCTCTTCAATGTCCTTAATGTAATTACTGAGGTCGTTTCTCAATTGATACTCTGCGGCTTCGTCCAGCATCGAGGGGGAGATGGCAGAAAAAATCCCGTTCCAGGTAAGCGTCACTGGTGTCTTACAATGCTTGTCGCCCTCGGAAAGAATGTTGTCCCATTCATCGTCAGGTGAATATTCCGTATGTCTGAAGAATGCCTCGAACTCATCTTGTCCTTGAGCCAGATTTTCCGCCCCTTCGGGTGCTCGACCTTGCGCGTTTTCCAGTTCTCGTTCCAGACCCTCAACCTTCTTACGAAGAGCAAGGATCTCTTGAATTGCATCATCTGAAGGCAGTTCGTCGGCACGAACCCATCCTATGCCAGGCTGACGCCTTATCAACTTCACAAGGCTGCTGATCACTTTGCCCCCCAGATCGCCCGGACCCTCCCAAGAATTGCACATCTTCTTCTGAACAAGCTTTCGAAAGCACTCAAGCTTCTGCTTACCGTCTTCAGTCTCTTCAGTCTTCTTTGCCGGCAACTCGCCGGGATCTTTGTGCAAAAAACCAATGATTGGCTTGCCGCTTTCCAACGCATATTGATATTCCTTCTCCGTGTAGCCAATCCCGTCAGTTCCTGTAGATCCATACCGGCCACCAAGAATAACAATGTAGTAATCACAATCGTCTATTACGCGCTTGATTAGCGTCCATTGATCGTCGTCCGCCGCAGGGAACAATTCCATCCCACAAGGGATGCAATCCATTTCCAAAAGCGCTTGCATCACTTCCTGTCGCTCTTCCCTGAGATCCTCATACGTTGAACTGACGAATACTTGATATCGTTTTTCCATCTGAGAATTCCTCCTTCACATCCTTCACAACCACGTAGTACAGAACAAGCCCTAATTCTACCCCTGCAAAGGAAGATGTCCAAATATGAATACTCTCCATTGATCACACATCCAAATATCAGCGGGGGCGGCCTGGTCGCGGCGCACTCGCTTCGCTCGCTTTCCGCATCCCCCGCCCGCCCTTCGGCCTTGCGCGCACTGCCTTGCCGGCCGGGCTCCGCCCGGCCGATGCAATGCAGCACGCGCCAGGCCCCGCTAAAAAGAAGAGCCGGCCGGACCGGAGGACA
>Ga0315555_1003270_pt1 | contig 11174 bp, 10 predicted proteins | sample SalMarSW160380MG_FD_202113 | JGI IMG/M metagenome (GOLD analysis project Ga0315555, IMG submission 202113) | Salt marsh sediment microbial communities from the Plum Island Ecosystem LTER, Massachusetts, United States - Salt Marsh Sediment SW1603-80 ...
CCATGAGACTCCTGATGGTTGGGCTGGAAACGCCATTTTTTTCCGAAAAATTAGTGAAGTTGAGGTTGGGAGGCCCAGTATTACGAAGACTTTGTTTCGAATAGGTTAGGCGGGTTAAGCCGTTTTCAGTTCCAACCCAAAGGACGCACAGAGAATCCTGATCATTGGAATCCGGTTGATGTGATTCGCTGATGGTGAGGATACTGTTATGACTGAGTGAAGCGGGATCCTTTGTATTTACCTGCCATTGATAAAAGCGCTGTTTTTTCTGGTCAAACAGATTCAGGCCGCCTCCATGGGTTCCGATCCATAAAAGACCGTACCGGTCCTCATAAATAGCCCAGACATCATTGTAACTCAGACTGGACGGATTATTTGGCTTATGAACATACTGTTTCCAGCGGGAGGTTGCCGGATCAAAACAGGATAAACCTCTGCCCCATAATCCGATCCATAAAAAACCTTGCCGGTCCTGGTACAGGGTACGAATATAATTATTTCCCGGTCCTTTATCGGCAGGAGAACTGACCCAGTGCTGTATCTCACCATTGCCGGTATTCAAACGATACAGTCCGTTCCCGTAAGTCCCGATCCACAACTTGCCCTCATGTCCTGCCGCCAGAGACCATATGTTCAATCCGGATAAAACCGGATGTGAATAGTATTGAGCATGTCCTGCCGGCAGATGGATGGAGTACAGTCCCCTGGTAGTGCCCAGCCACAGGGTTTGATCGGGCATCTCACACAGGGCGGATATTTCGGGCAGTGGTCGTGTGGTCATGGTTCCGTTTGAAAGGATTTGCTCCTTCCAAATCCTGAATTTTTCCCACTGCTGTGCATGATAGTTCAGTCCATTACTGGTAGCTATCCAGAGCACACCGGAATCATCCAGATGTACGGCAATAACACGGTCATCGCTCAGGGAGGAAGGATCATCCGGATTGTGGCGCCAGCGGCTGAATTTTCCGGTATGGGGATCGAAACGTAACACACCGCCATAGCTGCCCAGCCATAATACTCTTTTCCCTTCCCTGGTTTCCTCCGTGATACTGCCGATGCTCCGGGTAAAAATGTCCGGATCCCGGGGGTTGGGGATATAACGGGTGGATCTGTTTTTGGCCGGCTCAAAATAATTCAGTCCGTTAAATGTACCCAGCCAGAATCCATTTCCGGAATCGCTGGCTGAGACAAAAAGAGTCCAGATCAGGTTATGGCTGAGGCTGTTTGGATTTTCCGGTTCATGCTGAAATTGATGAAATGTAAGGGAATCCCCCTTTCTTTCTGCTGAGAAAAGGCCGTTAAAACTGCCTAGCCATAAACGATGGGAAGAATCTTCATAAATAGAGGTGATATAAGAGGTTTGTAAACCACCGGGGCCCCCGGAGTCTGCTGACCAGTGCCGGAAATTTCCTGAGGCAGGATTGTAACGGTTTAATCCACCCTTATAGGTTCCGATCCACAGGATACCGTCATGATCCTCCCATAAAGCCGTGATTCCATTATCACTTAATCCCGGCCCGTTACCGGAAGTCTGGGTATCCGCCATCCAGCATTGAAAATTTTCGGATGCGGGGTTAAAACGGTTTAAACCTCCCATGGCGGTACCCGCCCAGATGAATCCCTGACGGTCCTCCATGAGAGACCAGATAGTGTTGTCACTTAGCGAACCCGCCTGGTTGGGATCGTGGCGGAATACCCGGATAGTATGTCCGTCATACCTGATAAGACCGTATTCAGTGCCAAACCACATAAAACCGTGATGGTCCTGCAATATGCAGTAAATACTGCCGTTGGATAAAATGTTATCTTCACTGAGCTTTTTAAAGGTCAGGTCCTGAGCAGGTGTTGATGTGTGTATAAGGGTGCTGAGGAAAATTGTCCAAAGGATGGTCTTCAATAATGTTCTTTCAAAAATACGCCGCAGTAAATTTACGAAGATTTTATTCGGAAATAAATGAATTCATTGAGATTGAACAATATTTTGATATGACTTTCAAAAAAGTTGTTTTATTTATCGGGTTTGTAAACTGGATGACGGCCTTGAGCCGCGATCTGACCTCATGACATATATAAAAAAAGGTGATCTTGAGATCACCTGTAAATTTAAATCTGCTTTTAGAATGGGGGAAAGCTAGATCGCTTCCGATTCAAGCAATTTATACCTGTGTCTTAATGGTATATTGGCTGCTTTAATCATGGCCGATATTGAACAATATTTATCCTGTGATGAATTAATGGCTTTTTCGATCTTGTCTTTTTTGGATTCCAGATTCCTGCCCCAGAATTTATAAAGCAAATCGATGCTGGTATAAACCTTGGGATGTTCCTCTGCCTGTTCCGAATCAATATGAACCTCGAATTTTTCAACGTTTACCCGCATTTTCTTTAACAGTGAAGCTACATCCGCAGCGGTACAACCACCCAGGCTGATCAGAAACAGCTCCATGGGCCGGGTGGCGGCTTCGGAACCTCCGAAATTCTCAGGTCCGTCAATGGCTACCCAGTGTTTTGTTTTACCCCTTCCAATAAAGGTAAGTCCTTCCACATTTTTAATGATAATGTCACTCATCGTTAATCCTCATTTGTTTATCCTGTTTAATAGTATAAGTTTTGTCAAAAGGTTATCAAGAGACTGATTAGAATGAGATAAAATTTATAAAAGTAAAACTTTACCTGTGTTGATACTCAAAAATTATCCCCTGAATCTAACAAATATTATATGCCCTCTGTGACTCCATACTGCTAAATTATTGGGGTTATAAAAGTTTTGTCAGAAGGTCTTCAAAGTACTGTGTGGATTTTGCCCCTATTTTCTTTTCCACAATTTCACCTTCCCGGTTAATGATAAAAGTTGTGGGAATGGCACTGACGCCACCGTATGCGCCAACAATTTCTCTGTCTCCCAGCACAATCGGATAGTCGATTTTATATTCTTTCATGAAAGGTTTAACCGGAGTCCAGCCATCATTGTCCAGGGAAACACCGATAATGACCAGTCCGTCATTTTTATATTTGTTGTACATTTTAACATAACCGGGAATTTCTATCCGGCATGGGGGACACCAGGTCGCCCAGAAATCCAGTATGACAACTTTGCCCTTGTAATCACTCAACCGGATCAGATTGCCCCGGGCATCTTTCAGAGTAAAATCCGGCGCTTTGGGATGGGTGGATTTTGCGGCCGGTGGTTCAATTTGTTGGCTGGAACCCCGTTGTTGCGGCTGGGGATCGCTGTTATTGTCCGCTTTTGAGCATGACTGGATAACAAACAGCAGGCCCAGCAGTGAAATTAAAGTAAGATAAAGCGTCTTTTTCATCATTGTCCTCCGCTAAAAAATGTGTCAGTTTCCGGGATAAATTTCATCATAGGCAGCCATCACCTTCTGCACAAAATTTGGCTCCGGCAGGGCACCCTCTATGGCATGCATTTCACCAATAACCGTCCGGGGGACTCCCCTTACACTATATCGGTTGGCCAGGTGGGGAAATTCCGTGGCTTCCACCATATCGGCCGTTATATTATCATTGAGCATCGCCAGCTTATGGGCCATCAGAACGGTACTCGGGCAATAGGGACAGGTGGGAGTGACGAAAACCTGCAATCGAATAGGTTGAGTAATTTTCTGAATCTGTTTTCTGGTCTCTTCCGACACGCTGGGCTCACCATTAGCCACCTCCTGGATATCTTCCAGAATGGAACTGAACTCGTATCCGGAGGGAATTCCATAATACCGGATTCCGTAATCTTTTTCATCCGAGGTAATGGCAATAGCCGGAATTTTATCTATCTTGTACTTTTCCACCTGTTCTTTGTCATTTATGAAATTGTAAATTTCCAGCTCAACTTTATTGTTCCCCAGCTCTTTCAATTCTTCCATCAATTGGCGGGTTTCACGGCAGAACTGGCATTCCAGTTCCTGCGTAAAATACACAATTTTGACTTTCCTGGGCAGTTTATTTAATATTTCCTGTACCTGTTTGGCATCGTCACCGGTTATAAAAGGCATTCTGTTTTCCTCCTTCAAAAGAAAATGATTATTTAATCTACGTAGTTATAGATGTATGTCTGCGGTGAAAGTTACAGGAGAAGAAAATTGTCAAAACTCAAAGACTCGCGTAGCAGGGAGGTATCAGGCAAAAAGGCAAGATTAAAGATCAAAGATAAACAGAAAGCTGTTTTTTGTCCACGAATTACACGAATTCTGCTCCGGAGAAGCCTTTAGCCTTGGGCCTTTATCCTTTAGCCTTTTTCCTCCGGTTGACCTGGCCGGACTAAACCATCCGTGGTTTAGCCAGCATCCAGAAAATCAGGTTTGGATAACACCGGGATTGAATTTGGGTATCTCGGGATTATGTTCCGCTATGCGGATACCGGTAGAGACAATCCGGCGAATATCCAGCGGATCAACGATGCCGTCCACCCACAGCCGTGCGGCGGCGTACAGGGGGTCCATCTGTGCGCTGTAACGATCCTGAATCTCCTGCAGAATTTGCTGTTTTTCGGACTCCGTGATCTCCTTGCCGGATTTTTTGAGTTGGGACAGGCGAATGGACAGCAGTGTATTGCTGGCCTGTTGCCCGCCCATTACGGCAATATTGGCGGAAGGGAGCGCAAATATCATCCGGGGGTCGTAGGCTTTGCCGCACATGGCGTAATTTCCGGCACCAAAACTATTTCCCACAATAAAGGTAAACTTGGGTACCACCGTATTGGCCACGGTATTCACCAGTTTGGCCCCATCCTTGAGAATACCGCCATGTTCTGCCTTCTTGCCCACCATAAATCCGGTCACATCCTGGAAAAAAACGATGGGAATCCGCTTTTGATTGCAATTCATGATAAAGCGTGCAGCTTTGTCAGCACTGTCCGAATAAATCACACCTCCAATCTGCATCTCTCCCTGCCTGGTTTTCACTACCAGCCGCTGGTTGGCCACAATTCCCACCGCATATCCCTCCATGCGGCCATACCCCGTAACAATCGTTTTGCCATAGCCGGCCTTGTATTCCTCCATTTCGCTTTTGTCCAGAATGCGCGCCAGGAACTGGATCATGTCATAGGGGCGGGTCCTGTCTTCCGGGATAATGCCGTAGATTTCATCCCCTTCAAAGGCCGGTTTAACAGCTTTCTGCCGGTCAAATGTCTGCTTCGCGTAATGCCCGAATTTATCCACCAGCTGTCGTACCGTATTAAGGGCCTCCTCTTCACTGGCAACTTTATAATCGGTAACACCGCTGATTTCACTGTGTACTACTGCCCCTCCCAGCTGCTGATTGTCAATTTCCTCTCCGATGGCGGCTTTTACCAGGTGGGCACCGGCCAGAAAGACGGTGCCGTTTCCTTCCACAATAAGAGCCTCATCGCTCATGATGGGCAGGTAAGCACCGCCCGCCACACAATATCCCAGGATAGCCGAAATCTGCGGGATCCCCATGGAGGACATAATGGCATTGTTGCGGAAGATTCGTCCGAAGTGTTCCTTATCAGGAAAAAGATCTTCCTGCAGCGGAAGAAAAATTCCTGCGGAGTCTACCAGGTAGACGATAGGCAGCCGGTTTTCCATGGAAATCTCCTGGGCACGGAGGTTCTTTTTGCAGGTAATGGGGAACCACGCACCGGCTTTTACAGTGGGGTCGTTTACCACAATCACCACGTCGCGTCCATGAATCTGGCCGATTCCGAAAACCGTTCCGGATGAGGGAGCCCCTCCATATTCCTTGTACATTCCATAGGCGGCATATTCACCTATTTCAAGAAAAGAGGAGCCCCTGTCAATCAACTTCCTGATTCGTTCCCTTACCGGATATTTTCCCTGTTCTTTAATCTTCTTCAGGTATTTTTCCCCACCTCCCCTGGCAATTTGAGCGGAAAGGTCCCGCAGTTTTTTAAGAAGGGTTTGATAATGCTCATAATTTTTCTGGAATTGTTCTTCTTTTTTAACCTCTGAACCAATCTGGGGCATGTCATCTCCCTGCATAAAGTTTATCAATATTTCCCTGTGCTTCCCGGACCATTCCAGGTAAGCGGGGACGTCTAAACGGTACTGGCTTGCTGCAGAATTTCCCGGGCGATAACCAGGCGGAGAATTTCCGAAGTACCCTCACCTATGGTACCGAGCTTCGCGTCACGGTAGAATTTTTCTGCCGGATATTCCTTGATAAATCCATATCCACCGAAGATCTGAACCGCCTCATTCGCCACTTCCACCGCCACTTCACTGGCGAACAATTTTGCCATGGCAGATTCCAGGTTTAGAGGCATATTGTTGTCTTTCATCCAGGCGGAACGCAGTATGAGCAGTCTGGCAGCATCGATTTTCATGGCCATGTCCGCCAGCTTGAATTTAGTCGCCTGGAAATCGCCAACCTTTTTTCCGAAAGCCTCGCGCTCCTGGGCATATTTCAGGGCACTTTCGTAGGCTCCCTGTGCAATTCCCACGCACATGGCACCTATACTGATTCGTCCACCGTCCAGAATGGACATGGACTGGTGAAAACCTTCGCCTTCCCTGCCCAGTATATTTTCCTGCGGTACTTTACAATTATTGAAAAACAGTTCGGCCGTATCGCTGGCCCGCATACCCAGCTTGTTTAGATTTTTTCCGATGGTAAAACCGGGTGTTCCCTTTTCAACCACAAATGCCGATATTCCCCGTGTACCCTTTTCCAGATCGGTTCGTGCAATGATCACATGATAGTCAGAATAATTGGCATTGGTAATAAAGGTTTTCGATCCGTTGATTACCCAGTCCTTACCCTCTTTTACCGCCACCGTTTTTAGTGCTTTGGCGTCACTGCCGGATCCCGGTTCGGTAAGTGCCCAGGCAGAGAGAGTCTCGCCCTTCAGTAATCGCGGGAGATATTTCTGTTTCTGTTTTTCCGAGCCATAAGAATAAATATGCAGGCTTCCCAGGGAATTGTGTGCAGCCACAATCAGTCCTACCGAAGGATCCACCGCAGAGAGTTCCTCTACAATCAGTGCATATTCGATATAACCCATGTTGGCACCACCATAAGCTTCGGGGTAGATAACCCCCAGAAGCCCCAATTCTCCCAATTGCCTGATAAGTTTTATGGGAAATTCTTTGGCCTCGTCATATTTCATAATGTCAGGAGCCATTTCTTTCCGGGCAAAATCCCTTACCATGTCTCGAATGGATACTTGTTCTTCACTTAACTGGAAATCCATGAAAATCTCCTTCTATGATTAATAAATGTCCATAATATACGCCAGGGTAACACCTTTGTTCTTACAGAAATTTTACCGGGTGAAGTTTTCCTCAACTTTAGTTCAAATAAAATCTCTTCTCAGAATCAGCCGGTAATTAATTAAAAAATAGACTCCAATCTGAACCACTGCAAGTAAAACGAAGAATATCCGCCAGAAAGGAAACTGCAGGGTGACGGTACTGTAAATTATTTCCAGGAAGGGAGGAAGAATTAAAATGAATACGGCATAAATTTTTGACAGCGATTCGATAGGGAAGAGAGCTGTTTTATTAACTATTCCACCGAAAACAGTCAGCAGAAAAAGGATCCAGGTAATCCAGGGCTTATAGGTATAAAACAGGCTGAACAGCAAAATGGCCAGTAGCATGAGAAGACCAATGAAGAATAATCTGAGGGGAAGCACCATAAAGTAGTGTACATCCCAAAAGCGAATTCCGTAAATTAGTGCGAAAAAGGTCACCCAGATAAAATCAATCAGCCAGATTAACAGGATTTTCGATAGTAAAAAATTAACGCGGCCCCGTGAATGAGACAGAGCGAAATAAAGGGAATTTCCCTTTTCCAGATAAAACAGAGAAGGAACGGTGACCATATTCAAAACCAGTGCCATTACTGCGAAGACGGTCCAAACCACATCCTCAGGTTTATCCGTATTTAAAAATCCCCAGAAAAAAATGATATTAACCAGAACCAGAACAATTTCGCTCAGATAGCGGTGACTGCGCAGGTAATTTCGCAGAAAAAAACTGAAATAAACCGTCAGAGCCAACGTCCTTGCCTTTTTTTGAAAGTTTGTTTAAAATGTAAAAAATATTTGATATTTTTTAACATAGATTCTTTTTACGTGCGTTTTAATTTATTATCAAATGGTGAGGGACGAAACAATAAATAATAATTTGAATTGATTATCCTGTAATTGAATATTGATCCATCGACTTGCAGCAAGGGGAAATGGTGGTAAAAAAATATGTAATAGGGGATTCATCTGCCCGGGCATTTTTAATTGCCGCTGACTGCGATTTCAGCGACTGCCGGGATAAAAAGAAACAGGGATGTTCAGAGCTTTACACAGGAATCGGTTGTTTCGACAAACGATAATCAGAGAACAAAAAGCTGTCTGGTATTATAATTAAAATTGTGTTGAATGCGGCTTGAAAAAATCTGTGGAAAGGATTTTTTAATGAAAAAACAGTCAGTTCGGATCGCATCAGGACAGGGTTTCTGGGGAGACCGCGCTGATGCACCCATCGATCAGGTGAGAAAAGGCCCCGTGGACTATCTGGTGATGGATTATCTGGCAGAAGTGACCATGTCCATCATGCAGAAGCAGAAAATGCGTGACTCCCGTCAGGGTTACGCGCTTGATATTATTCCGCTCATGAAAGAAATTATTCTGGATATTATTGAAAAGAACATCAGGGTGATCACCAATGCCGGTGGGGTAAATCCCATGGCCTGTCGCAATGCCATATTTGAGATTGCGCGTAAAATGGGAGTAAAGGGATTGAGGATAGGGATTGTCTATGGTGATGACATCATGAGCCGCATTGATGAATTCCTGGCCGCTGGCGTTTTATTGAATCATATGGAAACCGGCGAATCCATTGAACCTGTGCGCCATAGCTTGTACAGCGCTAATGTGTATCTGGGTTCCCGGCCGGTGGTGGAGGCCCTCAGTCAGGATGCACAGATTATTATTACCGGCCGGGTTACTGACACTGGGCTCACCCTGGCGCCCATGATTCATGAATTCGGCTGGCAGGAGACGGACTATAATAAACTTGCCGCCGGTATAATAGCCGGACATATTATTGAATGCGGAGCGCAGGTAACCGGTGGTAATTTTCAGGCGGGCTGGAAGGAAGTACCGGATATGGCCCATATCGGGTTTCCCATCATTGAAGCCTTTCCCGATGGGGAGTTTGTGGTAACCAAACATGAAAACACCGGAGGACTGGTTGACGTGCGGACCGTAAAAGAACAGCTGGTATACGAACTGGGGAATCCGCGGGAATATATCACACCGGATGTGGTAGCTGATTTTACGACCATTTCACTCTCACAGGAGGATAAGAACCGGGTGCGTGTTCATGGTGTGCGGGGTCGGGAACCAACCGAATTTTATAAGGTATCGGTCTCCTATTCGGACGGATGGCTGTCTATCGGCAAATTGACCTATGCCTGGCCGGATGCCCTGCAGAAAGCTGAAAAAGCGGGTGAAATCATACGCCAGCGTATCAAAGATCTTCAGTTAGACCTGGAGGAGGTGCATACCGAGTTTCTCGGTCTCAATGCCTGTCATGGTCCCCTGGCACATCCCATTGAGGATCCCAATGAGGTGATCCTGCAGATTGGTGTGAGAGGCTACAATCAGGCTCATGTTGAACGATTCAGCCGGGAAATGATTCCGCTGGTACTGGGAGGGCCACCGACCGTCACCGGATTCGGATCCGGCAGGTCACGGCCCAAGGAGGTGGTGGCCTTCTGGCCAGCCCTGATTTCCAGGGAGCTGGTACAGCCGGTTGTGGATGTGGAAAGCATTTGAATGTGATATAACAGCTGAAAGGTCCTTATGAAAGTAAAATTGCTGAAACTTGCCCACGCCCGCTCCGGCGATAAGGGAGATACAGCCAATGTGGGAATTATTGCTTACAAACCGGAATATTATCCCTTTTTAAAGGAAATTTTGACACCTGAACGGGTAAAAAAACATTTTAAGGGAATATGCAGAGGTAAAGTGGAACGTTTCGAGCTTCCCAATTTATGGGCCCTGAATTTTTTACTGCATGAATCGCTGGGTGGAGGGGGAACTGAAACATTGCGCCATGATGCGCAGGGCAAAACTCTTTCAACGGCCTTTCTGCGCATGGAGGTTGACGTGCCGGATAATTATGCCAGGGAATGGAAATTAATTCCCGAAAGTTCTGCTGAACGGGAAATTCATTCCAGCGATTAAGGAATTACCATGAAGAAAAAAATTGATACCGGAAAATTTCCGCTTTATGGATATCTGGGTAGCCTGCTGATTGTTTTTTCTGAGATTGGGCTTTTCTCACACGGCTGGTTTTTCGAAATATTTATGACACCCCTCTGTTGGTCCGGTCTCATTTTTTTGCTGGATGCCCTGAATTACCGCTTGTCCGGTCAGTCACTCATTCAGAGCCGCACCCGGGAATTTCTGTGGATGGTGCCATGGTCAATCGCACTCTGGTACTTTTTTGAATTTTATAATCTGTTCATCCATAACTGGCATTATGTTGGATTACCGGAAAACGGGATAATCAGATATGGGGGTTACTTCTGGTCCTTCGCCACCATCTGGCCGGGTGTGTATGAGATATCTGATCTGGTTAAAAATCTGAATATTTTCAGGCGAATAAACGTTAAACCGGTCAAGCTTTCCCAACCGAAAATGCTTATTTTGCTTATCTTCGGATTCATATGTATGCTGCTTCCCTTTATCGTTCCTGGCGGGGTGGCCACATATCTGGCTGCACCGGTATGGATCGGCATGATTTTCATGCTGGATCCCTTAAATTTTGTATGGAAGCGTCATTCCTTCTGGCGGGACTGGGCACAGGGGGATCTCTCCACACTTTTTCAGCTGTTCCTTACCGGTATAATCGCCGGCCTGTTGTGGGAATTCTGGAATTACTGGGCCATGGCCAAATGGATATATACAGTGCCGGTCCTGGGCCAGGTAAAATTATTCGAAATGCCGGTACTGGGCTATCTGGGTTTTCCGGCTTTCGCAGTGGAAGTATCGGTAAGGTGGGAGACAGTGAAGCATTTTTTAAAGCTTGACTAACCAGAAAAAAGGCCTCCCTGTTGTGGGGAGGCCTCTCTCTCGACTTTGACAGTTAATTTTCGTAAGTCATTGTTTTTATTGAAGAGTTTTTTCTGATTTTGCGATAGTTGTCCACACATTTGGTGATACTCGATGA
>Ga0315555_1003273_pt1 | contig 11168 bp, 7 predicted proteins | sample SalMarSW160380MG_FD_202113 | JGI IMG/M metagenome (GOLD analysis project Ga0315555, IMG submission 202113) | Salt marsh sediment microbial communities from the Plum Island Ecosystem LTER, Massachusetts, United States - Salt Marsh Sediment SW1603-80 ...
CCGTCTATCTCGCTGATGAGGGCATACTCCTTGGGCCGTCTCGCCTCAAAGAGCTCGACCACCCGGGGGAGCCCTCCGGTGATGTCCTTGGTTTTGGTTGTCTCCCGAGGTATCTTCACCAGGACATCACCCGCCTCAACCGGTTCGCCTTCCTTTACATAGATATTGGAGCCGACGGGCACAATGTACCGCGCCTCGGTCTCCATGGTCTTCTTCCCTTCCGCATCGACCCGCTCCTGTTTGATGGATATTCGCGGCCGGAGATCGGGTTCTTTGCTCTCGATAATGACCTTGTGGGCGTGGCCGGTCACCACATCCACCTGCTCTTGCAGGGTGACCCCTTCAATAATATCGCCGAACTTTACTAAACCAGGGACCTCCGTAATGATGGGGATTGTGTAGGGGTCCCACTCTGCGATCAACTCCCCTTCCTTGACCTGTTTCCCCTCTGCTGCCCCCAGCTTCGCTCCGTATACCACCGGGTAGCGCTTCCGCTCCCTGCCTTCGTCATCCAGGAGGGCGATCTCGCCCTTGCGACTCATGACTACCGGTATCCCCTCCCTGTTGCGTACGGTCCGCAGGTCGATGAACTTGATCGTTCCGACCATTTTGGCCTCCAGGGTGGTCTCTTCAGCACGCTTGCTCGCCGTACCCCCGATATGGAAGGTCCGCATGGTGAGTTGGGTCCCTGGTTCCCCGATGGACTGGGCGGCGATGACCCCGACGGCCTCCCCGATGTCGGCAATCCGTCCGCGGGCCAGATCCCTTCCGTAACAGAGGGCACAGACACCCTGCTTTGACTCGCAGGTGAGCACCGAACGGATCTTCGCACGATCCAATCCCGCATCTGCGATTTTTTGCACAGCCTCCTCATTGATTTCGTGGTTTACCCTGACGATTACCTCATCGGCAAAGGGGTCCTTGATATCCTCCAGGGCCACCCTGCCGAGGATCCTCTCCACCATGGGTTCAATGATCTCGCCCCCTTCAACGAGGGATGAAACGTATATCCCGTCCATGGTCCCGCAATCATATTCGGTGACGATGACGTCCTGGGCGACGTCAACCAATCTCCTCGTGAGATATCCGGAGTTTGCCGTCTTGAGGGCGGTGTCAGCCAACCCCTTCCGTGCCCCATGGGTGGAGACGAAGTACTGCAAGACAGTAAGCCCCTCCCTGAAGTTTGCGGTGATGGGGGTCTCGATGATCTCCCCCGATGGTTTGGCCATCAACCCCCGCATCCCGGCCAACTGGCGTATCTGCTGGGCAGTACCCCGGGCCCCTGAGTCGGCCATCATAAAGATGGGGTTAAAACTGGGTGTGGCCTTTTCGTTCCCCTCAGGATCCTTTATCTTTTCCGTCCCCAGTTCCTTCATCATTTCATCGGCGATCTCCTCGGTGAGCTGAGCCCAGATGTCGATCACCTTGTTATACCGCTCTCCATCGGTGATCAGTCCATCAACATATTGCTGTCTGATCCGCTCCACCCCCTTGGTGGCCTGCTCCAGGAGTTGGGTCTTGCGAGCGGGGACGTGGATGTCGTTGATTCCAATAGAGAGGCCTGATTTGGTAACGTAGGCAAAACCCACATCTTTCAATTTATCCGCCAAAATAACGGTCTTTTTATCCCCCGCCACCCGGTATGCGTAGTCGATGAGGTTAGCGACCGCCTTCTTGTTCATCACTTTATTGATCAATGCAAAGGGGACCTCGTGGGGAACGACCTCTCTGAGGAGGATTCTTCCCACGGTGGTCTCCACCATCTGGCCGTTCATTCGCACCTTGATGCGGGCTTGCATATCCACTGCATCGGCATCATAGGCGATTCGTACCTCCTCCGGGTTGGCGAAAACCTTCCCCTCACCTTTTGCATAATCCTTTTCTCTCGTCATGTAATAGAGACCCAAGACGATGTCCTGGGTGGGGACGATAATCGGTTTTCCATGGGCAGGGGAGAGGATGTTATTGGTGGACATCATCAGCACGCGCGCCTCGGTCTGGGCCTCCACTGAGAGGGGGACGTGCACGGCCATCTGATCACCGTCAAAGTCGGCGTTGAAGGCGAGGCATACGAGCGGATGGAGTTGAATAGCCTTCCCCTCTATGAGGAGGGGTTCAAAGGCCTGGATGCCGAGTCGGTGCAGGGTAGGGGCCCTGTTGAGGAGAATGGGGTGCTCTCGAATCACCTCCTCGAGGATATCCCATACCTCAGGCCTCTCCTTTTCCACCATCTTCTTGGCGCTTTTGACCGTGGTCACATAGCCCCGTTCCTCCAGCTTGTTGTAGATATAGGGTTTAAAAAGCTCCAAGGCCATCTTCTTGGGCAGACCACACTGATGCAATCGTAATTCCGGTCCGATGACGATGACGGATCTCCCCGAGTAGTCCACGCGTTTGCCCAGGAGGTTTTGGCGGAATCTCCCCTGTTTGCCCCTGAGCATGTCGCTCAAGGACCGCAGGGGTTTTTTATTGGCACCGGTGATCACCCTGCCCCGCTTGCCGTTGTCAAAGAGGGCATCTACTGCTTCCTGCAGCATCCTCTTCTCATTGCGGATGATGATGTCCGGGGCGTTTAATTCCAGAAGCCTCTTGAGGCGATTGTTTCTGTTGATCACCCTCCGATAGAGATCATTCAGGTCAGAGGTGGCGAACCTTCCGCCGTCCAGGGGGACCAATGGTCTCAGGTCAGGAGGAATGACGGGAATAACGTCCAAGATCATCCACTCTGCCTTGTTCCCTGAGTCCCGAAAGGATTCGATGACCTGTAAGCGTTTGGCCAACTTTTTGCGCTTGGCCTCGGATTGGGTCTCCTTCATCTCAAAACGAACGCGTTCGGCCAACTCCTCCACATTCACCTGCTGCAGGAGCTGATTGACGGCCTCTGCCCCAACCCCTGCCTCGAGGGCATCATCACCGTATTTTTCCCTGATCTCCCGATATTTTTCCTCGCTGATCAAGTCGCCTTGTTTGAGCGGGGTGTCCTTGGGGTCGATGACCATGTAGGACTCGAAGTAGAGGACCCGCTCCAACTCCTTCAAGGTCATATCGAGGAACATCCCGATTTTGCTCGGGATGCTCTTCAAAAACCAGATGTGGGCCACGGGTGCCGCCAACTCGATATGCCCCATCCGCTCCCGGCGGACCTTGGTCTGAATTACCTCCACGCCGCATTTTTCACAGACGATCCCTCTGTGTTTCATCCGCTTGTATTTACCGCAGTTGCACTCATAGTCTTTTACCGGCCCAAATATCCTGGCACAGAACAGGCCATCTCGTTCCGGCTTAAAGGTCCGGTAGTTAATTGTTTCCGGTTTTTTTACCTCCCCGTGGGACCAACTCCTGATTTGCTCGGGGGAGGCTAGGGCGATCCTGATGGCATGAAAATTTGCTGGATCTTTTGGCTTTTCAAAGAATGAGAGTAAATATTCTTCCAAGGTAAAAACCTCCTTGTCTGTTACTGCTCCTCGTTGGGTTTCTTCTCTTCCTCCAGGAGCTCCACGTTGAGACAAAGCCCTTGAAGTTCCTTGACGAGGACATTAAAGGATTCCGGAATGCCAGGTTCGAGCACGTTCTTACCCTTAACTATGGCCTCGTAGGCCCTGGTTCTGCCCGCCTGATCGTCTGATTTTACCGTCAAAAATTCCTGCAGCGCATTTGCAGCCCCATAGGCCTCCAGGGCCCAGACCTCCATTTCACCCAACCGCTGCCCGCCAAATTGGGCCTTTCCACCCAAGGGTTGTTGCGTTACCAGGGAATAAGGTCCGATGGAACGGGCATGGATCTTGTCATCCACCAGGTGGTGGAGCTTAAGCATGTACATGTACCCTACTGTGATTGGGTGATCAAAGGGTTCTCCGGTTCGGCCATCATGGAGCGTAGTTTGGCCCGTGAGGGGGAGCCCGGCCTTTTTCAAGGTGTCTCTGATTTCCTCTTCAGTTGCGCCATCAAAGACTGGGACAGACATATAGATTCCTTCCCGTAACCGTTGCGCAAACCTCGTTAACTCATCTTTCGTGGCTTTGTCGATGGCCTTTGTGATGGCCTCCGAGGTGAAGATCTCCTTGAGGAAGGTCCTCAGCTCATCTATCCCCTTGCCATTGCTCAGATACTCGTCGATCTTGCCCCCCAGGCCCTTGGCTGCCCATCCGAGGTGGGTTTCCAGGATTTGACCCAAGTTCATCCGTGAAGGCACCCCCAAGGGGTTCAAGACCATATCTACAGGGGTTCCATCCTCGAGAAAGGGCATATCCTCTTCAGGGAGGATTCGCGATACGATCCCCTTGTTTCCATGGCGGCCGGAGACTTTATCTCCTACCGAGAGCCTCCGTTTCATGGCGATGTAGACCTTCACCACCTTGCTTACCCCAGGGAGAAGTTCGTCCCCTGCCTCCAACTTCTTTAATTTCTCCTCCGCCCTTTCCTTGATCGCCTCGATCTCTCTGATACCACCCGTGGTGAGCTGCTCTACCTCTGTTGAGATACGTTCGTCGCTGATGGAGATCTCCCGCCATCGCTCCCAGGGTATTGCCGCGAGGATTTCTTCGGTCAGTTTAGCCCCTTTCTCAACCACTTTCTTCCCCTTCAGGGGATCCTTCAGCGGGGCGGTGGCCTTCTTCCCTATCAGAAGCCCCTGAATGCGTTCTTTGGTGTTGGTCTCAATGATTTTGATCTCAGCATCTCGATCATTGATGATCTTTTTCTCCTCATCTTCCTCGATCTCCTTGGCCCGCTTATCTTTATCCATTCCTCGCCTGGTAAAGACCTTGGCATCGATGACGACCCCCTCGATCCCATGGGGGACCCGCAGTGAGGTATCCTTGACATCGCTCGCCTTCTCGCCGAAGATGGCCCGTAACAATTTCTCTTCCGGAGAGAGCTGGGTCTCTCCTTTGGGGGTGATCTTACCCGCCAAGACATCACCTGGTTTTACCTCAGCCCCAACGCGGATGATCCCGCTCTCATCGAGATCATTCAGCAACTCTTCACCCACATTGGGAATATCGGGGGTAATCTCTTCCTTTCCAAGTTTGGTATCGCGTGCCATACACTCTAGTTCCTCGATATGAATGGAGGTGTATATATCTTCTTTTAAGAGTTTTTCATTGATAAGTATAGAGTCCTCAAAGTTATAGCCCCCCCACGGCATAAAGGCGACCAGGATATTGCGCCCCAAGGCCAGTTCACCCATGTGCGTAGAAGGGCCATCGGCGAGGACATCCCCTTTTTCTATCCGTTCACCTCGTGATGCGATCGGCTTCTGATTGATACAGGTCCCCTGATTAGAGCGTTGATACTTGGTGAGGTTATAGATGTCTACCCCCACTCCTTCCCCGTCCTCCTCCGCCTTGATCACGATCCGGGAGGCATCCACACTCTCCACCACACCGTCTCTCCTGGCCGCCACCGTGACCCCGGAGTCTCTCGCCACGATCCGCTCCATCCCGGTCCCGATAAGCGGGGCCTCGGTGCGCAGGAGGGAAACCGACTGTCTCTGCATATTGGACCCCATCAGGGCCCGGTTGGCATCGTCATTCTCCAAGAAGGGGACGAGGGAACTGGCCACACTGACCAGTTGTCGGGGGGAGACATCCATGTAGTCCACCTCCTCTGGTTTTACGATGACAAACTCTCCGGCCTTCCTGGCAGAGACCAGTGTGGTAGTGAACTTCCCTTCCTCGTCAATGGGGGCGTTGGCCTGAGCAATGGTGTATTTCTCCTCGTCCAGGGCAAAGAGGTAGTCGATGGTGTCGGTAACCCGTCCGTTTTCTACCTTACGATAAGGGGTTTCGATGAAGCCATACTCATTGACCCGAGCGTAGGTGCTTAAGGAGACGATCAACCCGATATTGGGGCCTTCCGGGGTTTCGATAGGGCAGATTCTCCCGTAGTGTGAAGGGTGCACATCACGAACTTCGAAACCGGCCCGTTCTCTGGTGAGACCTCCAGGCCCCAAGGCACTCAGCCGCCTCTTATGGGTGATCTCGGAAAGGGGATTGGTTTGATCCATGAATTGAGAGAGCTGACTGCTCCCGAAGAACTCCCTCACCACTGCTGTCAGGGGTTTAGAATTGATGAGGTCATGAGGCATGAGGGTTTCCACCTCCTGGAGACTCATCCGTTCTTTGATGGCCCTCTCCACCCTGACCAAACCGATGTGAAATTGATTCTGCAGGAGTTCCCCCACGGTCCTCACCCGACGATTACCCAGATGGTCGATGTCGTCAACGCTCCCCTTTCCCTCCCTGAGGCCGATAAGATAGCGTACTACCTCCAAGATGTCTTCGTGCCTGAGGGTAGTTACCTCGAGAGGGACGTTCAGGCCCAATTTATGATTTATCTTCATCCGTCCCACCTTGGAGAGGTCATATCGCTCCGGGTTAAAGAAAAGGTTATTAAACAGGGTCCTGACGGTTTCCAAGGTGGGTGGATCACCCGGTCGAAGACGTCGATAGATCTCGATGCTGGCTTTTTCCTGCTCTTTTTGGGCAATGATGGTGGGATCGGCACCGGGCAACTGTTTCCTTTCGTCATCTGAAAGGACGATCTTGTCCGCCAAGAGGGTTTCCCTCATGGAGGGACTGCTCTTTACTTCCTCGATGAGAAGGATTTCAAATTCTTTGATCTCTCGCTCCCTGATTTCTTCGATTATTTCCTCGGTCAACTCCCGGTTGATCTCGACGATAATTTCACCGGTAGCGGGATCAATAATATCACGCGCAGCAACCCTTTCCACCAAGGTGTCGGGTTCGACCGCAACTTCAAAGATGCCCGCGGCCTCGAGTTTCTTCATAAGCCCCTCGGTGATTTTTCTATTCTTTTTGACGAGAAGCTCCTTTGTCTTGGGGTCGAGGATATCTGCCGAGGCCCGCTGTCCCACCATGAGATTATGATCCACCTTCTTGCGAAAACCTTCGGGACCTACGATGATCTTCTCTTTGCGATAGAACGTATCCAAAAGCTGCTGCGTGGAATAACCGAGGGCCTTGAGAAAGACCGTTACGGGGATTTTTCTCCTCCTGTCGATTCGTACATAGAGGATGTCCTTCTGGTCAAATTCCAGGTCGATCCAAGACCCCCGATAGGGGATAATCCGAGCGAAGTAGAGGGGCCGCCCCATATGGGTTTTGGGTAGCTCATGGTTAAAGAAGACACCCGGGGAGCGGTGCAGTTGGCTGACGATCACCCTCTCGGTGCCATTAATGATAAAGGTACCGTTATCGGTCATGAGGGGGACTTCGCCAAAGTATACCTCCTGTTCTTTGATGGCCTTTATCTGTCCGGTTTTCACCCCCTCTTGGACATCGTAGATAATGAGTTGAATGGTCACCCGTAGGGGAGCAGAATAGGTTATTCCTTTGAGGAGACACTCCTGAACATCATACTTGGCCTTTCCCAAACGGTACTTTACAAAACGCAACTCCAACGTTTCATAAAAATCCTTGATGGGCAAAACTTGTTTGAAGACCCCCTGTAGGCCGAAATCCTTGCGCTCTTCCGGGGGGACATCCTTCTGGAGAAACTGCTCATAAGAGCGTAGTTGGATCTCAATGAGATTGGAGGTCTCCAGAATCTCCTTTAGTTTACCGTAATCCTTCCGGAGTCTCCGTTGATCGATAATGGAACGTGCCATAGCGTATTCCTCTTTTGCGTTAAAACGAGGTGGAAAAAGGGACTCCCCCCCTTCACCTGCTTATTTCCCTATTGCCAAGCATGTGAGAAGCCCCTTTCAATAGACAGTACCTTCTTTGTCACTGTTATTTGATCTCTACCGTTCCCCCGGCTTCCTCCAATTTTTGCTTGATCTTGTCGGCCTCTTCTTTTGCGATCTTTTCCTTTACCGCTTGTGGAACACCCTCAACGAGGTCTTTGGCCTCCTTGAGTCCGAGGTTGGTCACCTCTCGAACGGCCTTGATCACCTGGATCTTCTTTTCGCCAAAACCGGTTAAGACGACATCGAACTCCGCTTGCTCCTCTTCAGCGGGAGCTGCAGCGGCACCTGGTGCTGCTGCAGACGCTACACCTACGGCCATTGGAGCTGCGGCTGTCACCCCAAAACGATCCTCCAGTTCCTTGACCAATTCAGCCAACTCCAACACAGGCATTTCTTCAATGTACTTAATCACATCATCTTTCGTCAGCTTAGCCTTTGTCATTTCTTTCTTACCTCCTTAAGGACTTCTTTGGGGTAACCCCCGATTTTGTTATGCCTTTTCTTTTGTTCTTGCGACCTCATTCAATGTCGATACCAAGCCTTGAACCGGGCTGCTGAGGACTTGCACAAGGCGCGTGGGAAGGGCCTTTAACAGTGACAAGAGCTTGGCCACCAAGACCTCTTTGCTCGGAAGAGAGGCTAGGGCTTTGATATCCTGTGGCGTCAGCACTGTCCCCGTTATCACGCCAGCCTTGACCTCCAGGACAGGTTGCTGTTTGCTAAACTCCGTTAAGATCTTTGCTGGCGCAACCGGATCCTCATAGGCAAGGGCGATGGCAATGGGACCGACGAAGTATTCCATGAGGAGTTCAATGTCGGTATCGTGAGAGGCGCGCCGCAACAGGGTATTTTTAACCACGGTATATTCCGCCGAACTCTTTTTCAGCGTGCGGCGAAGCTGAGTTATCTGCTCAACATTCAATCCGGTAAAATCCGTCAAGATGGCGGCCTTGGCTTCTTTGAACTTTTCGTGTAGATCTGCTACCAGCGCTTCTTTTTCTTTTCTCTGCAACCTATCTTCCTCCCTCTTTGTCTGTGGGCTACTACGTCCTCATGAGATCCCTTACCGAGAGGGGATCAACCTTGATCCCTGGTCCCATCGTTGTGGAGATGGCGAGCCCTTTCACATAGGCACCCTTGCTTGATGCAGGTTTTGCCTTGATGACGGAGTCCAACAGGGCAAGGATGTTCTCCCGTAACTTTTCCTGTCCGAAAGAGACCTTTCCCACGGAGCAATGGAGGTTTCCCGCCTTATCTACCTTGAATTCTACCTTTCCGGACTTGATGTCCTGAACAGCCTTGCCCACCTCAAAGGTCACCGTACCCACCTTTGGATTAGGCATCAGCCCGCGCGGTCCCAAGATTTTACCCAAGGTACTGACTACCTTCATCATATCAGGGGTGGCGATGGCCTTATCGAAGTCCAGCCAGCCTTTTGATATCTTCTCCACCAACTCTTCTCCACCCACATAATCGGTTCCCGCCTCCCTGGCCTCTTTCTCCTTTTCTCCCTGGGCGAAGACCAGAACCTTTAACTCTTTGCCCGTGCCGTGCGGGAGGACCACCGTCCCCCTAACCATTTGGTCGGGCTTTTTGGGGTCTACCCCGAGTCGAATGGCAACATCGATACACTCATCAAAGCGGGCATAGACGGTTTCGCGGAGGAGGTCTAAGGCCTCTTCCAGGGTATATCGCTTGGTTCTGTCGATCTTGTTTTTGGCTTCTCTGTATTTCTTGCCCGCATTGCCCATCGTGTCTTCCCCTATACTATTGTTAGTCCCATACTTCTGGCCGTTCCTTCGATCATCTTGATGGCAGCCTCGAGATCATTGGCGTTGAGGTCAGGCATCTTGATCCGAGCTATCTCGCTGATCCGCTCTCGGGGGATCTCTCCCACCTTGGTCCTGTTGGGTTCCCCGGATCCTTTGGCGATCTGAGCGGCTTGTTTCAACAGGACCGACGTGAGCGGGGTCTTCGTTATAAAGGTGTATGTCCTGTCGGTGTAGACCGTAATGACCGCGGGGATGATGGTTCCCTCCTGTCCCTTGGTCTTTTCGTTATAGGCCTTACAAAATTCCATGATATTGAGACCATATTGCCCCAGGGCAGGGCCCACTGGAGGTGAAGGAGAAGCCTGTCCGGCCGGTATCTGCAGCTTGATCAATCCCAATACCTCCTTTTTCTTCGCCATAATACCTCCCGTGATCAGTTACGTTCTATCTGAATGAAGTCCAATTCGATGGGGGTCGATCTGCCGAAGATGCTGATCAAGACCTTGACCTTTCTCTTATCAGGCTTTACCTCTTCGACCGTCCCCACGAAATTGGTGAAAGGGCCATCGATCACCCGCACGCTCTCTCCCTCGCCGAAGCTCACCTTTGGTTTGGGTGTGTAGGCACCCTCGGTGATTTGGGCAATGATTTTCTCCGCTTCCTCGTCGGAAAGCACAGGCGGCTGGGTTCTGCCTCCGGCAAACCCCGTTACCTTCGGGGTGTCTTTTATCACGTGCCAGGTTTCATCATTGAGTTCCATTTTTACCAGGATATAGCCGGGGAATATCTTGCGAGAAGAGGTCTTCTTTTTCCCCTTGACCAGTTCTATAACCGTCTCTGTGGGGACGAGGATGTCAGTGATATATTGCCCCTGCGCATCCTTCTCTCCCTGTCTTTCTTTCTCCTCTTCGAATTTCCTGATCCGCTCCTCCAGAGAGGTCTTCACCTTATTCTCATATCCAGAGTATGTATGAACGATGTACCATTTTTGCGCCATAACGAGACCTTTTCATTTTTCCTACGATATCCTCTCGGCGGTCAACCACTAAGGACCATCTTGATTAACCTGGAGAGACCTAAGTCTACGATTCCCAAAAAGGAGGCGGCAATCAAGGCAATGATCAGGACCACCGCTGTTCCCGCGAGCGTTTCCTTGCGGGAGGGCCATGTCACCCGCTTGAGTTCAAACCTAACCTCTTTTATGAATTGCGTAACCTTTTGAATACTAGTAACCATAGTACTTTCTTCCCTCGACTCTTGACTCAGGACAAGCACGGAAATCAGCAAGAATTAAAAGTGAGCAGTGGCAGGCCAGGAGGGATTCGAACCCCCAACCCCCGGATTTGGAGTCCGGTGCTCTAGCCGTTCGAGCTACTGGCCTGACGTACTTTCGGTTAGAAGGCAGACATACCTTCTTGTAAAACCCCCGAGTCTATCGTGTTTCTTTATGAAGGGTATGCCTTTGGCAAAAACGGCAATATTTCTTGAAATCGAGCTTGTCTGGCTTCGTCTTTTTGTTTTTCGTTGTAGTATAATTTCTCCTCTTACACTCTGTACAGGCAAGGGTAATTATTGTTCGCATTTCTTTCTGCCCTTATTCCACGACCTCGGTGACGACCCCTGCGCCTACGGTGCGGCCGCCTTCCCGGATGGCAAAACGTAGCTCCTTCTCCAAGGCAATAGGG
>Ga0315555_1003274_pt1 | contig 11163 bp, 10 predicted proteins | sample SalMarSW160380MG_FD_202113 | JGI IMG/M metagenome (GOLD analysis project Ga0315555, IMG submission 202113) | Salt marsh sediment microbial communities from the Plum Island Ecosystem LTER, Massachusetts, United States - Salt Marsh Sediment SW1603-80 ...
CTATATGACGGTCTTGCTCATTCAACCATTTAAATGCATCACCCCAGTAGATTTCTTTACCAATTCCTAGGCCATACAATCCCGTATGTTCCTCTCCATAGTAATCCTTCTTAAGATTGCTCGTACTATTTTTTGTACTAACTGCGGGTAATGCAGCATCAAAAGCAATATATGCATTAGGCAGCACTACTAGAAACGCTATAAAAAGAATGCCAAAGACATGAAGAAGTTTGACTCCCCTTCTAATACCATGAAAACCTCCACCAGCGCTTCGAATATTTCTAATCATCTGCTTATAATCAATTTTATCAACAATGACCCAGACTACCCAACCACCAAGAATAGCAATTATTGGGACCATGTCATTTGTAAAACGCCCAGCGACACCGGTCAACCAGATAGTAACTATGAATAACACAATCACAAAAAGATAATCCCTACGATTATTGTTTTTGTAGTAAAGATAAAAGAGAAACACCAAACCAGTCCAACCAAGCCAATAAAAAGCAGGACCAAATGGCATCACAGATTGGCTAATTGTATACGTATTAGCCTCCGCAATTGTCATATCTACTTTATCTCCATAAATACCACTGCCAAAAATTACCTCAGAAATTTTTCTAAGGGGCGAAACAAAACTAATAACTCTCGAAATACTATCAATAAAGTACAGGAATACTAGTGTTACAACCCCTGCAGAGATAAAAGCAGGCATCGATATTGTCCAAGGTATCTTCTTTTTACCGAGAATATAATAAATCATACCGAAAGCTAGGACCCCTAAACATAGGAAAAGAATGATATCAAAACGGATGCCTTTTGTACTGCTAAGAGTAACAGGTAAAGAAAGCAAATAACCTGAGAAAAGAACAATTGATGTGGTCCTAGGAATTGTCTTATTGATTTTATTTGTTAAGATATCTATAACCATTTGAACTATCGCATAAGCTGCTATTACAACGTAGAGATAACGTGCTTGAACCCATGTCATAGTTAAAGCAGCAAGTGGAACCCCAGCAAGAATAGCATATAACATTGATCTCATTGGGTCCTTTGCTTTTATACTTTTGATTAAGAAGAGAAATGTCATAAAAAACAGGAAAAGGTTGAAAGAGTCATGGTCAAATAACGAGTAGGCAGACCCATGACCTGAACTAATGTGAATAGCTATTATCGGAATAAAAGATGCAGCGATAAGCCCTGCCTTTCTATTGAAAACCTCTTTACCAATAAAATACACAGGGAACACAAGTAGAGCGCCAAAAAGAGCGGGTATAAACTGCATAGAAAGCCCAATTGCATCAATTTCATTCATGAAAGGTGTAAGGAGTCTGCTAAAGCCTAAAGCTGCCATGTTAAACAATGGTGCTCTGCCACCAGATCTGCCCAGAGGATAGTTTAGAAGGGGATCAGGATCTGAATAAAATGGATAGCTGCCTGTTTCATAAGTCACTTGGACTAGCCTCATGTTATAATATGGGTCGGGGCCTGATAGAAGAAACTTATTAAGTCCCTCTCCATCTGGATTTATTGCAACCTCGCTGGAGACGTTATAGTAAGAATTGAAGAATAAAACCAATAAGAATATTGAAACCAAAGATATTGCAATCCACCAGCTTTTATTGATTTTCAATGATCTTTTGTCTTTCTTAATTTGGGTTTTCTGCACATCGATTTTTTGCTCAAATGTTTCAGGTTTACTTCTTCTCTGTGCTCTTTTACGCATTGATATTTCACCTGGGGACAATCAAGACCGTAAATCTATAGCCTTATAAATAACTTATCTAATCCCGTCCACTAAATTATCTTAGATTTTAACACCTGTAAAATACATGGTGCAATTTTAACTTTGCTAAAGCTACTATCGATAGTATCCGTGGATATAATCTCATCACATCCTGCACTAGTAAGTTTTTTGACCGCTTCGCCTGCAAACAAACCATGAGTACATGCAACATATACTTTTTTTGCTCCAAATTTTCTAAGCTCTGTTATTGATTTAGCCATGGTGCCACCAGTGGAAATAATATCATCGATTATTGCAACATTTTTGTTTCTTACTTCTAGATTTTTTGTTTTTATTTGTATTGTTCTTCCATCAATACGTGTTTTTTCCAAGTAATCAAAATCGCAATTCATAATCTTTGAAGCAGTTTTTGCTCCATTTAATGCCCCCTTATCCGGGGCTAGAACTAAATCTATGTTCTTTTTCTTAAGATATTTAGCAATTTCAGGAACAGCTGAGCAACTAAAAGCAGGGATGTTAAAGAAATTTAATATGTGCTCTTTATGAGGATCTACTGTGACTACTTTATCAGCGTTTAAACTGATGAGATGAGCTATTGCTTTAGCGCTTATTGCTTCCCCATCTTTGAATTTTGTATCTTGTCTAGCGTAACCAAAATAAGGGATAACAACTGTGATCTCTTTAGCTCCAGCTTCCTTAGCAGCATCTTGTAATAAAAACAGCTCAACAATATTTGAGTCAGGGTAAGTAGATTGAACAATTACAGTGTGTTCATTGGAAATATCATCTAAAATACGCACATAAAGTTCATCATCTGGAAAATGCTTAGACTCAATTCTTACTAAAGACGATTTTAAAATATGGGATAAGTCATTAGCTACTTTTTCTGATGCACTTCCACCCAATATATACATAAGGATAACAAAGTGAAATCAGTAACAAGTTTTTAGTGATTTCGCAAAAACGGTAAGAAAGTTTTTATAAGAACATCATGTTTAATTCTTTAGCCGAGAGAGAGGGATATTTATGCGATTAAATAGGCTGCTGATATTCGTAATAATGACAAGTATTTTGTTCTCAGTAATTTCCATAAAAACTGTCGATGCAGAAGATGATGAGATTGGAAATCTGGTAGACGCTGTTTTTGGTATTGAAATGAAAAGTGCAACTGACTTAGAAATAAACATAGAAATAACTGCACACAAGTTAACGATAGACAAAACATACAATTACGAAGAAATAAAAAGTGCTTCAGAACAGGATTTAGGGTCATTCAGACTTTTACTTTATCAAATGTTAGAAGACCAGCTAGAAAATACTTTCACAAATGCAGAGTTATCTGATTTCAGTAGACCTACCTTTGATGGTGAAAAATTTAATGAAATTTTAAACGTCACTCTAACTCCATCTTTTTTTGGCTTGGATGAAAACGTTAATGCACAAGAGTTCATCAATGGCGTACTAGACATGGGAGCAATAGTTAATTATACTCTTAATCTCCAAGCAGAAAAAGGCTGGAACAATACATACATACTAGATCTAGGGCAAAACCTAAATTTCAAACACACCACAGGATCAGTAAATGAAAACATGATAGAATGGAAAGTAAGAAACTGGGACGGAAATGAACCAAGTGAAATCGCAGAGCTACAATTAAAGATAGATGAGCCAACCACATCAGAGTTAGAAGAAAAAATTTCCTTAAACTTTGAATTAAATTCAAAAAACGTAGATCGCCCTAGTTTAAAAACCGAGATTATGGTTGAAAATATAGATATAGACACATATAACGTATTACCTGACTTCATCTACAACTTAGATTTCGTCCCATCAGACGGGCTTAGATTATTTACAAACAACGGATTTATTTCATGGAATGAATCATATGAAAAGACAATAAAACCCGTAGAAGGAAAAATCAAAGCAACAATAGAAAAATCATCTTTTAATCAAACCTTAGATATTATATTTAACTGGGATAAAAACACTACCACTGATTGCATTACACCATATGAAATAACAAATATGAATGATGAACCGCCGGTAAAAGCAATTTTGTTAGATAATAATGTAGATCTGCAAATTTGCGATGTTTCAAGTAAAGCTCTTTTTGGGCTAATAAACTCAGGTGCAGAGGTAAACATATCTAAAAATGATGTCAATTTCGGTGATAATCTAAGCGAGATAGGATATGAATATAGCGCCTCATTAGTTCTACCAGATAACCTCTATTTGAATGGCTCAAATATTTATAATTGGAACGAAAGCATTCCGATTTCTGGCCGATTTGGTTCAGATATATCAGTAAGTTATTCACAGGAGGAAAAAGACGTAATCGTCGAGATTGAAGTTAAAAGTACAGATTTGAATTTGTTAAGTTTCTTCACGGGAACAACAGAGTTAACATTTAGTCTTAATTTGAAAGAAAACAGAAACTACAATGTAACACCCCTCCCAGATGAATTTACAATACCAGAAAAAATATCAATCGATTATTTGAGCTCTGATGCATTTAGGCTTTGTATACGAGAAAAAGTATTCCACGATGGGGAAATATCTGCTTTTCTAAAAAATGAAAATAAACTTTTTGAAAACAGATTAATTGGCATACTACCTAAATTAAAGATAAAAGGGAAAGCAGACAGCAATTCATTCTATGACTCTATTAATGCATGGGATGGAAAGATATCAAATATGGACAAGAATCCACCTATCGATGTAGATTTATATGCAAGTAGTACGTATCCGATTTCCTTTGACTTTTCTTTCTTACCGCCTAGCCTCGAGATACCTACAAAAAAATTAAACTTTACAGGTCTACCCGGTCAAAATGTTGTGTATAGAATGATTTTTCCAGAGGGCATATCCCTAAAGGCCAGCGACCAGCTTGGCAAAGTAAAATTGGGAAAGCTGAAAGATGGCAGGGAATACATTGAAATGAAATTCAGTGAAACTGAATCAAATCTGACTGATGTAGTCTCATTGAAGATAATTCCATCTGCTTTATTTATTTTAGGAATTTTTACACCATGCATCGTAAGTCTAATAATTACTATCATTCTAATTGTGATAATATATATCCTCAGGAAAAAGAGAAAAAGTAGCAAAAGAGATGGTGGCGGAGAAGAAATAACAGGCTATGAAGAGGAAGACTACTATGTGCCTCCGCCTCCAGGGGCACAATGAAAAAAATTAAGCTTTAATTATGCTGGGCAGAAGCTTTAAGAGAGACGGTGTTTTTTTTAGCAATGGAGTAACTAATCTGGAAGGATAATCAATATCTCCATATTTTGATATGATTTCAGTGATTTTTGGGTTTTGAAATTTTTCAATATATTTGTCAAATTGGTTGTCTGTTAATTTTTTAAAGATTTTTCTGAATTTTATACCTATATTTAATTCTCTACCGATCTCTGATGACCATCGCTTGTGATATCTTTTAAGAAACTGCTGAGTGAAGTTTTTTTTCTCTAATGCTTCTATAGCTATAGATGAACAGAGGCTTGCACATAATAAGCCACTGTAAATGCCTCCGCCAGAAGTTGGTTTAACCTGAGAAGCTGCATCGCCTACTAAGAGAATATTTGGAGCATAAGTCTTTTCTATAGGGCCAATTGGAACGCTGCCCCCTATTCTTCTTTTTATACCCGCTTTTTCTAAATAAGACTCAGAAGGTTTATTTTTGAAAAAGTTATCAAAATAGTGTTTTGGTGAATGAGGTGCTGTCTGATCTATGCATAAACCAACTCTTGCTTCTGTTCCAGTTTTATTGATGGGGATTATCCATGCGAAAAAACCTGGCGCTATGTTTTCGCCGACAAAAATTTCAACAAAATTTGGATTTAGGTTAGTACCAGTTATCTCGGCACCAATTCCCCTTAGAATTTCAGCAGGTGAGGGTAATCCAAATCTATCTCTAATTTGTGAATAGGGGCCATCTGCGCCGATTAAAAGATCGCATTTAATATCTGGTTTTTTTGATGTTGTTAATTCAATATGGTTTTTGATTTTTTGAACAGATAATACTTTGTTTTCTAAAAATACTTCAGCGCCATTGTTCTTAGCGGTTTTTATGATTTCTTTATCAAACTTTGGTCTATCTATAACAAGAGCATGCACCTTGTCTCCGCCAATAGTTAAAACATTGTCTGAAGGAGAATGGATGTGTGCCCCTCTTATCTTATTTTGAATAATGTTCTCTTTAGAGAAATCAAGAAAATCAAAAACCCGGGGAGTGACCAGTCCTGCACATCTCAAGGGCTCTCCTATTTGCTTATTTTGTTCGAAAATTGCTACTTTGTATTTTTTTTCTGCGATAGCCTTTGCTACATTTCCGCCGACTGGGCCACCGCCAACTACTGCTACATCATATTCATCCATATTCATTGCCCATATATTTACAAAGATTTATAACGGAATCGCAGATACTGAGGCTGTATATATAACAGTTTTCACAGAGGCGCATATATTATGACTCAACTGGTGAATATCGGTGTTTTATTCTTTTTCTCAAAAATTAAACGGAAAAAAAAGAACGATGCGGAGGATGAAGCAGCACATAAAGAGAATCTGATATGTCGTTTTGTATTAGATGGAATGAGTAGAAAAATCGGGGAAAGCGTAGCAATAAATGAGGATATACTAATTATAAAATCAGGTAGTAAATATCTTGGTGTTCCTCTTAAACATATTGAGGAAGATGGGAAGACGTTATTGGTCAAAGGGCTTGTTGATCGGGATAAAGCTGAGGAAATAGGAGAAAAATGGAGACAGGACTCTCTCAATGAAATTGACCATAATGTTGAGGTGAAAGATGAACTTTGAATATAAAATGGTGATTGTCACCAGAAAAGATCTGACTCTTTCTCCAGGTAAACTTGCCGCTCAAGCTGCTCATGCTGCTGTCGCTTGTGCATTAGATACCAAAAAACAGAATCCGGAATGGCTTAGCGAATGGCAGAATGAGGGGGCAAAAAAAGCTGTTGTAAAAGCTGAAGATGAAGCTGATTTTTATTCTCTAAAGGAGAAAGCTGGGCAGCTAAATATTGTTTCTCATATTATAGAAGATGCGGGCCATACAGAGATCCCAGCTGGAACAAAAACAGTTCTTGGCATTGGTCCTGCTCCAAACAACATTATAGATCAGGTCACTGGTGACTTACCTATCTTATAAGAGTGTTGTAATTTTTAGAAGAAAAAAGTATTAGTAGCGGTGTGGTTTTATTTTGTTTAATGAAATCACAAATAAGGCTGCTAGGTATAGATGATTCTCCATTTAGTTTTACTGATAGATATGGTATGGTAATTGGAGTGGTTATGCGTGGGGGAGAATATTTAGAGAGTGTTTTAAGGAGACATGTATTAGTAGATGGAAATGATGCGACTTTTGTCTGTAAAGATATGATTAAAAAAACAAGGCATAGAAAACAATTGAAAGCAATGTTACTTGATGGGGTTGCATTGGGTGGTTTTAATGTAGTTGACATCGAAGATGTTTATAAATCAACTGATTTGCCAGTAATAACAGTTACTAGGGATAAACCTGATTTTGAAAAAATAAAAGCGGCATTGCAAAAGAATTTTCGAGATTGGAAAGACAGATGGGATCTATTAGCAAAAGGAGAGCTTCATAGAATAAAGACTTCATATAACCCGGTTTATGTGAAATGTACTGGCCTTTCTATTGAGGAAGCAAAAGAAATAATAAAGATTTCAACAATACGAGGTGCCATGCCTGAGCCTATACGCGTAGCTCATCTTATCGCATCTGGTGTTGCTAGAGGTGAATCATATGGGAAAGCCTAAAGCAAAAGTAGACAGAGTGAAATGCCTAGGCTGTGGAGGGTGCATATCTGTTTGTCCACAGGATGCTTTATCTTGGCATGGTTATAGGGCTTTAGTTAATGAGGAGAAATGTATTAGTTGTGCGATTTGTATTAGAACATGCCCAGTAGGTGCTATCAGCGGTGAGGTGAAATAAAATGAGGTACGATGTTATAGTTGTCGGTGGTGGTCCTGCTGGCAGTGTTACCGCTCGTTTTGCTGCTGAATCAGGTGCAAAGGTTATTGTTCTTGAGAGACGACAGGAAATTGGCTCCCCTGTTCTCTGCGGAGAAGGAGTTAGTAGAAAGATAGACGACTGGGATATGCTTAAGGGTAAGCGCTGGATTGCTAGTAGAATGGATGGTGCAAGAATTTATTCACCCGATAAGACTTGTGTAACTCTTTCAGCGGACATGGCAGGTAATGAAACAGGTTATGTCGTATATCGAGATATTTTTGATCAGGAACTTGCTCATCGTGCTATTAGTAAGGGTGTAAAGTTCATGATGAATGCCCAAGCCATTAGCCTATTAAAAGACAAGGGAAAGATTAAAGGCGTAAAAGTAAAGCAGTTTGATGAGGAATTCGAAATTGAATCAGATGTGGTTGTCGGTGCAGATGGTGTTGAATCGAAGGTTGGACAATGGGCAGGCATAGATACACGTCTAGACCCTAAGGATTTAGAGACTTGTGCCCAGTATACCCTTTCCAATATTGAGTGTAAGGATGCCTATTGTGATTTTTATCTTGGCAGAGAAATTGCTCCAGGCGGTTATGTCTGGGTTTTCCCTAAAGGCAAGGATGTTGCAAATGTTGGCGTAGGAATTCTTGCCAGCCTAAGTGAATCAGGTATGGCTAAACGTCTACTTGATAAATTTATTGCAGATAACCCGCGTCTTAATAAAGGTGAACCTATCCGTTTCCTTGCTGGTGCCGTACCTGTGTCTAACCCTGTTGAAACAGTTCGCGATAACTTATTATTAGTAGGTGATGCAGCGAGGCATGTTGATCCGATAACTGGTGGTGGTTTAACCCATTGTTTAGAGGGGGGAAAACTTGCTGGTGAAACCGTAGGGGGAGCAATTGAGCAACAAGATTTCAGCAAGGAGCTTCTTTCAAAATATGAAAATGGCTGGAAAGAAACTTTTGGAAAAAAAATAAAACGTAACTATCTCGTAAAAGAAATCCTGCTAGATATGGATGATAAAACATTTAATATGCTTGCTGACTCATTGAAAGATTACAAGTTTGATGAGCTGAGCACATATAGCCTTATAAAAGCATTAGTATTAAAACATCCGACATTGTTGATGAAATTAAGACCTCTACTGAAAGTGTCTAAAAAACTAAGGAGATAAATTAGAATATGAAATGGGGTTTAGTTTGCAACTTTCATTTTAAAAAAGCAGTTTCATTAGCTGATGATATTTACGAGTTTCTAAGTGAAAATGGAAAGGTTTTCGCGGAGAAAAGTGTTGCAAAAAATAGAAAAAAAGAGAAATACTCATTAGATGAAATCAACAAACATGCAGATATAGTTGTAACAGTTGGCGGCGATGGGACTATTCTTAGAACTCTGGAAAGGGTTGATAAACCTATTTTTGCAATAAATTCTGGCGGCATGGGTTTTCTTACTGAAGTTGAATCTAAATATGCAATGGGTGGTTTAAAGAGAGTTATCGATGGCGATTACAATGTAGAGGAACGCGCTAAACTAAAAGTAATTGTAGATGGAAAAAGGCTACCGGATGCTGCGAATGAAGTTACTGTTCAAACCTCACGTATTGCTAAGATCATGTATCTGCAAATTTTTGTGGAGAATGAACTAACTGAAACATTAGGCGCAGATGGGGTGATAGTTGCTACTCCAACCGGTTCAACTAGTTATGCACTTAGCGCTGGTGGGCCGATTCTGGATCCTGCTGTAAATGCTATGGTTATTGCACCTCTTGCACCGTTTAAACTTTCTGCTCGTCCATGGCTTGTACCCTTGGAGAAAAAGGTTGGAATAAAACTATTAGCTAAAAGTAAAGAATCAAAAATTGTAATTGATGGAGAGTCACCTCAATCAGTTACAACTGATAGTGATATTGTTATAACTGGTTCAGAAAAAAAAGCTAGATTTGTAAGATTTGGGGAATCCTTTTATCAAATGGTTAGACTAAAACTGGTGCGATAAATAAATGAATGTTTTTAGTAAAAAAGAGAAAAACAAGACAAAGCATGAGTGGAAAATCAGAAAGAAATGTCTTGAGCTAATATTTGAATGCGCTAAATCAAATTATCCAAAAGAATTCGGAGGGCTTTTACGCATAGATGAAGACACAAAAGATACCATATCTGAATTGGTAATTCTACCAGGTACGATATCTGGTGATTCACATGCGATTTTCAAGCTACACATGCTCCCTATAGATTTCACAATTGTTGGAACGGTGCATAGCCACCCTTCACCAGTGCCTAGGCCCTCAGAAGCAGATTTATTTCTATTTCAAAAACATGGCAAAGTACACATAATTGCAGCTAGTCCCTTCAACGAGAAAACATGGAGAGCATATAACTACTTGGGAAAAGAAATTGAGATAAAAGTAGTTTAAAGATAAAATTTTATATAAACAGGTGCTACATGTTCAGTAGAGAGAGATGGATGACTTATCGATTGATGTAATATTATTTGCCCCATTAGCCCCAATGCTAGGAGTGCTCTTATTCTGGTTTATTCAGCTATTGTTTATTGAAAGTGAAAAATATCTTCTAACAAAAATAAGACCTAAACATGAGCCTTTGTGTCGGTTTACAAATTTTCTGGGGGTACTATTTCAAACAATATGTCACGCCTTAGGATATACAGTAACTAAAAGTGGTGTATCTGGTTTTTACATAAGTGTAAATTATGGTAGAGTTGCTCCAAAAAAAGAAAAAAAAGGCATATTTGAATGGGTAGCAAATGTATTTCTATTCGTAGGGCCTTTTTTTATTCCAGCTTTTTTGTTATTGATCTGCCTGTATTTCCTAATGACTGGTGGTTTTGATATTTCAATCCCTGCGCATCTAACAGGAATGGAACATACTTTCGCTGGGCAATTATCAATATTTGGTACAAGTCTGTATGCATTTTCAAAAGGTTTCTTTAATTTCTTATCAAACATAGATCTTTTACATCCGGGGCATTTTGGCTTTCTGTTACTCTTGATAGTCTTAGGAATGGGAATACGACCAAGCCATATAGGAGAAAAAACAACAGAGAAAGTAGATATGATATATGATCTGAGGAATATATGGAGGCTTGTCACCCTTAAGCCTCTATACGTTGTAATCCTATTTTTATTTGCATATGTGTTTTTTTATGTCTCTTTCTTTCTTGATCAGGGTTGGTATGTTGCATTATTCTCAATATTTGGATGGTTATCCATTATAGCAATAGTTGCACTAATAATCGCTGATTTGATAATACTATTAATAAAAACTACTGATGAAATAACGGGTTTTTGGAAACTAACGCCATATGTTATAATGCTGGTTTCATACGTACTAATGCGTATATTGTTCCATTATTTCCCAACAGATTTTATAAACTGTGCCTCTTTGGCTGT
>Ga0315555_1003276_pt1 | contig 11162 bp, 13 predicted proteins | sample SalMarSW160380MG_FD_202113 | JGI IMG/M metagenome (GOLD analysis project Ga0315555, IMG submission 202113) | Salt marsh sediment microbial communities from the Plum Island Ecosystem LTER, Massachusetts, United States - Salt Marsh Sediment SW1603-80 ...
TGTCCACCCATAAATTAGGGGTTCAGCACATCCTTCATTGGTAGATAATATCTTTCCTGCTGAAGAGGTTGTATATTCCGAAGTTAAAATAGGGTAAATTAATGCTGTGTTATCATTTCCTTCAGTAAATATATAATAACCAGAATCATAAAGGGAGTTGAGCAGATTATATTTAGAACAACTCCAAGCAGTTTCAATGCATGCAATTATATCTGGCTTTTCATTTTCCCCTAATGTAGACAGATAATTTTCCAGTTCTTCTTTTGAATTTATTGAATCTTTTATTTCTATATTATATCCTAAGTTATTTATCTCATCCGTCCAACCTGTTTCACTTCGTCTTTCGATAATTAAGATTTTTATTTCTTCTGGATTTTTTGTCCACCATTGATTTTCTAATGTGAGTTCTTTTGAGTCTTTATCAGTAATCTTATCCGCTTCTCTTCCAAATTCTTCCTTTCCACTTTCAGAAATGATTTCGGGAGCAATTAAAATTTCTTTAACAAATGCGATATCTGCAAATTCAGAGGAAGAGATGGTAAAAGTTTCATATTCGAGCTCTTTTAATGTTGTTTCTTTTTTAATTGTCTGGCTCTTTTCACCATCAGAAATAATAAAAGCTATCCCAGTTATCTCAGTTTCTCCGTCTCCCGCCCCCCTTTTTACAGTAACTTTAATCTGATCCCTTTCTACATTCACTTTTTGTATTTGCAAATCCAGAAAAAAACTTCCGAAAGAAATCTCTTCTGTTTCTTTTGTAAGAATATTTTTGATAACTGCCCAAACAATTCCTGCAGCAACCAATGAAAGCAAAATTAATATTAAAGCGACTACAATCCCAGAAATACCCTTTTTATCCATACCTTTTAGAATGATTTAAAAGTTTAAAAAATCTATTATTTTTATTATAAAATGAAAGATTCTTTTTTAATCTGGTCAAATAATTTTGAAAAAGCCAGAAGTGAGATAAGGAAAAATCAGGGCAAAGAGATTATTTTTTTGAGCAGTGATAATGAATTAAACAGGAAAATTCTGGAAAAAGGAAAGATAGATGTTCTTCTCTTAAATCAATTAGGCAGAAAAGACAGGTTAAAACAAAGAGATTCCGGGTTTAATCAGGTTATGGCAAAAATTGCTAAAAAAAATAATGTAACTATCGGAATAAATTTGGATGAAATCATAAATTCAAGTCAGAAAAACAAATCCGAAATTCTGGCTCGTGTTGCGCAGAACATTAAACTTTGCAAAAAGAATAAATTAAAAATGAGATTTATTTCTGTTGATAAGAAAAATTGGAGAGACAGGTATGATATAAAATCATTAGGCTCTGTTCTTAGTATGCCTACTTGGATGATAAAAGATTTATAAGATAATAAAACTTTTTAATGCAAATCATTTAAAGGTAATATGGACATAGGTAAGATAATTGAATCTTTAAGCCCTAATGAAGTGAAAATCCTTCCGTATTTAGAAGAGGAGATAATTGATATTTGTAAGAAATCTAATTTGGATAAGACTTCTGTTCTAAGGGCTTTGGAATATTTGCAAAACAAGAAAATAATAAGACTTTCCTATAAAACTAAAAAGATAATTGAAATTGGAATTAATGGGGCGTTATACAGGAAAAAGGGTTTACCCGAAAGAAGGCTTTTAAATGTTTTAAATGAAAGAAGAATTTTGTCTTTTGATGAAGCAAGGAAGGGTTTGTCAGATGGGGAATTTAAGGTCTCTATTGGAATCTTGAAGAAAAAATCTATGATTGAATTAAGGAGTAAAAAAATGATTCTTAATGTTAATAAGGCAGAAATAGCTAGAAAAATGCCAGAGGAAATTTTTATTGAATCTCTTCCTCTTAATTATGATTCCTTATCTCCTGAGCAACTTTCTGTTTTAAAGTCTCTGTTGAAAAGAAAAGAAATAGTAAAACTTAGGGATAAAAAAATAATTGGCATTGAAATAACTGAACTCGGGAAAAAGGTAATTCATTCAAAACTGAAAACACGGCCGTTAATAGAGCAAATAACTCCCGAGATTTTGAGAAATGAAAAATTGTGGAAAGGAAAAAAATTTAGAAGATATGATGTTATTTCCCCTGTTCCTGAAATTAATGGAGGAAAAAGGCATTTTGTAAATCAGGCTGTAGACTATGCCAGAAGAATCTGGACAGATATGGGATTTAAGGAAATGACAGGACCTTTAATTGTAAGTTCTTTCTGGAATTTCGATGCACTTTTTACAGCGCAAGACCATCCTGTTAGAGAAATGCAGGATACATTTTTCATATCTAATCAAGTTCAAAAGGGCGAACTTCCAGATAAAAAAATAGTAGAATCTGTTAAAAAATCTCATGAAAGTGGTGTCTCCGGCAGTAAAGGGTGGCAATATGAATGGGATGAAGAAGAAGCTAAAAAATTAGTATTAAGAACGCATACCACATGCTTATCTTCTCAAACTCTGGCTAAACTTAAACCAGAAGATTTGCCAGCAAAATTCTTTGCATTAGGAAAATGCTTTAGAAATGAAACTCTTGACTGGAGTCATGGTTTTGAGTTTAACCAGACAGAGGGAATTGTTATTGATAAAAATGCTAATTTTAGAAATTTACTCGGATATTTGCAGGAATTCTTTGAGAAAATGGGTTTTAAAAAAGTGAGATTCAGGCCAGCTTACTTTCCATATACTGAACCAAGTGTTGAAATAGATATATGGCATCCAAAAAAAGACGCATGGTTAGAATTAGGGGGGGCTGGTATTTTTAGACCTGAGGTTACTGTTCCTCTTTTAGGACAAAATATTCCTGTGCTTGCTTGGGGGCCGGGATTTGACCGAATTTTAATGGATTATTATGAAATAGAAGATTTAAGAGATTTGTATAAGAATAATATTGAGCAGTTAAGAAAAATTAAATTTTGGATAAAGGAATAAAATGGAAATAAAATTAAATAAAAGGGAAGTTGATCCTGTCTCAAACCAGCACAGGGTAGGGGTCTTACCATGGCGATAATAAATATCAATAAAAGAAAATTTGAGAAAGAGATTGGAAAATTAGAAGAGGGAATGAAACAAAAAATTGCCATGTTTGGAACACCAATAGAAAGTATTAATGATAAAGAAATTCAGATAGAAATTTTTCCAAATCGCCCGGATTTACTTTCTTATGAGGGGTTCAAGAGATCCTTTCTTGCCTTCCTAGGAAAAAAAACAGGTCTGAAGACTTATAAAGTAAACAAACCAGAAAAGGATTATAAAATTATAATAGACTCATCTGTTAAAAATATTCGTCCTTATACGGCCTGTGCAATTGTTAAAAAATTGAGATTTAATTCTGAGAAAATAAAAGAGTTAATGGAAATACAGGAAAAATTGCATATTACTCTTGGCAGAAAAAGAAGAAAGGTTGCTATAGGAATTTATCCCCTGGAAAAAATTAAACTGCCAATAACATTCAAAGCATTAGAACCAGACAAGATAAAATTTATTCCTTTGGAATCTGACAGAGAAATGTCTGCCTTTGAAATTCTTAGAAGACATCCAACAGGAAAAAAATATGCTTCCCTTCTGGCAGGAAAAGCTAAGTTCCCAATTTTTGTAGATTCGGGGGGAAACGTTTTAAGTATGCCCCCAATAATTAATTCACAATTAACAGGAAAAATAACAGAGAAGACAAGAGATATTTTTATTGAATGTTCTGGTTTTGATATGACGATTTTAGAGAAATGTCTTAATATAATTGTAACTGTTCTTGCAGATATGGGGGGGAATATTTTCCAGATGGGTTTAAGATATAGAAGAAAGAAGATAACCCCTGACCTGAAGCCAGAAACCAGGGAAATTTCCATAGAAAATACAAATAAGCTTTTAGGTTTAGAGCTTAATGAAAAAGAAATTAAAAAATTGATTGAAAAAATGGGTTATGATTATGAAAAAAAGACTGTGAAAATTCCTGCATGGAGAGTGGATATTCTTCATGAAGTTGATTTAATTGAAGATATTGCAATAGCATATGGTTATGAGAATTTTATACCAGAAATTCCTAAGATTTCCACTATTGGACAGGAGAATGTAAGAGAATTCATTAAGAGGAAACTTTCAGAAATTCTTACAGGATTAAATATATTGGAGATATCGAATTATCATTTAACTAATGCTAATGATCAGTTAGCAAAGATGGGAATTTCCAAAAAGGGAAAAATTAATCTTATTGAAGTTGAGGAATCAAAAACAGATTATAAAATTCTGAGGCAGGATTTGGCTCATTTTTTACTTAAAATTTTATCAGAAAATACAGATTCAGATTATCCTCAAAGGATTTTTGAAATAGGAAAAGTTTTTCTTCCAGGTAATAAAATCCAGGAACAGGAAAATCTTGCTGTAGCAGTTAGTCCAGGAAATTTCACAGAAATAAAGCAGATTTTAGAATATTTTTTCAGGGTGGTTAATATGAAGGTAAGTTTGCAGGAATCAAATGAATTCCCACCTTATTTTGTTGACGGAAGGGTAGCTGAAGTAATATTTAATAATGAAAAAATAGGATTTATCGGGGAAGTTTACCCCAAAATTCTTAGGAACTGGAAAATAAAAATGCCTGTGTCTTTATTTGAAATAAATTTAGATGAGATTTTTAAAAATATTAATTAGTTCATTAATTTATATAAAGATTCCACATTTTCTGAAGATAAGTCTTTATCAAATATCATAATTTCATCTATTATACCGATAGTCCCATGAGGGGTTCCCGATGTAACATTGCTACGAAGAGGACTGTGAGCTACATATTTAACAGGAAGTTTAATAATATCGGGGTTTTTATCTTTAAACTGCCCATCTACATAGAGATAAACACCACTTAGATTTCCTATATAACAAGCAAATTTCCATTCTTTTATAGGAAATTCATAATTAAGATAGTAATCTTGTACAAGATAATCAGTAAATCCTGCTTTCGTATTATTATGCATAGAAAATCTTAAGGAGTAAAGATCAGCACTTTCACCATCACTATCATCTAAAAATACATGTGCTCTATCTGGAAAATTTTGTTTTAAATAAACCCAGGAGCATACTGTCCAAGGAATATCATACTGGATTGGTGATGAAAGTTCAATATAATCTTCCCTATAGTTACCACCTTCATCCTCTTGAAAAAATTCACAGCTTTTACTAAATTTTCCTGGAATATCACAATTAACTCCTCCTTGCAAGGTTCCACTATTTCCTCCAATCTCATCTTTAGCATTACCATTAAGTCTCCACCAAGAAACTGCTCCAAGGCTTACAAGGAACTCTTTAGCAGAAACTTCTTTGGTGTCTACAATATTACCCTCGGATTCTTTTCCAGATTCCAGTTTGACTATTGGGGCTATTGAAACTTCTTTAATAAATCCCAATCCTTCAAATTCTTGTTGAGAAAGGTTAAAATTGCTTTTTCCTAATTCTTGTAAATTTATTTTTCTTTTTATTACCTTACTATTTTCTCCATCTGATACAATAAAATTTATTCCTGTTAGGTCCCCACCCCCCACATTTCTTTTGATATTTACAATAATACCATTTCCCCCAAAATACGCTTTTTCTATTTCCAAATCAATGAGGAATTTTCCTAAAGAAATCTCTTCTGTTTCTTTTGTAAGAATATTTTTGATAACTGCCCAAACAATTCCTGCAGCAACCAATGAAAGCAAAATTAATATTAAAGCGACTACAATCCCAGAAATACCTCTTTTATACATAAATTCAATAAGATTTTAAAATTTATAAGTTTTAGTGCTTATCCAAAGTATCCTTTGCTATCTGGTTCAATTTTGTTGTCCCAGTTCTTTTTTATATTTTCTATGACATCTAATAAATCTTTTTTAATCTCCTGCCATGTTTTGTAAGATTCTTTAATAAATTCAGCTTCTTTTTGCTCAGAGAAAGATATATCCAGCTCAATTATGTTTAATTCAATTTTTGATAGTTTTTTATAAATTTCAGGTATCTTTTGCTTTTCATCTGTTTCAACCACTTTAATCATAGAAAAAAAGAACATTGGTGCATTTACTGGGTTTAAGAGTGTCTCAATAAATCTCAGATAATTTGATATCTTCTCTGCCATAAATTTTCTTATCTCCCTTATTAAGATATCTGTTTCTATATCACAAATTTTTTCTATCTGAAAATCTTCATTTAGTTCTGTAAAACTAGGAAGGTTGTATTTGGTTTGGATTTTCTTATAATCCTCTTTCAACCTATCTAAGTTATGTTCGTCTTTCCCCATTTTTCAAACTAATAACCTGTTCTTATAAACTTATTGATAAGCCTCAGCTGAGAATTGAACTCAGGACCTCGACATTACCAATGTCGCGCTCTAACCAGCTGAGCTACTGAGGCATTATACGATGACACTTATACCTAATCAATCCGAGTATGGTGCCGAATTGAGGCATTATACAAAACAAGTATTTTTAAGAATCAATATATAAAAATTTATAGTTATTACTGACAGTTTAAATTACTGCAATTATTTCTTAAGCAATCTCATAAATAAAAAGATAAGAAAGACTATTAATAATGCAACAGAAACAAAACCGAATACAATTGCTAAAATAGAAAATAAATTTTTGAATGCGCCAGAATTTAAAACCCTATACAAAACAAAGGAAGCCAAAGACAAAATTACAAATAATATTAAATTTCTCAAAAGGAGAAAGATTTTTCTTTTGCTTGAACGAACAAGTTTTTTACTTTTTCCAGGGGTTCTTCTAATCCCTTTTCTTTTTCTTTTTTTAGTTTTAGATTTACTTCTTTTCACCCTCTTTTTTCTTTTAGCCATTATTTATTAATAATCTTTTTGAGTATTTAAATTTTACTTAATAACTGTATTATTTTCTACTTTTTTAAGAGATGTATTTTCATTTATACCCCAGTCTAATTTTACAGCGTTTGATGTAATAGTTTTAAAATTTCCAAAAACAGATCCAAGCCAGGAAAAATAAAATTTGGAAGCTTCTTTTATCCCCGAAAGAGTTGTTAAATCCACATTATTATTCCTGAGAACCCAGGTAAAACTGATGTAAATTGACAGGATTGTAACTATTAGGAAAATAAGTAGTAATTTGTGCCTGAATCTTTTGAATTCTATTATTAACCATATAGCTGTTATTGCAACTGCTACAATAAGGAGGGGTATCACCACTGACATAAAGATAATAATGAGAAATAGTATAAAAATATTTCGGGATGCAGCTTGCGGGAATCGAACCCGCATCTTGAGCTTGGGAAGCTCACATTTTGCCATTTAACTAAAGCTGCATTTATTAGTTAGTTTTTTATAGCTTTTATATTTTAATTCTTTTATGGCAAGAAAATTTTATGTTACAACCCCGATATATTATCCAAATGACGTCCCACATATCGGGCATGCATACACAACAATAGTTGCAGATGTTTTAGCTAGATGGCACAAGATTAAAGGAGAAGATGTTTTTTTTCTGACTGGAACAGATGAGCATGGTAAGAAGATACAAAGGGCAGCAGAAGAGCACGGAAAAAAACCAAAGGAATTTGTTGATTCTCTTATCCCAAAATTTAAAGATGCCTGGAGAAAACTAGATATAAGTTATGACAGATTTATCAGAACAACTGATAAAGACCATGAAGATGTTGTTAAAAAGGTTTTACAAAAAGTCTATGATAAAGGAGATATTTACAAAGGGGAGTATGAGGGATTTTATTGCACAGGATGTGAGGCATATTACACAGAAAAGGATTTAGTTAACGGAAAATGTCCGATACATAAAACCAAAATCGAAAAATTAAAAGAAGAAAGTTATTTTTTCAGACTTAGTAAATATCAAAAAGATTTGTTAAAATTCTATAAAGAAAATCCCGGATTTATCTCACCAAGAAAAAGGAGACAGGAAATAATTAACAGGGTTAAAGAAGGGTTAAAGGATTTGTCAATTTCAAGAGCAAATTTTGACTGGGGGATTTCTCTGCCTTTTGATAAAAGACATGTTTGTTATGTCTGGTTTGATGCTTTGTTTAATTATTATTCTGCTACAAGGCAAAAAGGCAAGGAGAAATACTGGCCTGCTGATGTTCATTTAATTGGAAAGGACATTTTATGGTTTCATACAGTTTATTGGCCTGCATTTTTACTTTCTGCAGGAATTAGTCTGCCCAAAAAAGTTTTTGCCCATGGGTGGTGGACTTTTGATAAAGAGAAAATTTCAAAGTCAAGAGGAAAAGTGATTAATGTTAATGAACTTTTGGATATTGCAGGAGTTGATTCTGCAAGATATTTCTTGCTGAGAAATACAGCTTTTGGAGAAGATGGTGATTTTTCAGAACAGGCTTTGATAGATAGGCATAACAATGAATTGGCCAACAAGCTTGGAAATCTTGTCAGCAGAGTTGCTGGATTGATAGAGAAAAACGGAATACAAAAAACAGAAAATAAATTAATAAAAAAGCTGAAATTGAAAGAGATAGAAAAATTGATTGATGAATTTAAATTTGATCAGGCATTAAGTGAGATTTTTGCATTTGTTGATCACTGTAACTGGTATGTTCAGAGTAAAAAAATTTGGGAAACTGGAAATAAGAAGGATTTGTTTGAACTTAAGGAAAGCATTTTGAAAATTGCTGAACTTTTATTTCCATTTATTCCAGAGACAAGTGAGAAAATTAAAAAGCAATTTTCTGCTAAGAAAATTAAAAAAGGTGAAATTTTGTTTAAGAAAATATAATGGAAGGCATAGTATCATTTAATGATTGGCAGAAATTGGATTTAAGAGTTGCACAAGTAAAAAAGGTTGAAGAAATTGAAAGTGCTGATAAACTTTACAAATTAATTTTAGATGTTGGAGAGGAAATTGGGAAAAGGGTTGTTTGTGCAGGAATAAAACCATATTATTCTGTAAACAAATTAAAAGGGAAGAAAATAATTTTATTTACAAATCTGGCTCCGAGAAAAATCAGGGGTATTGAAAGTCAGGGAATGATTTTAGCTGCTGTTGATGAAGAAAATGATAAAGTCATTTTAATTTCCCCTGAAAAAGACATTGAAGTTGGAAGCAGAATCAGATAAGATGAGGATTAATATCAGATAATTTATTTAGTAACTTTTTCTCCCAAAAATCCTCTCCCAAAGACTTGGTTTATCTTTACTGGAATCATATTCTATATCAAGAATCTTGGCAGCAATTTCTTTATAAGCTCTTGCAGCTTTGCTTTTTGGATGGGTGTGTATAACCGCATCTTTTAGATTTAAAGATTTTTGTACATCAATATCCTCAGGAATCATTCCTAAGATGGGTACTTCAAGCATCTCTTTTACAGTTTCGGGCTGCATTTCTATTTTATTTCTTTTGACGCGTGTTATAATTATACCTAAAACTGGTTTTTTCATTTGCTCTGCAAGTTTTATTGTTTTTAATGCATCTGTAATTGCAGCCAGTTCGGGATTTGTAACTATAACTAATTTATCTGCTAATGAAATAGCAGCCACAGCTTCATGACCAAGCCCGGCTGCACTATCTACAATAATATATTCAGAAACTTTTTTGAAATCTTCTTTAAAATCCTTTAATTTTTCCGGCTTTATTTTTCTTAATTCTTTTATTGATAATGAAGAAGGAATAATTTTTACACCAGAATCATGCTCATAAACAGCTTCAAATACGTCTGCCTTTTTTGATAATACATGATTGAGATTTACAGGAACTTCAGGAGAGTTAAGAAGGACTCCTATATTGGGGGTTGAGAGGTTTCCGTCAATAATTAGAACATCTTTTCCTAAATAATTGAAAGCTGCACCGAGGTTTATAACAGTAGTTGTTTTTCCAACGCCCCCCTTCCCAGAGGTGATAACAATTAATTCCTTCATGTTTAAAGTAAATTCCTCCACAATATATTCCCTTTTTTCCTTGCATAAGCTTGGGATTTATAGGGTTTAACTTACAAGAAATTGCTTTGTAGTGCTTATAAACTTTTCTAACATTTTTGCATATATCTTCAGTTGATCCAGGTTTATGTTAATTTCTTTTCCCATATAGAAAACTTTTAGAGTAACATTTTTTCTGAATTCACCAATACTTTCTTTTCTTAATCCTTCAAGTTTTCTCAACATTTCGTAAAGTTCAATTACTTCCAGAAACTCTTTATCCTTTTTGAATAACTTTCTTACCTCATCTATTTCTCCAACAGGACTTGTTGGTATTTCAGAAATGACTTTTTTCTTTTTTGCGTGTTTTAAAATTTCATGTATGGCTGTTTCAACCATTTTTCTCCATCTTAGAAGAAGATTTATTATAACATCGCATGTTTTTGTATATTTTAAACTAACATATAAAAGATGATCTGCTCTTATTTTCTCTTGAATTATTTCTTCCATCATGAAATTTGCTTATATTCCAATTCAGAACTATGTATCATTAAGATTTTTGGGTTTTTATATTTATCTTAAAAAATCATTTATTGAATTTTTTACCCATTTTTATTTTTTACTCAATTCTAAAATAGTCTCAGCAAGGTCTCCAGTTTTTTCCAGAGTTTTTTTTGCTTGTTCATATGTTACATTTGTTTTTCCCATTACTGTTTTGATATCTTCCTCAGAGATTACAATATCCTGTTGAATAAATTCTTCCTTAATTTTTCCGGTAATCTGAAAAGTTTCCTGCCCCCGCATTTTTATTTTTGTTACAGAAGGATTTTGTATTATTATTTTTTCTGTATTACCTTCCTTTTCAATTATTACTTTTGTTGCAGGAATTTCTTCCTGACTTATTCCCAGTTGTTTCATAACAGAATTCATTTTTCTTGGGTTTAATCCTGGAAACATTTTGTTAAGAATATATGAAGTTTAGTAAAATTCTAAATGCAACTATAAAAATTATGAATATTATAACATGAACAGGTTTTAGATTAAATTTGCTGGCATATTCTTCCTTGAATCTCATTAATCCGCCGAATCCTGCCGGGAGATTTATTCTATTATCTTGTGCCATAGCTCTTTGATGATTTATGAATATAAAAATGTTATGATACTTTTATAAATTAGTGATAATATTGTTTAGCATGGCTGGAAATGTAATTAATTTTAAAGAAATCGAAGAAAAAATAAAGAATTTTTGGGAAAAAGAAGACATTTACAGATTTAATCCGAAAAGCAAAAAAAAGAT
>Ga0315555_1003277_pt1 | contig 11161 bp, 13 predicted proteins | sample SalMarSW160380MG_FD_202113 | JGI IMG/M metagenome (GOLD analysis project Ga0315555, IMG submission 202113) | Salt marsh sediment microbial communities from the Plum Island Ecosystem LTER, Massachusetts, United States - Salt Marsh Sediment SW1603-80 ...
ATCCCCGCCGGAGCGGAGGCTCGGTGAGCCGCCGCGGCCCAGAGCGCAACCGTCGGTTCTCCTTTCGGACCCAGCGTCGGTTGGATATGATCCGTCGACCGCGGACGGCTCTGGCCCGTCGCGGCGACGGGTGATGCGGGATGGACTTCGAACGCAATCTGGAGGGATTTCTGGCGCGGGCGCGGGTCGTCGCGGACCCGTGTCGGGAGGAGCTGATCCGCGCCGCGGTCGATCGCGACGAGGCGAAGGTGAGCGCGTCCGGCGCCCTGGCGACATGGACCCCGCCGGAATCGACCGGACGGAGCCCGGCGGACACGGTCATCGTTCGGCGCGCCGCGAGCCGGGCGACGATCGACTGGGATTCGCCGAACAACCTGCCGATCGACGAGGAGACCTTCGATCGGATCGTCGAGGACGCGTTCGCGGCGCTCGCCGACAAGGATCGCATCTACGCGCTCGACCGGGCGGTCGGTGCGGATCCGTCGTACGCCCTTCCGGTCAAGATCGTCACCGACCGCGCGTTGACGGCCCTGTTCGCCGACAACATGTTCCGCCCCGTTCCCGATGGGCTCGAAGGGAGCGTCTTCGCAGATCGCCCGTTCCGGTTGCTGGCTCTCCCGTACGACAAGCTCGATCCCCGGCGGTACGAAGGGCGGCTGCGGATCGATCCGCGGATCGGCGGGACATCGACGATGGTCATCGGGATGGATTTCGATCGACGGATCGGGGTCGTCTACGGCTCGGCCTACGGCGGCTCGGTGAAGAAGCTGATCTTCACCGTCGCGAACTACCTGTTGCCCGCCGAAGGGATCCTTCCGCTTCACTGCTCGGCGAACGAAGGGCCGGACGGCGACATCGCGCTCCTGCTCGGCCTGTCCGGCACGGGGAAGACGACGCTCTCCGCCGACCCGCGTCGCGCGCTGCTCGGCGACGACGAGCACGGATGGAGCGATCGCGGGATCGCGAACTTCGAGAACGGCTGCTACGCGAAGCTGATCGGTCTCGATCCTGAGAAGGAACCGGAGATCCATCGTGCGGTCCTGCATCAGGCCGCCTTCGAGAGGCACGGTGCGATCGTCGAGAACGCGGTGATGCGTCCGGACGGCACGTTCGACCTGGCCGACGACCGCTTCACGCCGAACACCCGCGGTTCGTATCCGCTCCGGTTCCTCTCGAACGTGAAGCCATCGTCGACCGGCGGGCATCCCCGGACGATCCTCTTCCTCACCGCCGACGCGAACGGGGTCCTTCCTCCGATCGCTCGCCTGACGAAAGAGCGGGCGATGCTCTGGTTCTTGATGGGCTACACGAGCAAGCTGGCCGGGACCGAGACCGGCGTCCTCGAGCCGAAGACGACCTTCTCCCGGTTCTTCGGCGAGCCGTTCATGCCGCGCAACCCCGACGTTTATGCGCGGATGCTCGGCGAGAGGCTCGACGCGCACGGGACCGACGTCTACCTCGTCAATACCGGATGGAGCGGCGGACCGTACGGGACGGCGGGCCGGATGGACATCACGCTGACCCGGACGATGGTCCACGCCGCCCTGTCGGGGCGGCTGCGCTCCGCGGCGTACGACGAGGACGAGCTCTTCCACGTCTCGGTCCCGCGCTCGTGCCCGGAAGTGCCGTCGGAGATTCTCAACCCGCGCAACACGTGGAAAGACGGCGCGGCGTACGACGCCCGCGCGAAGAGGCTGGCCGGCGAATTCTCCGCCCACTTCGACGCGGCGTACGGGGACAAGGGGATCGATCCGTCGGTCGTCGCGCAGTGTCCTGGGCGTTGAGCCGCCCGAGCGGGCTGAACGTCCCGGAGTTTGGGGTCTTCGAGTTGCTCCGCAACTCTACGCCCTCGGAGTTTGACGCACGCGTCAAACTCCGGTCTGGTGACGTGACGTACGTCTGATGAGCAAAGGCGGCTCAGCGAAACCGCGATCGGAGATCGTCCCACAAGGCGCGAAGGGCGAGGCGCAATTTCCGCAGCAGGGGTAGATGCGGGCTTCGCGGCCACTTCCAGACGACACCGACGATGAGGAGGACGACGCCGACGGTGAGGAGGAAGTGGAGGAATCCCGACGACAGGCTGAGGACGATCGCGATGATCACGACCGAAAGGCAGAGGGCGAAGTCGGTCGCGGAGCTGTATCGGAGCTGTCGGCGGAGCGCGTTTCGCAGGCCCCGGTAGGCAAGCCGGATCTTCGCCGGCGGGGGCGCGTCGATCCCACGCGGCCACTTCCAGGCGATCCCGATCAGCATCAGGACGATGAGGGCGTCGACGAGCGTCCCGAGGACGCCGAGAATCAGCCCGAGAACGACGGCCAACGCCAGCAGTGCGAGCGCCAACAGCAGCAGGGCGATCGGAAGCGGCGAGAACACGAACGCGGCGGCCAGCCCGCGAAACGGGATCAGCAACGGGACGAAGACCGCGAGCAGGACGAGCCGCAGAATCCAAACCACCAGCATCGATACCGTCCCTTTCGCCCGTGCGCCGGAAGTCCACTTCGAAGCTCGCTTCCGGTGGGATTATCGAGGTCAGCGCGGCGAACGGCAAGAGACCGTCGTCGCGGGGTTGCCCTCTTGACATCGTAACAGTGTGATGTTATACTGCGACTTCGATTCGGGAGGTGGTTCGATGGGACCGACGGTCTACGAGGTCGAGAAACAGATGTGGATGCGATATGATGAATTGCTCAAAAAGAGCCGCATCGTGGCCGAAATCAATCGCCGCGCACGCGGCCGGTGGAGGCCGCGCGTCGGCCCGTGCGAGACGGAGCGCATCCGCGTGGCGCGAGCAAGCAAAACAATGTGTTGATCCACTGGAGTGTGCCATGGATGAGGAACGACTGATCTCGAAGAAGGAGGTCCTCGCGAAGATGGGGATCTCCTACGGCCAGCTCTACCGGTGGAAGCGGAAGGGGCTCATCCCGGAGGTCTGGTTCATCCGCCGGTCGACGTTCACCGGACAGGAGACGTTCTTCCCTCGGGACAAGATCCTCGAACGGATTGCGCGGATCAAGGAGATGAAGGACGAGCATCCGCTCGACGATCTCGCCGAGCTGATCACGACGCGCGTCAACGCCAAGCTGAGGGTGGCTCTGGCGAAGCTCGAACGGGTCGGATGGCTCGACGACGACCTGCTGCGGACCTGCTGCGTCGGCGAGGTATCGGACGAGGCCGTCTCGATCTGGCAAGCGTTCGAGCTTGGGGTGCTCAGCCGGCTGCGGCGAAGCGCGCGCGACGAGGAGATCGATCTTGTTCGGAGGACCCTCGAACAGGAGAAAGGCAAGGCGTTGCTTGACCGGGTCTCGGAGAACGGGATTCAGCTCTACCTGCTTCGGAAACGCGTGGCGTCCGGGGGGATCTCGGCGCAGATCAGCCTCGTGGCGCTGACGGAGGAAGGCGCGGTCTTCGATCCGGAGATCGAGGTGGTGACAACGGTTGACCTGCCGACCGTGTTGCAGCGGATCAAGCTCGACCTCGCCTCGACCGAGGAGCGGCCGGCGGCGAAGACGAACGACGAACAGGCCCGCCAGGCGGAGCCTGAAGAAGACGAGGTGGAACCATGAGCGACGAACGACGATCAGTGAGCATATCCGGGTCCGGCCGCCTCGGCGGCGGCGAGTACACCCGGGTCGGGATCTCCGGATCGGGCAGAATCGACGGCGATCTCGTCGCCGAGGAGCTGAGGATCTCCGGATCGTGCCGGGTGTCGGGACGGACCGAGGCCGGACAGATCACGGTTTCGGGCAGCGGGAAGTTCGGCGGAGCGGTCAGGGTGGACGAGATGCGCGTCAGCGGATCGGCCAAGATCGAAGGGCCGGTCGACGCGAAGGAGCTCAAGTCCTCGGGGAGCTTCCACGCCGAGGGGGACGTTGCCGCCGAGTACTTCAAGAACAGCGGGAGCTTCCGCGTCGGAGGCGACGTCGAGGCCGACATCTTCAAGGCAAGCGGGGGGTTCGACATCGAGGGCCTCCTGTCGGCCGACAAGGTGGAGATCCGCCTCGCGGGTCGGTGCGTGGCGCGGGAGATCGGCGGGGAGAGGATCCACGTCGAGCGCCCGGATTCATTCGGCGCGACCCTGCTCTCCGGCCTGGCGAAGATGCTGACCGGCGGAGGGACGGCCGAGCTTCGGACGACGCAGATCGAAGGAGACGACATCCACCTCGAGAACACGATCGCCGACGTCGTCCGCGGTACGCGGGTCGAGATCGGGCCGGGTTGCAAGATCGGGATCGTCGAGTACACCGAGACGCTCAAGGTCCACGACGACGCGGAAGTCAAGGAGCGGAAGAAGACATGAGGCCGACCGTATTCGATCGGGAGGAGAATCGGGCGCTTTCCGAGAAGAAGCCTTCGGCGACGGTCCGGGGAGCCGGAGAGCTGAGCGGCGGTGACTACACCAAGATCCTGATCCTCGGTTCCGGAACGATCACCGGCGACGTCCGAGCCGAGCGGCTCCGTTCGTTCGGGTCCGGCGAGCTGCAGGGATTCTCCGAGATCGGGAGTCTCTCCGTGGTTGGGTCCGCATCGTTGGGCGACGGCCTGACCGCAGGGCGCGTGCGTGCGCTCGGCGCGCTCAACGTGCGGGGGCGTTTGGAGGCTCGGCGGGAGCGCCCCGCCGTGAACCGAGGGTCGTGAATCGTGCACTCACCGTTCGAACCGTCGGAATGGGGAGGCTGGTATGGGAACCGTAGACGGGCGCTGGAAGGCCCGCTTCTTCACGGTTTGGACGGGGCAACAACTGTCATTGGTCGGCAGTCGCGCGGCCCAGTTCGCGTTGGTGTGGTGGCTGACCACCACGACCGGCTCGGCGACGGTCCTCGCCTCGGCGTCCCTGGTCGCCCTGCTGCCCAACATCCTCCTCGGGCCGTTCGTCGGCGCATTGATCGATCGCTGGAACCGGCGCGTCGTGATGATCGTCGCCGACTCGTTCATCGCGCTCGTCTCGCTGTGGCTCGCGTACATGTTCTGGATCGGGTCGATGCAGGTTTGGGATGTCTACATCGTGATGCTGGCGCGGTCGCTCGGCGAGACGTTCCACTGGCCGGCGATGGCGGCGTCGACGACGTTGATGGTCCCCGAGAGGAACTACACGCGAATCGGCGGGTTGAACCAGACGATCCACGGGCTGCTCAGCATCATCGGGGCCCCGCTCGGGGCGCTCCTGATGTCACTGATGCCGCTGCACGGCGTGATGCTGGTCGACGTGGGCACGGCGGCGTTCGCCGTGGCGCCGCTGTTGTTTCTGTTCATCCCGCAACCGGCTCGGGAACACGTCGCCGCGATCAAGGCTCGGTCGTTCTTTGCCAATACCCGCGACGGGCTTCGATTTGTCCTCGGATGGCCGGGGCTGATCGCACTGCTCATCGGAGCGTCGGTGCTGAAGATCGCGCTGATGCCGGCGTTTTCACTGTCGCCGCTGTTGGTCTACGATCATTTCGGCGGTGGGGCCGCCGAGCTGAGCCTGTTCGACGCGATCGCCGGTGGCGGGGTCTTCGCCGGTGGCCTGTTGCTCAGCGTCTGGGGCGGCTTTCGAAGGAAGGTGTTCACGATCCTGATGGGACTCGGCGGGATCGGCGCAGCGTGCATCGTGCTCGGCCTGACGCCGGCGAACATGCTGTGGTTGGGGCTGGTCAGCGTCTTCGTGGTCGGAGCGATGATCTCGATGACCGATGGCCCGATCTCGGCGCTGCTGCAGGCGGCAGTACCGGCCGAGATGCAGGGACGGGTGTTCGGACTGCTCGGAAGCCTGTTCTCGCTGACCACGCCGATCGGATTGGCGATCGCCGGCCCCGTGGGGGACGTCATGGGCGTGCCGTTCTGGTTCTTCCTGGCCGGCGTCATCTGCGCCGCCGTCGGGGTGGCCGGCTTCTTCGTCCGTCCGTTGGTCCACATCGAGGATCAGAAGGCGGCGGTCGACGGTCGGTCAGCGGATGAACTCCCGGCGGCGGAAGCCGCGGCGAGCCCGAGCTACGGCATCGTCAACGATTGACGGTGTGAATCGCCCTTCCCAGCGCGTTCTCGGCGGCCTCCTTCAACCCCTCCGGGAGCGTCGGGTGGGGATGGATCGCATCGGCGATCGCCTCCAACGTGAGCCCGTTCTGGACCGCGATCGCTGCCTCCGAGATGAGGTCGGACGCCTCGGCTCCGACGATCTGCACGCCGAGGAGGCGGTGATCGTCCCCGTCGGCGACGACCTGGAAGAACCCGTCCGGCTCGCGCATCCCGAGCGCCTTGCCGAGCGCGGCATACGAGAAGCGACCGACGAGTGAACCTCGCTCACCGGCCGTTCGCTCGGAGAGCCCGACCGAAGCGATCTCCGGGTCGGTGAAGATCGCCTGCGGGATCCGATCGTGGTCGATCGACCGCATCTCCCCCCCGGCGAGCGCCTCGGCGAGCGCGATGCCCTCGGCCGACGCCTTGTGGGCGAGCATCGGGCCGGCTACCAGATCCCCAATCGCGTACACGCCCTCCGCCGAGGTCCGCAGCGTCCCGTCGACCGGCAAGAAGCCGCGGCGGTCCGGTTCGACGCCGACGGTCTCCAAGCCCAGACCGGCTGAGTTCGGTCGGCGCCCGACGGCGACGAGGGCCCGATCGACGGGAATCGATTCGCCGTCCTTGATGCGGACCTCCGGGCCGCCGCCATGGGTTCCGATCGATTGAGCCGCCGTCCCGGTGCGTACGTCGATCCCCTGCAGCTTGAGCGAGCGCTTCAGCGTCGCCACGGTCCGTCGATCGAGGTCGACGACCGGCAGGATCTCCGGCAGGAGCTCGACGACCGTCACCAAGCTCCCGAGCCGGTTGTAGATCGTGGCGAGCTCCAACCCGATGACGCCGCCGCCGATGACGGCGAGCCTTTCGGGGATCTCGCTCAGCGCCAGCGCGTCGTCCGACGACCAGACGAGCGGATCCTCGAACGAGAAGCCCGGGATCTCGATCGGCGTCGACCCGGTGGCGAGGACGATCCGCTCGGCGGACAGGGTCTCGCCGGTCGACAGCGCGACGCGCCCCGGACCGTCGAGGCACCCCCCGGCGCCGAAGAACGCGACCCCGTTCTTGCCGAGGAGGGTCTCGATCCCATCGACCAACGTGGAGACGACGCCGTCCTTCCACGCGGCCAGCCTCGGCAGCTCGATCTTCGCGGGGCCGAACGCAATCCCCATTTCGCCCGCCGTGGCCGCTTGGCGGACGAGCTTGGTCGCCGAGTAGAGCGCCTTCGTCGGGACGCAGCCCCGGTTGAGGCACGTCCCGCCCAGGGCGTCCCTCTCGATCAACGCGGTCCGCAGCCCGAGTTGGGCGCAGCGAATCGCACAGACGTAGCCCCCCGGTCCTCCGCCGATGACGACGACTTCGTAGTCCATCTTCTCCCTCCGGGGCCAACCGTATCCGCCGTTCGAGCGTCCGGCAAACCCTCGCGGTTGATGATCCGCCCCGGGGGGCCGAGAATCGCCGCCGATGACGGCCAAAAAGGACGATCGGTTTCTCCTCGGGTGCCACCTGTCGATCGGCAGGGGCTTCCCCCGGTCCGTCGACGAGGCGGAGGAACTGGGGAACGCCGCGCTGCAGTTCTTCTCGCACAACGCGTCGGCGTGGCGGATGAAGGAGCTCACCGACGAGATCGCTGGCGCGTTTCGCGAGCGACGATCCGCCTCGTCCGTCGCCTATCTCGTCGTCCACACGATGTACCTGCTCAACCTGGCCAGTCCGGACGACGACCTGCACGAGCGCTCGGCCGAAGCGCTGATCGAGGAGGTCCGGCGGGCCGGACTGCTGGGGGCCGATGCATTGGTCACCCACCTCGGCGCGCACGTCGGGAGCGGCATCGAGGCCGGGATCGCCCGGATCGTCGGCGCGCTCGGCCGACTCGTCGGATCGCCGGCCTGGGCCGAGGCGGGCGGCCTCCGCCTCCTGCTCGAGAACACCGCCGGATCCGGGACGACGATCGGTTCTTCGTTCGACGAACTCGCGGCGATCCTTGCCGCGGTCGATGATGCGACGCGGATCGGCGTCTGCCTCGACACGTGCCACGCGTTCGCCGCCGGCCACGATCTGCGGGCGCGGCAGGCGGTCGACCGGACGCTGGAGCGATTCGATCGCGCCGTCGGACTCGATCGCCTTGAGATGATCCACCTCAACGACTCGCGGTTCCCGCTCGGTTCGCGGCGGGATCGCCACGCCCACATCGGGCGCGGCTCGATCGGCGCGGAGGGCATCGGCGCGGTCGTCCGACATCCCCGTCTTCGCGACCTGCCGTTCGTGCTCGAGACCCCGAAAGCGATCGATGGTCGGCCGGATGCGGACCGGATAAACTTGGCGACGGTCCGGAGGTTGCGGGCGCGGAAGGAGGGCCCATGAAGCTGTTCATCGATACGGCGAACGTGTCGGAGATCCGAGAGATGGCCTGGCTGATCGACGGCGTGACGACGAATCCGACGCTCGTCGCGCGGGAGAAGCGGCCGTTCGCGGACGTGATCGCCGAGATCTGCGAAATCGTCGACGGCCCGGTCAGCGCCGAGGTCACCGCGCTCGACACGGGCGGGATGGTCTCCGAGGCTCGCGACCTCGCCGCGATCCACGACAACGTCGTGGTCAAGATCCCGATGACCGAGCCCGGGATGGAGGCGGTCAAGCGGCTCTCCGCCGAGGGGATCGGAACGAACGTGACCCTCGTCTTCTCGGCCAATCAGGCCCTCCTCGCCGCCAAGTGCGGCGCGAGGTTCGTGTCGCCATTCGTCGGCCGGATCGACGACGTTGGCGGAGACGGCATGGGGCTGGTCGCCGAGATCCTCGCGATCTACGCGAACTTCGCGTTCCACACCGAGGTCCTCGCCGCGAGCATCCGCCATCCGCGGCACCTGTTCGAGGCGGCGACCCTGGGGGCCGACGTCGCGACCGTCCCCTACGCCGTACTGAAGAAGTCCTTCCATCACCCGCTGACCGACGCGGGGATCGAGCGGTTTCTCAAGGACTGGGAGGGGGTTCCGAAGTGAGCTTCGATCGGATGGAAGGGACGCGCGACGCCTACGGGAAGACCCTCGCGCAGCTCGGACACGAGGACCCGCGGATCGTGGTCCTCACGGCCGATCTCGCCGGGTCGACGAAGACGGCGTTGTTCGCCGCCGAGCATCCCGACCGGTTCTTCAATATGGGCGTCGCCGAGGCGAACATGATCGGGACGGCGGCAGGATTGGCGATGAGCGGGTATCGACCGTTCGCCTCGACGTTCGCCGTATTCGCCACGGGGAAGATGTGGGAGCAGATCCGCCAGGTCGTCGCGTATCCGAACGTGCCGGTGCGGATCGTCGCCACCCACGCCGGCCTGACGGTGGGGGAGGACGGGGCGAGTCACCAGATGCTGGAGGACGTATCGAACATGCGGGTCCTCCCGCACATGCGCGTGGTCGTCCCCGCCGACGCCGTCGAAGCGGCGGCGGCGACGCGGTTCGCCGCCTCGTGCGACGACGGACCGATCTACGTACGGCTCGCCCGCGCCCCGTTTCCGGTGATCCACGACGAGGCGTTCTCGTTCGAGCTGGGGAAGGCCGAGGTCCTCGCCGGGGGGGGCGACGTGACGATCGTCGCCTGCGGCGTGATGGTCTCGGTCGCCCTGGAGGCGCGCGAGCGGCTCGCCGGGAACGGAATCTCGGCCGAGGTGATCAACGCGTCGTCGATCAAGCCGCTCGACGCGGAGACGATCGTCTCCTCCGCGGCGAAGACGGGAGCCGTCGTCACGGCGGAGGAGCATCAGATCGCCGGCGGGCTCGGGAGCGCGGTCTGTGAGACCCTGTCGGAGCGGCACCCCACCCGCGTCGTCCGCGTCGGCGTCGACGATCGGTTCGGGCAGTCGGGGAACGCCGACGCCCTGCTCTCCCACTACGGGCTCGACGCCGACGGGCTCGTCGCCGCGGCCAACCAAGTCCTCGCGTCGTAGCCGCCGTCGGTCGATCCGCCGTCCGCGTCAGGCGGTGACCCCGAAGTGGGCCGCGATCTCCGCGACCAGGCCGTCGCGGTTGCTCAATTTGACGCGGAAGAGCGCCAGCTCGCGTCGGACCCTGTGGGCGACGGGGTGGCCGGCGCGGGCGTGGGTGGAGATCAGCAGGGACTTCCCGCTGGCGAGCGCCGACTCCACGGCCGGGACGAAGCCGGGCGCGGCCAGCTCCATCGGGGCGATCTCATCGATCACGACGAGCTCGCATTCATCGACGGCGCGGCGGATGGCGCGCACGCCGATCCCCTCGAGAGAGCGGAGATCGACGGTGTAGCGACCGACCCTCGGACCGTCGCGATGGTGGAGGTGCGCGAGGACGCCCTCCTCGCCCGTGGCGACGTCGACGAGGGAGAAGCCAACCCGGTGCCCGCACACCCGGATCTCCTTGGTGATCATCCCGCCGGCGGAGAGGGGGATCATCTCGAGGAGCCGTTCGATCGCCGTCGTCTTCCCCACCCCCGGGCGGCCGGTGATCGCAACGCGTCCCTTGATCGGCATTTCGTCCGATTCTATCCTCATCGTCATGGCCGACAAGAACGACCTGCTCGATGTGATCGAGGCCGAGCGGGCCCGCCATCCACGAATGGACGGGCGGGACCTCCAGAAGCTGATCTACCAGTCCGTGTTCGGCGGGGATCATCTGCTCGACGATCCGGGACGGTACGCCGACGCCCTGCGGGAGGAGTGGACGAGGCTTCCGACCGACGATCCGGCGGCCGCCGAGTCCGTGCTCCAGCCGATCGGTCCCGGCGGGAAGACGGCTCGGATTCATCTCGCCGCCTGCAAGCGGCTCGGAGTCGACATCGATCGGTTGATCGAGCTGCTCGTCGAGCAGAGACGCAAGAACGGCCGACGGGCGGACTATGCGCGCCGGTGGAACGAGACGATCGCGCTCGCCGCGGCCGGAAGGATCCCGTTCTCCGTCGACGAGCTCGCGCGGTTCGGCGACCCGGAGACCGCTCCACATCACAGTCCGGACTACGGCCCGGCGTCGTATCGGATCGTCAACGACGCGACGGACCGGAAGATGAGCGTGGGGCTGCGCCGTCTCGGGGTTCAAGGATGAAGCCGGGTGTGGAGCGACGGATCGGCCACCTCGACATGGACGCGTTCTTCGCCGCGGTCGAGCAGCTTGATCATCCCGAACATCGCGGCAGGCCGGTCATCGTCGGCGGG
>Ga0315555_1003279_pt1 | contig 11156 bp, 8 predicted proteins | sample SalMarSW160380MG_FD_202113 | JGI IMG/M metagenome (GOLD analysis project Ga0315555, IMG submission 202113) | Salt marsh sediment microbial communities from the Plum Island Ecosystem LTER, Massachusetts, United States - Salt Marsh Sediment SW1603-80 ...
ATGTAGAAGGCGGTCATGCCGGCCACGACGAAGCCGATGCCCCAGACCCAGTAGAAGCCGTTCTTGTAGGCCCCGCTCAGGATCTCGTCCTTGGAGAAGAAGCCGGCCAGCGGCGGCACGCCGGCGATGGCGATCGCGCCCACCAGCATCGTCAGGTAGGTGGCCGGAATGCGGCGCCACAGGCCGCCCATGTGGCGCATGTCCTGCTCGTCGCCGCAGGCGTGGATGACCGAGCCGGAGCACAGGAAGAGCAGGCCCTTGAAGAAGCCGTGGCTCATCAAATGGAAGATCGCCGCCGTCCAGGCCCCAACGCCCAGGGCGGCGAACATGTAGCCGAGCTGGGACACGGTGGAGTAGGCCAGGACGCGCTTGATGTCGTTCTGGGTGAAGGCGATCGAGGCGGCCAGGATGGCGGTGAAGATGCCGATCGCCGCGACCACGACCATGACCTCGGACGCGGCGCCGAAGATGGGGCTGCAGCGCGCCACGAGGTAGACGCCGGCATTTACCATCGTCGCGGCGTGGATCAGGGCCGAAACCGGGGTGGGGCCCTCCATCGCGTCGGGCAGCCAGACGTGGAGCGGGAACTGGGCGCTCTTGCCCACCGCGCCGCAGAAGAGCAGCAGGGCGATGGCGATCTGCCACTCGTGCGGCACCTGGTCGAACCTGGCGAAGGCGTCGCGCATGCTGCTCGTCCCGAGCTGGAACCAGATGGCCATGATCCCCAGGGCGAAGCCCATGTCGCCAACGCGGTTGACCAGGAAGGCCTTCTTGGCCGCCTCGGCCGCGGAGCGGCGCGGGTACCAGAAGCCGATCAGCAGGTAGCTGCACAGGCCCACCAGCTCCCAACCGGCGAAAAGCAGCAGGAAGTTGTCGGCCAGGACCAGCAGCAGCATCGAGAACATGAACAGGTTGAGGTAGCTGAAGAAGCGCCAGCGGCCGGGGTCGTGGGCCATGTAGCCCACCGAGTAGATGTGGACCAGCAGGCCGATCGACGTGACCACGATCAGCAGGCAGGCCGTCAGGCTGTCGGCGTAGAGGGCCATCTCGGCGTTGAAGCCCGCGGCCGGGATCCAGGTCCAGAGGGTGATGCCGGCGCCGTGCTCACCGAAGGGCTCGGCCCCGCTCAGGATCGCCGCTGCCACGACCGAAGCCACTGCCCAGGAGGCGGCCACGGCCCACAGGGCGATGTTGTGGGCGCTGTGGGGGAAGCGCCGGCCAAGCAGGCCGGTCAGGGCGAAGCCGGCCAGGGGCAGGATCAGGATCAGGGGCAAGAGGCTCGTCATTGCTGCATCTCGTGGTACTCGTCGACCAGCGGCGTGCGGCGGTTGCGGTAGATGGCCAGGACGATGGCCAGGCCCACCGTCGCCTCGGCCGCGGCCACGGCCACAACCAGCAGGGCGATCACCGAGGCATGCCCCGAGAGGGGCTCCACGAAGGCCCCGAAGGCCACGATCGTCAGGTTGACGGCGTTGAGCATCAGCTCGATGGACATGAGCATGCTGATCGCGTTGCGCCGGGCCAGGAAGCCGAAGGCGCCGATGGCGAACAGGATGCCGGACAGGATCAGGTAGGAGTCCAGCGAGCCGCTCACGATCGGCCTCTTTCGCCGCCGGGCTCGCCGCCGGGCTCGCCGCCGGGCTCGCCGCCGGCTGGAGTCTCGTCCTGGGCGGGGCCCGGCGGCAGTTCAGCCAGGGCGCTTTCGCGGGGGTCGCGACGGGCCAGGACAACGGCTCCCACCACGGCCGCGGTCAGAAGGACGCTGACCGTCTCGAAGGGCAGGACGTAGTCGGTGAAGAGCAGCGTGGATATCTGGGTGGTGGAGGTCCAGAGCCGCTCGCCTCCGGCCGGCCAGGTGGTGGTCAGGACAACCCCCGTGATGACCACGGCGATGGCCGCCGCAGCCGGTGCCGCCAGCCGGGCCTGGGTCTGGAAAACCAGCCTGGCGGGCGCGTTCTTGGTCTGGGTCAGCATGATGGCGAAGAGGATCAGGATGCTGATCGCGCCGATGTAGACCAGCACCTGGGTGGCCGCCAGGAGCGGGTTGCCGAGCAGGACGTAGATGCCGGCCAGGGCGGCGAAGGAGACGATCATCGCCAGGCCGCAGTGGATGATGTCCCGCAGGCTCACCACCAGCAGGGCCGAGACGATCAGCAGCGTCGCCAGGGCCAGGAAGAGCACGTCTTCCCAGCGGACGGGCGTCAGGGGGATGGTGTCGCCTATCGGCATCGGGCCTCCACCTCCTCGTCCATCATCGCCGTCCCCGATCCCGGGCGGCGGCGCGGCCGTCCGCCACGGCGTGGGCCAGCCAGTCGCGCTCGCGCTGGACGTATGTCACCTCCGACTCCGGCGAGGCCTGGGCCAGGGCGATCAGGTCGATCTCGGGGTTGCCGCGGCCGGTGTGGGCCAGCTCGTTGTCCGGCCCGCAGCGCAGGGCGTCGTAGGGGCAGGCGTCGACGCAGATGCCGCACAGGATGCAGCGGCTCTCGTCCACGTCGTACTTCTCCAGGATGCGCGGCTTGGGCATCAGCGCCCCGGTGGGGCACGTTTCGGCGCAGCGGCCGCAGGAGACGCACGGCGTGTCGTTGAGGCTCATGTCGAGCGGCGTCGTCACCAGCGTGTCGAAGCCGATCCTCATGAAGTCGTAGCAGGCCGCGCCGACGACGTCGGCGCAGACGGCGGCGCAGCGGCCGCAATCGATGCAGCGCGACGGCTCGCGCAGGATGAAGGCGTGGCTGTCGTCGCGGATGTAGTCGTGGTTGGCGCCGGTGAAGCGGTTCTCGGTCACGCTCCGGAAGCCGGCGCCCTGGTCGTGGCCCGGCTCCAGGCTGGGCAACGTCGTGCCGTACTCGATGCCCAGCCGGCGGAGATCGCAGTAGCCGATCGCCTCGCAGGTGCACTGCAGGCAGCGGCTCGACTCGGCCGTGGCCTCGGCCTGGCTATAGGGGATCTCGTACTCGACGTAGCTGCGGCTGCGCTTCTCGGCCGGCATGGCGGACAGGCGGTGGCGAGCCTCCTTGGTCTCGCCGGTGTAGGGCGTGATCGAGAGGAAGCCCGGCTCCCACTGGATCAGCGGCTCCACCTGCTCCGAACGCAGGTCGGACAGGTCCGAGCCGCGCAGGTAGGCGTTGACGGCGTAGGCGCAACGCCGGCCCTCGGCGATGGCCTGAACGACGGTCGAGGCGCCGATGCGGACGTCGCCGGCGCCGAAGACTCCCGGCCGGCCGGTCTCGAAGGTCACCGCGTCGGCCTTCAGCCTCCACCTGGCTGCCTCGAGGCCTTCGTTGCCCGGCCCGATCCAGGACAGGTCCGGGCCCTGGCCGATGGCCAGCAGGACCCGGTCGCACTTGACGACGAACTCCGAGCCCGGGGTGGGCTCGGGGCGGCGGCGGCCCGAGGCGTCCGGTTCGCCGGGGTGCATCCGAATGAACTCGACGCCGGTGACGCGGTTCTGCTTGTCGGTGACGACCCGCGTCGGCCCGGCCTGGAAGATCATCCGGACGCCCTCTTCCTGGGCCTCGTGAGCCTCGCTGTAGGCGGGCATGTCCTTCATGTCGCGGCGGTAGACGAGGGTCACCTCGCGCGCCCCCTGCCGGACGGAGGTCCGAACGCAGTCCATGGCCGTGAAGCCGCCGCCCACGACGACCACCCGGCTGCCTTTGTGGCCCGGGTAGGTCTCGCCAAGGGTGGCCACCTTCAGGTACTCGAGGCCGTCGATCACCCCGTCCGCGTACTCGTTCTCCACGCCCAGCTTGTTCGAGTCGTAGCAGCCGGTGGCAACGATCGTGGCGTCGAAGCCGTCGTCGCGCAGGTTGTCCAGGGTGAAGTCCGCGCCCAGGGCTCGATTGCCCACGAAGCGTGCCCCCAGCCGCCACACGGCCTCGTACTCGGGCTCGAGGACGGTGGCCTTGGGCAGGCGGTATTCCGGGATGCCGTAGCGCAGCATGCCGCCGGGAGCTTCCTCGCGGTCGATGACCGTGACGTCGTGGCCGGACAGGAGCAGGTAGTAGGCGGCGGACATGCCGGCCGGACCGGAGCCCACGATCGCCACGCGCTTGCCGGTCGAGGGCGCGCGCTCGAACGGCAGGGGCGGTTCGAGCCCCGCCTTCTGGTCGCCCAGAACGACGTCGCCGGCGTAGCGGTGGCTGTCGCGGATCGCGATGGCCTCGTCCACCTCGTCGCGCCGGCAATGCTCCTCGCACGGGGCCGGGCAGACCCGCCCCAGGATCGAGGGGAAGGGGATGGTCCGCTTGAAGATGGTGGCTGCCTCGCGGAACTCGCCCTCGGCGTTGGCCTTCAGGAAGCCCGGGATGTCGATGTTGCTGGGGCACCTGTTCTGGCAGGGCGGCAGGCAGTAGGCGTTGTGGTCGCTGAAGATCAGCTCCAGGTTCGTCCGCCGCAGGCGCCGCAGCTTGTCGGTCTGGGTCTGGACCACCATGCCCGGGGCGGCCGCACGATGGCAGGAGATGGCCGGGATCTCCTCGCCTTCGATTTCCACGACGCACATCCGGCAGGCCCCGAAGGCGGGCAGTTTGGGCTCGTAGCAGAGCGTGGGCACCTCGATGCCGTTGGCCCGGCAGACCTCCAGGATCGTCTGGCCCTCCGTGCCGATCACCTCCCGGCCGTCGACGGTCAGCTTCATGGTGGGCGAGTTGATCGGCCGCTGGGGCGACTGGGAGGTGATCAGGCGCTCGGCGACGGTGTCCTCCAGAGGCTTGACCGTGTCGCGGGGAGCCATGGCGTCGGGGCGGCTGTCGACCCGGCCGGCCCGGCTGTTCCAGTTGCCGCGCTGGCGCTCGGACGGTCGCAGGTCCTTGACCAGCGGCGCGGGCGGCAGTATCGCCGGCGGACCGGGAGCCACGGCCGGGGGCGTGGCGGGGGTCGTGGAGCGAGGGTTGACTTCGCGCATGAGGCGCCTCATGAGCCCGCCCGGCTGCGGGACGGGGCCGGCATCCGGCACGTCCCGGTCGGGCAGGTGCTGTGAACGAGATGGGCGTCGAGCTCGTCGCGGAAGTACCGCACCAGGCTCAGGAGCGGCAACGTGGAGTTGGCTTCGTGGGGGCACAGGCGGCTGGCCGAGATGTCGGCCGCCAGATCGGTCAGGCGAGCGATCTCATCGCCGCGCGGCCGGCCCTCGCAGATGCGCGCCCCGATCTCGGCCAGGCGGCGCAGGCCGATGCGGCAGGGGACGGACTTGCCGCAGGCGACGTCGGCGCAGAAGCGGGTGAGCGAGGAGGCCAGGTCGACCAGGCAGGTTCGGTCGTCGATGGCCGCGATCGAGCCCGATCCCATGTGGGCCCCGGCGTCGCGAAGTGCCTCGTACTGGTACTCGAGCTTGACCGCCGAAGCGGGCAGGATGCCGCCCGACGGGCCGCCCACGAGCAGCGCCTTCAGCCGGCGCGAGTCCGGCACGCCGCCGGCCAGGGCCAGGATGTCGCCCAGGGCGATGCCGATCGGGACCTCGACAACCCCCGGCCTGACCACGGAGCCGGAAACCTGGACCAGGATCGTGCCCTGGGGGGCCTCCAGGGCAGTCTCGGCCTGGGTCGCGGCCTGACGGCCGGCGGCGCCGACCTTCGTTCCTGCCAGGCGGCCGGCGGGCTCCTCCTCTACCGGGGCACCGCCCGCCGCGCCGGTGAGGATGCCGGGTATCACGGCCAGGGTCTGGGGATTGTGGACCAGCGTCGGCTTGCCGTACAGGCCCCTGGTGGTGGGGTAGGGCGGCTGTTGCTCCGGCTGGCCTCGCCGGCCCTCGAGGGCCGCCAGCAGGACCGTCTCCTCGCCCAGCATGTAGGCGCCGCGCAGCGGTACCACCCGGAGGAGGATCTCGCGGCCGGAGCCCAGCACGCTGGAGCCAAGGTAGCCCGCCCTGACGGCTTCTCGGGCGGCGGTCTCGATGGCGGCCACGGCTTCGGCGGCGTCGGCGCGCAGGGCGACGACGATCTCGGAGGCGCCCACGGCCACGGCCGCGATGGCAGCTCCCTCCAGGACCGCGTAGGGGTTGCGCTCCAGCAGGACGCGCTCGCCGAAGGCGCCCGGGTCGGCCTGGTAGGCGTGGACGACCACGTAGCGGCGGTCGGCCTGGGCCAGGGCGCAGGCCCGCCATTTCTCGCTCGTGGGGAAGCCGAAGCCGCCCCGCCCTCGCAGGCCCGAATGGACCAGGACATTGACGATCTCACCGGCGGTCATCTCGTGGACGGCCTTGCGCAGGCCGGCGAAGGCGCCGCCGGCCACGGCCAGACGCAGGTCGGTGGGCGAGACGGCGTCCGGGCCGCGCTCGTAGGACGAGGCGGGCAGCAGGAGGTGGGGCCAGCGCTCGGGGATGGGCAGGACGTCGGCGCTCATGAGCGGCCCTTTCCGCGCCCGGCGGCGCCCTTGCCCGCGGCGGAGCCCTTGCCCGGGGCGGAGCCGCCGCCGGCCAGGCCCTGGGCCCAGGTGGCAGCGTTGCGGGCGTTGACCCCGGCCTGGGCCGCGCCGTCGACGAGCACCAGCGGCGAAGCCGCGCCGGGGACGTGGGTCGGCAGCCTCTCCAGGATCTCGCCGCCTCGACCGGCGCCCCCGCCGGCCGGGATGCCCAGGACCGCCTCCGCGGCGGCCTCGATCCTGGCCGAGCCCGCCAGCAGGCAGGCGGCGCAGTAGCAGATCCCGATGGTCCGGGTTCGGGGCTCCAGGCTCAAATGGTCGTAGTAGGTGGCGGTGCCGTAGAGCAGGGCAAAGGGCGCGCCGGTGGTGTGGCTGACGTGCAGCAGGGCCGCCGCCGGCAGGTACCCGTAGGCGGCCTGGATATCCTCCAGCAAGGTCAGCATCGGCTCCGGGTCGTAGTCGCGCCGGGCCAGGACCTCCTCCAGCGGCGCCATCTCGACCGGGGCGAAGCTGCGCCGGGCGGCATCCGGCACCGGGCGCCCCGAGCGCCGCAGGGCCGATTCCTGGCGCCGCTCGGTGTAGGTCTCGGCCGCTCCCCAATGGACCCAGAAGCGGTTCCTGGTGTCGTGGCCGCCCATGTCGATGCACTCGACCGGGCAGGCCTGGGCGCACTGGAAGCAGGTCTCGCACTTGAGATTGCCCAACTCGTCGACCAGCAGCTGCAGCCGGCCGCGGAAACGCACGGCCACGTCGGGCGCCGCCTCGGGAACCTGGATCGTGGCCCGGGGCGCGAAGAAGCGGCGCAGCGTCAGCGCCATGCCCCGTGCAATGCCCAGTCCCGGAATGATGTTCATCGCCTCACCGGTCCAGCAGGATGACGGCCGCGGCCGTAATGAAGAGGTTGAGCAGGGCCGCCGGCAGGAGCCACTTCCAGGCGAAGCCCATCAGCTGGTCGATCCGGACTCGCGGCAGCGTGGCCCGCAGCCAGACGAAGACGAAGACGAAGGCGTAGGCCTTGGCCATGAACCAGACGATGCCGGCGAACCAGTCGAAGGCGATGAAGCAGGCTCCCAAGAGCAGCGCCGTCAGCGCCGCGCCCGAGACCAGGAATCCCAGGCCGAAGGCGGCCGGGATGCTCCACGCCCTGCCGCCGAACAAGCGGATGACCACGGCCAGCACGTCGGCCCCGAGGATCGCCGCCCCCAGGCCCAGGGCTATCCAGGCCGGGCCGGCGGCCCAGGCGTCGATGGGGTCGAGGCTGACCGGCCAGGGCCAGTCGAAGGGGGCCGTCCAGCCGCCGAAGAAGAGCGTCACCGTCAGGGCCGAGACGATGAAGACGTTGACGTACTCGGCGAAGAAGAAGAAGCCGAAGCGCATGCCCGAGTACTCGGTCGCGAACCCGGCCACGATCTCGGAGTCCGCCTCCGTCATGTCGAACGGGGTCCGGTTGGCCTCGGCCGTGGCGGCGATGAAGAAGATCAGGAAGGCCAGGGGCTGCTTGAAGACGAACCAGTCGAGGGCCGATCCGGACTGGGCCAGGACGGTCTGGTTGAGGCTCATCGTGCCGGTCAACAGGATGATCCCCACCGCCGAGAGGGTCAGGGGTATCTCGTAGCTGACCATCTGCGCCGCCGAGCGCAGACCGCCCAGCAGCGAGTACTTGTTGAAGCTGGCCCAGCCGGCCATCAGCAGTCCCAGGACTGTCAGGCCGCCCATGGCGAAGAAGAAGAGCAGCCCGATGTTCAGGTCCTGGCCGAAGAGCCCGGGTGCGAAGGGGATGACCAGCAGCGTCATCGCGCTGGCCAGGAAGGTCACCACCGGGGCCAGGGTGAAGACCGGCAGGTCGGCACCGGTCGGGGCGAAGTCTTCCTTGAGCAGCACCTTCAGGCCGTGGACGACGCTCATCCCCGAGCCCCACGGGCCGATGCGATTGGGTCCCACCCGCAGGTTCATGCGGGCGATGACCTTGAGCTCCATGTAGATGATCACGAAGGCCGTGGGCACCGTCAGCAGCAGGATGGCCACCACGGCGACGAAGAAGCGGACCAGCGGCAGGTTGGCCGCCAGGAAGTCGACGAAGGCCGGGCCGACCAGCGCCGCGGCCAGGATCGTGACCACCGCGCCGCCGATCGCCGGCGGGATCAGCAGCAGCACCAGGCGCTCCGTGATCGACAGCCGGTCCAGCAGCTGGATCCAGGAGCTGCGGACGAGGGTCGCGGCCCGGGCTCTCATTTGTCGATCCCGCCCATGACCGGGTCGAGCGAGGCCACTATGGCCATGGTGTCGGCCAGCAGGTTGCCGGGCAGCAGATGGGGCACGACCTCGAGGTTCAGGAAGCTAGGGTCGTGGATGCGGAAGCGGAACGGCTGGTCCGTGCCGTCGCTGACGGCATAGACGCCGAGCATGCCGCGCGGCCCTTCCACCGCCCCCCAGGCCCGCCCCGGCTTGGGCCGCAGCAGGCGCGGCAGGCGCGGGGCCATGATCGGGCCGTCCGGCATCTGGTGCAGGCACTGGTCGATGATGCGGATCGACTCCCGGATCTCGTCGACGCGGATCAGGTAGCGGGCCAGCGAGTCGCCCTCCTGGCGGGTCGGGACGTTGAAGTCGAGCTGGGGGTAGACGCTGTAGGGGTGGACCCGGCGCAGGTCGAACGGCACGCCCGAGGCGCGCAGGTTGCCGCCCGTGACCCCGTAGCCCAGGGCCGTGGCGCGATCGAGAACGCCCACGCCCCGCATCCGCCGGACGAAGATCTCGTTCTCGTTGAGGAGGGCGGCGTTGGCCTCGGCCTGCTTGCCGGCCCGGCTCATCCAGTCGCCCAGGCGGCTCATGAACTCGTGGTTCAGGTCGCCGTTCACTCCGCCCACCCGGAAGTAGTTGAACAGCATCCGGGCCCCGGTCAGGGCGGCCAGCATCTCCACGATCTCGTCGCGCTCGATGAAGCTGTAGAGGATGGGCGTCAGGCCGCCCAGGTCCAGGGCCAGGAAGCCCATGTACAGGGTGTGGCTCTGGACGCGCAGCAGCTCGGCCGAGAGGACGCGGATGTACTCGGCCCGCTGCGGGACCTCCACCTCCATCAGCTTCTCGAAGGCCAGCACGGCGGCCCACTCCTGGAAGAGCGAGCTGACGTACTCGAGCGGATCGACCTGGTCGATGACGTGGTAGTAGTCGCTGTTCTCGCAGATCTTCTCCACACCCCGGTGGAGGTAGCCCAGGACGGGATCCACGTCCACCACCCGCTCGCCGGAGAGCTTGACCACCAGGCGCATCACCCCGTGGGTGGCCGGGTGGTGGGGGCCGATGTTGAGGAACAGCTCCCCTTCGGTGGGGGTGTAGAACTCGGCCTCGCGCTCCGTTCGCGCCGGGTAGGGCGGGATCTCCTCGAACAGCGCCCCGGCCTGGCGGTCGAGCATGACGCGCGGGTCGTCCAGCGAGGGCCGGGGCCCGGCAGCGGGCAGGGCCTCGGCGGGGCCGGGCTGGCGGGTGCGGTCGGCTCGTCTCGGCATCGGCGCCCTCAGCTCGCCGGGGAGCGGCGGATCGCCGCTGCCGGATCCGGCTCGGCCACGGCCGGAGCGTGGGGCTTCTCCACCGGGCGGACTCCCATGCCGGGCGATCGGGACGCGTCGTCGGGCAGGTAGAAGTCCTTGCGCAGGGGGAAGCTCTGGTAGTCGGGCGGCATGAAGATGCGCCGCAGGTCGCGGTTGCCGTCGAAGACGATGCCGAACATGTCGTAGGCCTCGCGTTCGAGCCACTCGGCCCCCGGCCAGAGGAAAGTGACCGACGGGCAGCGAGGCTTCTCGCGGGGCAGGCCCTCGACGATGATGCGCAGCCAGTCCGAGCTGCGCTCGCCCCACAGATGCAGGACCACCTGCATGGTGTCGCCGGTGTCCACCCCGGCCAGGTCGGCCAGGACCTCGAACCGCATGTCGATCGACTCGTGGACGGTCCGCAGCACTTCCGGCAGGTCGGCCGGGGCGATGCGGATCTCGGTCTGGTCGCCCCTCTGGCGCACCGCCCCGCGAATCACCGAGCCCAGCTGGGCTTCGAGCCGGCTCTTGAGCGCTCGGTCCATGGCTAGACCTCGTCCGGGACGGTGGGGCCGATCTCGCGCTCCGCCCACTGGCCCCGGCGGTCCTTGACCAGCTGGCCCAGCTGGAGCATGCCGTAGATCAGGCCTTCGGGGCGGGGCGGGCAGCCGGGGATGTAGACATCCACGGGCATCACCCGGTCGATGCCCTGAACGGTCGAGTAGCTGCGCTTGTAGCGCCCGCCAGAGACCGTACAGTCGCCCAGGGCGACGCTCCACTTGGGCTCCGGCATCTGCTCCCAGAGGCGGACCAGCGGCCCGGCCATCTTGGTAGTCAGGGTGCCGGCCACGATCAGAACGTCGGCCTGCCGGGGCGAGGCCCGGAAGGGGAACATGCCCCAGCGATCCATGTCGGTCTTGCTGGTGGCGCCCGACATCATCTCGAAGGCGCAGCAGGCCAGGCCCGACAGAAGCGGCCACAGGCTGTTGGCCCGGATCAGGTCCAGGATGTAGTCGGCCTGGGTGGGGATGACCTGCAACGCCTCCCAGCGGCCGTCGTCGCGGCGGCCCAGGTCCGTCTGGCCGAACTCCCGCAGGTGCGTCACGTCCGGCTCCAACCCCGGCCGATAGGCCAGCGGCTCGGCCGGCCTCCAGAAGGTGTTCGGGACCACGATCGGGGCGGCCCGGGCCGGCTCGGCGGCACGGCCGGGGGAGGCGGCCTTGGGCGGGCGCGCGCCGCGCTTGCCTACCGCCACGTGAGGACTCCCTT
>Ga0315555_1003285_pt1 | contig 11150 bp, 12 predicted proteins | sample SalMarSW160380MG_FD_202113 | JGI IMG/M metagenome (GOLD analysis project Ga0315555, IMG submission 202113) | Salt marsh sediment microbial communities from the Plum Island Ecosystem LTER, Massachusetts, United States - Salt Marsh Sediment SW1603-80 ...
GTAATTAATTATGTACTAATTTACGATTTTCAACAACGCATCTTTAATTAAAAGATGCGTTGTTATCGGACCTAAATCCTTGAGAAGTAACTATACATAATTGTTTAACATTAAGGTACTCACGCAATTAAATGCATCCACTATAACATTTTTACAATTTCTGCGCAACAGCTCGTGGATGTGCTTGAGATGAGAGGGGCCGAAGAGAAGGGTCTTGATCCCCGTTGCGGCCACCGACTGTATGATCCGGGCGACCTTCGCTTCAACCTCTCTCTCGATTGCCCCGGCAGTCGCAATGGCCAGGATGACCAGGCGAAAATCCTTGTCCGCCAAGATCTCCATGCTCTGCAGCGCCCGCAGCAGAGTGCCCTCGTGGTCGAGCGGGGTGGGATGGTCATAGACGGCATCCCCCTCCTGCCAGCCGATGGCGCTCGCCCTGCCCCAATACGTCGGGATCACCATAGTCACGTCCATCTCGTTGCCCCTCCTTTTTCAACGTATTACATACTTGACCAGCCCCCTATGGTCAAGCCTTACCGCGCGAACAGCCCTTCTGGCATACCCCATTCTTTGGCTCCGGAAACCTGCGCCTAAACTCCGGGAAATCGTGTATAATGCACGCGAGAGGGTAGTATGTCTTCGATCCATATGACCTTGCTGGCCGTTTTTTTTGTTGTAATCATGGGGGCCTTCGGAGGGGATTGCCTCGCCCAAGGGGGGCATACGCCGATAAAGGCCATCTACGGCTTCTCGCCGGAGCACCCTGCCTTTGCGGGAAAGCAGCCCGAGGTGATCGCCCAGACGCTTGCTGACTGGGGGGTCACGGCCATATTCGGGGGTTACGAGGACCCCATCTTGGTGGCCGCCTTGCATGAGCGGGGGATCAAGGTCTTCGCGGAGGTGAGCCTCTTTGTCGGGCTGCGATACTGGGCACGATACCCGCACAGCCACCCCATCACCGGCACGGGAGAACCCATGGCCGCTGAAGGGTGGTACTGCGGGGTCAATCCAATCACCCCTGAGATCCACCAGCATAGCCTGGCAAAGATTCGACGGCTTGTTCAGCGGTATAACGTAGATGGGGTATGGCTCGATTTTTGCCGCTGGCCGTGCCGCTGGGAACGGCCCAAGCCTAAACTGATTCAGACCTCTTTCGATCCCATTACGTTAGCGGCCTTTCAGAGAGATCAGGGGATTTCCATCCCTCCGGCATTAGAAACCATTCCGGAGCAGGCACGCTGGATCTTGGAACATCATTACGAGGACTGGACCGCATGGAAGTGCGGGCAGATAACCGCATTTGTCAAGCAGGTCCGTACCATCATAGATCAGGCACCGCAGAAGGTACTACTGGGGCTCTTCAGCGTTCCCTGGCGTCTGTCCGACTTCGAGGGGGCCATCAGGCACATCATCGGCCAGGACTACCAGGCCCTGGCTCCCCTTGTAGATGTCATCTCCCCCATGGTCTATCACAACTTATGCGGCAGGGATATCCCCTGGATAGCCGAGATCACCGCGTGGGTTGCGAAGGAGACGCGAAGGCCCGTCTGGCCCATTGTCCAGGTCATGGACGATCCCGAACCCCTAACCACCCCAGAGCTGCGTCAGATTTTGCAAACGGCCCTCACGGCCCCTGGCTCGCACGGGGTCATCGTCTTTAACCTCAAGACCCTGAACCCGGAAAAGCTCCAGGTGGTAAAGGAGGTCTTTCGAGGAAAAGATAAGCAGTAAAAACTCCCCTCCTTGAAATGGTGAGGTTTCTTGATCTTCCTAAAACAGCTCCTCCCCGTCGATGGGGGAGAATAAAGGAGTTGAGCGCTACTTCGGCTCGGTGGGGAATTGGGCCTTGACCCATCCCTTCCAGCCGCCTTTGAGAACGTAGACCTTTTGGAAATCCATCTCTATCAGCTTGCGTGCCACACGGGCACTGGTGTATTCGGCAGGTCACGCACAGTACAAGACCAGAGTCTTGTCGCGCACATACCGTCCCGCCCACGACTGAACCGCCTTCGGGTCTTCGCGCACCGCGCCCGCAATCTTTTGATCGCTGACCTTCCAGTGTGCCGCGCGGCGCACATCCAGGACGATGACATCCGGATCGCCGAGCTTCGCGTTGAGCTCTTCAGCCGTTATCCGAGCAACATCCGCTATGGCGATTGCTTGGGACGACAGACTGATGACGACCACGCCTGCCAGCACCACCATCCATGTAATCCCTTTCATACTGCACCTCCTCTAATGCTATGTGATATAACGATTGCTCACCTTGCTATCAGTGCCGTCCTTCACCTATACTATAGTAGGACGACCCGCCTGCTGCGTCAATAGGGGGAGAGGGCCCGATGATATTGACATTGATCCGGAAAGACCTTAAGCTGGTTTTGTAAGGAAAGAAATAACCACACGGTAATCGAGGGGAAAGCCATGAAGATTGATATACATTGCCATGCCCTTGGCAACAGCAGGGATCTTAAAAAGATCGACGAGGATATCTACTTCAACGCGGACGACAACCACCTCTGGTTTACGAGGATCCTCTACAACATGGTTGAAGGGGATCTGGGGCGCATGGGGGCCGATTTTAACCAGGACGGCAGGATATCCACCGGTGAATACTTCGAATTGATCTATTCGATGCTCACCACATCGGAGGAGATCGACGGCCTCGTCCTCCTCGCCCTGGATGCCGTCTATTCCCCGAAGACGGGTGAGCTTGATGAGCAGAAGACCGACCTCTGGATTTCCAATGTATTCCTCAACCGCACGGTACAACAATTAAACGAGCGACTGCAGAACGAATCCGATCCCGAAAAAAAGAAAAAGAAGTTCTTTTTCGGCGCGTCGGTAAGCCCCAATCGGAAAGACTGGGAGAAAGAGATCGACTATGTCGTGACCCAGACCGATGCGGTCCTGATGAAATTGATACCTTCGGCCCAGCACATATATCTCATGGACGACAGGCATCAAGACTACTACCGTGCCCTTGCATCCCATCATATGCCCCTGCTCTGTCACGTGGGGCCTGAATACTCCTTTCCCGAAGGCATCCGCAAGAGACAACTCGACAACTTCCGGCACCTCGAAAAACCCCTCGAATACGGCGTGACGGTGATCGCGGCCCATTGCGCCACACCGGTCTTCCCGCTCATCGAAAAGCCCCAGATCAAGGAATTCTACTCCTTTATGAAGAACGCCAACGGCGATGACAGCGTACGGCTCTGGGCCGATACCTCTGCCCTGTCCCTGTCGACCAGAGTATTTTTGATGCCCACCATACTGGAAACCTTCCCCGCCCACTGGCTGATCCACGGCTCCGACTTTCCCATTCCCATTGACGGGTGGACCCACCTCCCGTGGGTGACCTATGACATGACGCCTGAAGAATATATCCGGATATGGAAAACCCATAACCCGTTCGACAAGGATGTCCGCATCAAGCTGGCCCATGGCTTTTCGGACACGATTCTCGAAAACGCCGAAAAGGTCCTCCGTCTCTGAACCCTATACATCGTAGTCCAAAAATTGTTACTCAGAAAAATAGAGTATACATCCCCCCCTGGTTAATTACCTAAACAAAAGATCCTCATCCCTGTCGCTCAGTCGAGCCGCCTGCGGCGAGCCCTTCGGCTACGAACCCCTCGGTCGTAAGCTCGGGGTCGAAGGACTCAGGATCGAGTGGCTCAGTCAAGCCGTTAGGGTGAGGAGGAATGTATTGTGGAAGAATTAAGGAGCGAATCTCACGACAAGCTGACCTGCAGGCCTTTTGCCTGCAGGTACTCCTTGACCTCCCGAATACTCAGGATGCGATAGTGAAATACCGACGCTGCCAAGAGGATCTGGGCCCCGCCCTGCGCAACGGCCTCATAAAAGTGCTCCAGCGTACCCGCTCCCCCTGAGGCCACTACCGGTACATCGACGCTATCGGAAATGGCCCTGGTAAATTCCAGATCATACCCCGCCTGGGTCCCGTCCCCGTCCATGCTGGTGGGCAGGATCGCACCCGCGCCCAGTTTCTGACACTCGGCGGCCCATACAACAGCGTCCGTGCCCACCGGTTTGGTACCTCCGGAAACCACCAGCTCAAACCCGGAGGGCATCTCCTGATTCCTCCGAGCATCGATGGCCACCGTCACCCTCTCCGTGCCGAATTGCCCCGCTGCCGCCCTGATCAGGTTCGGATCCTTGACCGCAGCGCTGTTCATCGAAATCTTGTCGGCACCGGCCTCCAGGACCAGCTCGATATCTTCCAGACTGGCGATCCCGCCGCCCACCGTCAGGGGTATATCGATGACGGCGGAGACGGCCTTGACCCACGCCAATCTGGTCTTTCGGTTCTCCAGGGTGGCCGCGATGTCCAGCATGGCCAGTTCATCGGCCCCTTCACGCTGGTAAAAAGCAGCGTTTTCCACGGGATCTCCGGCATCCTTGAGGTCTACAAAGTGAACGCCCTTGACGACCCTTCCCTCTTTCATATCCAGACACGGCATGATCTTAATCAATTCCATCTCTGCTCCCTTCTCTGTATGATGCGACAATTTCGGCTTTTTCCGATGCGTTATGGTATCATGGCAGCGACACAAATCAAGCCCTTTGTCTCACGTCTTTCTTGCCACGCGTATCGCTTTTTTTCTATTGACTTCCGCGCGATTTTTCATTACCCTTCTTACTTTTAAACAAGGTTGTCTCCTTCCGGAGGAATAAGGAGTGAATGAGAAAAAGCGCGAATACTATCGGTCTCTCTTGAACGAACAGCTGAAAGAACTCATGGAGGAGGCCAGTAAGACCCTCAGCGATATGACGATCACCGAGGGGGAATTCGCGGACCCTGCCGACAGGGCCACATGGGAGTCGGACCGCAATTTTCTGCTCAGGATCCGCGAACGTGAGAGAAAGCTGATCACGAAGATCAGAGAGGCCCTGGAGAGAATAGAAGAAGGGACCTTCGGCATCTGCGAGCGGTGCGAGGAGCCGATTTCGGACAAGAGGCTGGAGGCCAGACCGGTAACGACCCTCTGCATCAAGTGCAAACAAGAACAGGAAGACCTGGAAAAACGGGGCATACAGTAATCACCCACCTGTCCTGATAACCCCCATGCCAGAATTACGCAAAGACCCCGTCATCGGGAGATGGGTTATCATCGCCACCGAGCGGGGCAAGAGACCCTCGGACTTCGTCAGCGAAGCGAAGAAACCCAGCGGCAGATTCTGCTCCCTGTGCCCCGGCAACGAGGCCAAGACCCCGCCTGAGGTCTATGTCCTCAGGCCCGACGGTTCAGCCCCGAACACCCCCGGCTGGCGTCTGCGCGTCGTCACGAACAAATTTCCCGCCCTGGTAGCTGATGAAAAGTTGGAGGAGACCAGCACGGGGGTATTTGACTGGATGACTGGAGTGGGGGACCACGAGGTCATCATCGAGACACCCCAACATCACGCCAGGCTCGCCGACCTCTCCGTGGAGGAGGTAGTGGATGTCTTCTGGGCATACCGTGAGAGGATTCGCACCCTGAAGAAAGATACTCGTTTCCGTTCCATTATGGTCTTTAAAAATCATGGTGCCGCTGCCGGGGCATCACTAGATCATTCCCATTCCCAGCTGATCGCCCTGCCCATCGTCCCCAAACGGGTCGTTGAGGAGATGGAAGGGGCGCGGACGTATTATACAGATCACCACCAGTGCATCTTTTGCGACATCATCAAGCAGGAGCGTGCCGCTGAGGTCAGAATCATAGAGGAGCGGGAGGGAGTCTGCGCCTTGGCACCCTTCGCCTCCCGCTTCCCCTTCGAGACGTGGATCATCCCTCAGGACCACGGCTCTTCGTTTGAAGAGATGGAAGACTATGATGGCTTAGCTCAGGTCCTCCTCGGGGTCCTGAACAAGATGGACCGGGTACTGACTGATCCCCCCTACAACTTCGTGATCCACACCTCCCCGTTCGGGGAATCCAATAATGAGTTCTACCACTGGCACATGGAGATCATCCCCCGATTGACCAAGGTGGCCGGTTTCGAATGGGGAACGGGCTTTTACATCAATCCCACCCCCCCTGAGGAGGCAGCTGCGTATCTCAAGGATGCCGCCTCCTCCTGAGGCGGATGACGCCACGGCCCGCCTTGACAAGGTTGTAGGAGGGATGTAAGGTAAAGCCGGGGCCTGGATGGCGGAACTGGTAGACGCAAGGGACTTAAAATCCCTTGAGGCTATGCCTCGTGCGAGTTCGATCCTCGCTCCAGGCACCAACAAAATCAATTATTTAGAGATTTCAAAAAAAATAACGTTACTACTTGATTTTGGCTGAGTGTAACTAAATTGTAACCGTCGATCAGCCATTTTTTCATTGAACATCTGGGTTACAAATGTTAACGCCATATAAACAAAATTTACAGAAGTATTCGTAAAAATGGAATTCTTTAAGTTGCTAATTTATGGTCTTTTTTTTATCGTTATCAAAAAATTACTCCCTTATATTAAGGAAATGATTGGAGAAACTCTTTTTTGGATTATATTAATAGAGTTGGTAGTTCTTGGCATTATTGGCTATTTATTGAAGAGAGAAATAAAGAATAAGTAAAGAAATTACTACCGAACGCTCTGGCATATGGTCTTTTTATTACATCTGGGTCTGACTGAAGCAAGGGGGGCATTATCTACATGGGATATATGCCCTACTCGGACCCAGTACCTCCCCAAACTGGGGACTGTAACCATTTTGTAACTGTTAAAGCCGAAAAGAACCTAACATAACCCAACGTATTCCAAATTGACTTTTGTAAGTACTTGATATATAACTGCTGAAAAATGCAGAGGAGGAGAAAAAGATGAAATTAAGCGTAAAAGGTTTAACCATTGCAGGCGGTATCCTGTGGGCACTAGGGTTGTTAGTAGTGGGAATCTTGAATCTCATATGGCCGGGGTATGGCGGGGAGTTTTTAAGAATAATGGCGTCGGTGTATCCCGGCTTCAAGGCGTCGGGTACATTCATCGATGTCATCGTAGGGATGCTCTACGCCCTGGTGGATGGAGCAATCTGCGGGTTCGTGTTTGCCCTGCTCTACAACGCCTTTATCGGCAAGGCTCCCAAGAGGAAAAGGGCTTAGAAGGTAACTCTTCATTCTCAAGCGTGCAAGGACCTTCGTGCATCGCGCGCACACGGTAACGCGTTAATATTGGCCAGAAGACTGATTGTTGAAAAGCTGGGCCACATAGAGAAGAACTCAAACAAGGGGTAAGAAGGCCTTTATCTCTTCTTGCCCTTTTGCAATTCAGCCTCAATCATATCTTCTATGTCTTGCAGGCTGCCCTCTTTGGGAAGTCTCCCATTGATATAAATGGTGGGGATTCCTTCAATGCCTGCCTGCTGACCCTCTTTGATATCTCTGGCAATCAGTTTTTGTATGGACGGGTCTTGCATCGCCTTGTTAAATCTTTCCATATCAAGCTTGAGTGCCGTGGCAATCTCCTGAATCTTGGCATCGTTGAGGGCCCTGTAGTTTTCAAACAGCTTGTGGTGAAACTCCCAGAATTTTCCTTGCGCATGCGCTGCCAGGGCCGCAACAGCAGCCTTATGCGCGAATGGGTGTATGGAGGCAAGTGGATAGTTTTTAAAGATGAGCTTGACCTTTTTGGGATACTTGTCCAGCACCTGCTGGAGCAGCGGTTCGAGCCGCTCACAATACGGTCATTGATAGTCACTAAACACGGCAATGGTAACCGGCGCGCTCTTGGAACCTTGAATTGGAAGCCCGGAGATGTCAAACTGATGCACTTCTTCGAGCTGAATAATCTGTACTGTCTTACCCGAATGGCTGGTTACCACCAGTGCATTCTTTTCTTTCAAATATATCATCTTATCGAAGGCCTTATCGACGGCAATACGATTGACGATCTTATTTTCGGCAAACGAATACACCGTGATTTCTCCCGCGGACAGAATATAGAGCCACTTTCCATCTGCCGACGCACTCATGTCTGCCGGTGGGGCCTTAAGGTCGAGTTCTCCGCTGATCGTCCAATCTATAGTGGCCGGGAGAACCGCAGGGGCATATAATAAGCTGATGACCAGAACTACTCCAAATATAATCGGTGCCTTTTTCATAGCCTGTACCTTCTCTCCTAACCTTGCTTGTCGTTTGCTATCAAACACACTATACAATATCTGTTGAACTCGCTGCAAACAAAAAAACAACTTCATTGTGCATCACTCGTCTTGCAAGATGGCTTGAAAAAGGAAGGGAAATCGACTATAGTCGTTGAGGTTTCGCAATCTCTTCTCCGTTCCACGCACGGGAGAGGAAAGATCATTGTTCGCAGGGGGAACACGTTTTTGGGAAAGATGAAAAAAGAAAAGCTGCCCATTGGAATTTTCGACTCAGGGGTCGGGGGGCTGACGGTCTTTAAGGAGGTCATCAGCCTCCTGCCTCATGAAGATATCATCTACATGGGAGATACGGCCAGGGTCCCCTACGGGACCCGATCCCCTCGAACGGTCATTAAGTATTCACAGGAGATCACGCGGTTTCTCATGCGCCAGGGGATCAAACTCCTGGTGGTGGCCTGCAACACCTCCTCGGCCGTGAGCCTCCCCGCCCTGCAAAAGAAAAACGAGATCCCCGTCATCGGGGTTATTGAGCCCGGGGCACGGCGTGCGGCAGAGATGACCCAGAACAAGCGGGTGGGGGTCATCGGGACCGAGGGGACGGTGAAAAGCCGGGCCTATGAGCGGGCCATCCAGGGAATCGACCAGGACATCACGGTCATATCGAGAGCGTGCCCCCTCTTCGTCCCCCTGGCGGAGGAGGGCTGGGTGGACACCCAGGTGACCCGCCTGACAGCCCAAAACTACCTCGGCCCGCTGCGCGAGAAGGCGATCGACACCCTCGTACTCGGTTGTACCCACTATCCCTTGTTGGAGGGGATCATAAAGGAGGCCACAGGGGATGGGGTCTGTCTGGTGAACTCCGCCAAGGAGACTGCCAAAGAGGTGAAGCGTGTCCTGAAGGAAGAAGTATTGATCAGCCCCGAGGAACGGGACGGATCATACACCTTCTATGTCACCGATAATGCGGAGCGCTTTTTACGAGTGGGGGGGAGATTCCTGGGGAGGAAATTATCCTCAGTACAGGAGATAGACGGATGATCACAGACCCATGCCTTTTTTGATCTCCTGCAGCAGCGCAATGTTTTCGCCGTGGCCGGTCATGTTGGCAGTGACCATCCCCTTGATGGGACGGTTCAGAAGATAAAAATCCCCGAAGATGTCGAGAATCTTATGGCGGACGAATTCATCGGGGAACCGCAGTTTGGTGTTTACCACCCCCTTTTCGTCCAGCAGAATGACGTTATGGAGGTGCCCGCCGCCGGCCAAGCCCATCCGGCTGAGCTTTTCCGCATCCTTTAAAAAACCAAAGGTCCGAGCAGGGGCAATCTCCTCCTTGAAGTGCTCCGGTCCGTCCAAGATAAAGGTATATTCCTGCTCACCAATAGGAAGCGGATAGTCGAGCCGATACCGCACGCCGAAGGTCGCGGCGGGTTCGATGGAGATGTATTTACCCTCCGGTGACTCCTCTCCCACCTGATAGCGACGATCGATCACCAGCTCCTTATATCCGGCTGTCTGCTGTTCGATCCCCGCCTCCTCGATGATCCGGCAAAAGTCGAGGGCAGAGCCGTCCATGATGGGGATCTCTTCGTTGATCTTTATCAGGAGGTTGTTGATACGGTAGGCATGCAAGACCGCCATAAAATGCTCCACCGTCCTGATAATAGTCCTCCCCTTGGCAAGCGATGTGGCAAACTCCGTGGAGCGGACGTAATCCAGATGCCCCGGCACGGTATGGTCTTCAGAGAGATTGCAAAAGACAATGCCGCTGCCCGGAGGCTGGGGCAGCAGGATCATCCCCGTCTTCAGTCCGGAGTGAAGGCCGGTCCCGTAGAGGACCATGCTCTGCTTGAGGGTGCGCTGAGGGGAGAGACCCGGCTCCAATTCGGTCTCGGCGGATGAAGCCTGTTGCTTGACCGACTCGTCCAGGGTAGTTGTCACGAATTCGAATTGTTGCTGGTTGTGCTCGTTTTGCCTCAGGAGCCTCTGCAGACGCTTGCTCTCTAATTTTAACCGGCGGTGTTCCAGGGCCTTTTCCAAAATGACCAAGAGGATCTCCATAGAGAGCGGTTTCTCGATGAAGTCAAAGGCACCCAGTTTTACGGCCTTGATGGCGGTCGAGATGGTCCCGTGACCGGAGATGACGATCACCGCGCTGTCTGCGTCAAACTCCTGCAGCTTCTTGAGGACTTCTATCCCATCCATATCGGGCATCCATATGTCCAAGAGAAGGGCGTCGGGTGATTGAGTCTGATAGAGCTGCAGGGCCTCCCTGCCATCTCGGGCGGTAATGGTCCCATACCCTTCATCTTGCAGGATGCCGACGATGGACTTGAGGATCCCTTCCTCGTCGTCCACCACGAGGATCTTCGCCTTCTCCACAGGTTCCTCTTGTCCCTTTTGTTCAGTCATCGTCATCATTACTTCGCCACCCATTCATCCCGCCACGCCTTGGCGTGGCGGGAAGAGGAAAGAAACGTGTTTTCTGACCATCATTTTCTTATAGCACAAAGCCCTGCGGCATGCAAAGAAAAAAGGAAAGCATGGGCAAGAGACTGCAGGGGTTGTCATTTCCCCCTGATGGGATTAACATACAAAACTAAGAAAGGCGATCGTGGCCAAGGAACCCAAACAACCGAAGGCGCAGCATTCAGACGAGCTCGCCGAACTCGCGATTGTGGAGAAAACCAAGGGTGATCAATTAGCACCCTTTGACCCCCTGCGCTATTACCTGCATGATATCAGCCGCTTCCCCATTCTCAGCGCAGAAGAAGAGCGGGAAGCGGCCATCCAGTATCAGGAGTTCGGGGACAAAGAGGCCGTCCTCAAGCTGGTGGTCTCGAACCTCAGATTGGTGGTGAAGATCGCCCTCGAACATCACCGCTACTGGACCACCAATCTTCTGGACCTCATCCAGGAGGGCAACGTGGGACTCATGCAGGCGGTCACGAGATTTGACCCCTATCGCGGGGTCAGGTTCACCACCTACTCCTCCTTCTGGATCAGGGCCTACATCCTGAAGTTCATCATGGATAACTGGCGGCTGGTGCGCAT
>Ga0315555_1003289_pt1 | contig 11146 bp, 7 predicted proteins | sample SalMarSW160380MG_FD_202113 | JGI IMG/M metagenome (GOLD analysis project Ga0315555, IMG submission 202113) | Salt marsh sediment microbial communities from the Plum Island Ecosystem LTER, Massachusetts, United States - Salt Marsh Sediment SW1603-80 ...
CAGAAGCAGTTGTCCAAAAGAGTGGGGGAGCTGACGGAGAAGGCCGCGGTGATTAAGGGGGAGTTGGAGACCTTGCGGGAGGACGGATACCAGATTGAGCGGGAGGAACTAAAGCTGTCGGGAGAGGTGGATGACGCCAAGAGGGCTTTCGCGGCCCTCAAACGCAAGGCAGAGGTTCTGACATTTGAGTTGACTCAAATCGATATGGAGACCGGGCAATTGCGCGAGGAGGCTCAGCGGGCCATCGCCCTCATGGCGGAGAGCAAAAAGACCAAGGAGGAACAGGAGGGACGCATCAAAGAGGTAAAAGAGGAATTGCTGAAGCTCAAAGAGGAACGAGATCAGTTGCGGCACGGCGTGACCGAGCTCCAGGTCCAGCTGGCTTCCCTCCAGGAAAGGGAGCGGAATCTTGGGCGCAGTCTCGATGAAGTGGATAAGATAGAGGACTCTGTCACCGGACAACAGGAACGGAAAGATGGACAACTGAAGGAGGTTCAGGAACGTATCGCTGTTGCCACGAAGACGGGAAAAGAGGTGAGGGAGTCTCTGGGGGGATTAATCGCTACGAGGGAGCAGAAGATGAAGGCCCTCGAGCAGGAGGGGGAGGGTGTAAAAGGGCTCCGTGAGGAGATCTCCACACGTGAGGCCGCTCTCAAGGGTGTGCGTGATGAATTGAATGCGATCCAGGAATCAGTTGCCCAACGAGGGATCACCCTTTCCCAAATAGAGATGGAGATGCGGCATCTGACAGAAAGGATTCAGGAGCGTTATGGCCTTATCCTCTCCTCTCTGATGGAACAGGAGGATTATGCCCCCCCCGAGGACAGTGAAGGAGCCAAGCAGAGACTTGCTGACCTCAAGCAGAAGGTGGAGCGGTTGGGAGAAGTGAATCCCGGGGCAGTGGAGGAATATGAGGACCTCAAAAAGAGGTATGAATTCCTCGAGGCCCAGAAAGAGGATTTACAGCAGTCCCTGGCCAACTTAGGCAAGACCATCGCTGAGATAAACCGCACCTCGACAAAGCGCTTCACCGAGACCTTTGCCAAGGCGAACAAAGAATTTCAAGGGCTTGTTCCTCGATTGTTCGGTGGGGGGCGGGGCGAACTGATCCTCGACGAATCCTCCTCTGAGCCGGGGGTCGACATCTTCATCCAGCCTTCGGGCAAGCGGCTTAAGGACGTGGACCTCCTCTCGGGGGGTGAGAAGACCCTGGCGGCCATCGCCTTCATCTTCTCGCTCTTTCTGCTACGGCCCAGCCCCTTATGTCTCTTAGATGAGGTGGATTCTGCCCTCGACGACGCCAATATAGGTCGTTTCGCGACCGTCCTCAAGGCGTTGAGCCAGCAATCTCAGTTCATCCTGATTACCCACAACAAGGGCAGCATGGAGATAGCCGATTCCCTCTATGGGATTACCATGGAGAACCCCGGGGTATCCAAAGTCGTCTCGGTCAAGTTGAATTAAGCCCTTTTTTATTGTCATAATGTTGCGCTGCGCCCCGTATTTCCCAGGCATAGTGGTGAGATGTGCGCAAGTCATCCCGAAACATTTAAGACCGGCATGTGAGGTGTCTATGAGTATGCTGTCTCAGGAGAAATATCCCCACATCCATTACCTTCGAGCCTCGGCCGGAGCCGGTAAGACGTACCAACTCACTCTCAGGTTTCTCTCGCTTCTGGCGGGGACGGAGCCCTCGCCGGAGGCCCTCCGTCAGATCGTGGCCATCACCTTCACGAATCGGGCCGCAGCTGAGATGAAGGAGCGCATCATTCTCGCCCTCAAACAGATTGCGTTGGAGGCAACAGAAGGGCACCAGCTATCACGCGAAACAGGTCTGCAGCCGTTGGATGCCGCCGGCTGGCTGGATGTCATCCTTGCCCATTTCAGCGATTTTCATGTCCGCACCATTGACAGCCTGGTCTACGCCTTGCTGCGGGCCTTCTCGTTGGAGATGGGGCTGCGCCCAGAACTCGAGGTGGTCTTTGAACACGATGCCATCCTTGATCTCTGCTTCGATCGGCTCTTGGCGGGTGTCAGATGGGGGGATGCGGGGGATCGGCTCTCCGTGCTCTTAACCACACTTCTCGATACCTATCTCAAGATTGAGGAGGCCGGTGGTCTCGTCGTGGAGCGAGGAATCAGAAGGAGGATTCGGGAGCTCTACGAAAAGGCCGATATTCCGTGTGTTGCTGGCTCCTCGCCGGATACGGATGCGGCGGCGGAGGACGTGCGGTGCTCAGCCGGAATGCTCCTCGGGGAGATACGTCGGGCAGGGGTGGAGGATTTTCTTCATAAGAGAATCTATCAAGCAGATTACCTTGAAGAACCCCTGGCCCATCTGACCAAGGGATTTTTCGAGAGGGCCTCGTTCGCGGAACTTCTGACGAGCAAGGCCCAGGGGATCAAGGGGCCCTCCCGGGCTCACCTGGATTGCCTCTATCAGGGGCTCAAGGATGCTCGGGATAGATATCTCGGCATTCTGGCCAGGGCGCGTATCCACGCCTATATGAAGACGCTGGATGAGTTGCAACGGGAGATGCGGGAGTTGTCGGAGCGCGAAGGCCTGATTTTAGGTGGAGGATGGCACTCTTTGGTCAGAGAATATCTGCACGGAGGGGCGGCGACGGGAGCCTATGCATTTATAAAGCTGGGTTCAAAAATACGCCACTTCCTCATCGACGAATTTCAGGATACCAGCCGACCGCAGTGGGAGGCCCTTCTTCCCCTCCTCGAAGAGAGCCTCGCGACAGGAGGAAGTCTCTTTTACGTGGGCGATGTCAAGCAGGCAATCTACGGGTGGCGAGGGGGAGACTGGCGCCTCTTTGGTGAGGTGGCAAGCGGCTCTTTCCCCAGTGTCCCCCTCCATGCCCGGAAAGGTGAAAACCTGCCGGTGAACTATCGCTCGCTTCCCCAGATCATCGACTTCAACAACAGCCTCTATCGCCTTCTCGCCGATGAGCAATGTGCCCGGAAGATCGCCACCCTTATCCTCGGAGAGAAGGCACAGGAATGGGCACGGTCCCTCCTGGCTGAGTCGATATGTCGCAACTTTGAGGATGTAGAGCAAGGGGTAGCCCCCCACCTGCAACGCAGTCGAAAAAGAGGGAAGGTCGAGGTTGCTTCTTTTGTGGGTTCTGGTGATGAGCTGCGCCAGGCAGTCAGGGAACGGCTCGTCAAGCACGTGAAGGAGATGTGGAAGAGGAGAGGGAAGGGGATCGCGGTGCTCGTGCGGCGCAACCAGGACGCCGAGGATATTGCGGTGTGGCTGATGGCAGAGGGAATCCCGGTGGTCACCGAGAACTCCCTGCGGCTGCGGAGCTCTGACCTCATCACGGGAGTAGTGGCGTTTTTACAGTTCCTGGATTACCCGTTGGATGATCTCGCATTCTGGGGGGCCGCTGCCAGCCGCCTCTTTCGGGGATTGCCCGGACTCTCCGCAGCGGCCTTGGAGGACTTTCTGGCGGAGGGACGGTGGCAGCCGCCGCTCTACAAGGCCTTTGAGAGGAGGTTCTCCGCGGTCTTCGAAGGGCTTATCAGGCCGCTGCTGGCCCTGGTGGGATTTGTTACCCCCTATGACCTTGCCAGAGAAGTAGTTGAGCGGTTTCACCTCTTGGATCGCTTCGCTGAAGAGCAGGTCTTCATCCATCGCTTTTTCGAGCTTGTCTTTCAGACAGAGGCCCGTGGCGAGCGCAGCCTCTCGCACTTTCTCCAGTTCTGGGCAGAGGGGGGGATGGAGGAGAAGATCGGCCTCCCGGAGGAGATCTCCGCTGTCAGGATCCTCACCGTTCACAAGGCGAAGGGTTTAGAGTTCCCCGTTGTCTTTGTTCCCTTTACCAACTGGAGGTTGGAACGCCCCCGCCTGGCCAAGCTCGATGACGGATGCTTCGTTAACCTGAAAAGACCACGTTCATCTCAGCTGGAAACGAAGAGGACCGAAATGGTGATCAATGATGCGCTGGAGGCCCTCAATCTCCTCTACGTGGCCACGACCAGGGCCGAAGAGGAGCTTTACCTTTACGAGACCAGTCTCCGGTCTTCCCGCGGTGAGGGAATCGATCGCGGTTACCTCTCCGCCTGGTTGCGGGAGATGCTCAGCCAGAAGGGGTGGAAAAAGACATGAGCCCGAGGCCGCCGGAGATAAAGATCCATACCCACACCCTCTCTCTGGTCCAAGACCCAGAGAGGGTCAGATCAGCCCAACGGGGAGAGCTCATCCACCTCGCCTTGTTCTTTCTGGATCACTGCGCAGGAAAAAAGGATATCGAGCGGGCCATCCTACAGGCGTTCGCTCTGCGCGGGGTTGATCGGAATCGCTGGGATATAGATCAGGATTACCTCAAGCCCCTCACGGTAGCCCTTTCCCTTCCTGACGTCAGGGTTTGGTTTGAGAGGGGGGTCGTGAACTTGCGCGAGGTGGAGGTGATTGATGCCCAGAGTGAACTCCACCGCATCGATCGCTTGATTATCGGTGATGACATGCTCAACGTGGTCGATTTCAAGATGGGCAGACGGGAGGATGGGCACCGAGATCAGGTTGATCTGTATAAGAGGCTTGTGAAGGCCGTTTTTCACCGACCTGCCGAGGGACACATCCTCTATATCGATGAGCCCGCCGTAATACCTGTGCCATGAAGAAGGTTACCATCATTCACTTGAAGGAGAACTTTCTCAAGAGGCTGTCCGAGGAGATATTCAGCCGCCATTATATCCCCGACGATCCAATGGCCATGGCCCATGTCATGGTCGTGCTCCCCCACCGCAGGGGGATCGTGTACCTGAGAGACTACCTCTTTCAACTCATCGGCGCGCAGCAGAAAAAGCCTTTTTTCCCGCCGCGGATCGTTGCCATTGAGGACGTGATAGAGGAGGCAGCGGTACAACTGGAGGATCCTCCCCGGCGTCCCCTGTCGCTCCCTGATCAGGCCTGGGTCCTCTTCGGCGTTGTAAAGGATAGCTCCGCCTATGGCAGGGTCACCGCAAGCTGGGACCGGTTCTTCCCATGGGGGATACGGCTGGCGGGCCTCCTGGAGGAAGTCGATCGGGAGCTGATCGTCCCTAAAGACCTCCCCTATCCTGAGGATGTTCCCGCGGATGCCAAGGCCCTCGTCGAGGGGCTGGCGGATATATATACGGCTTTTGATCGCTACCTGCACAAGGAGGGCCTCACCACCGGGGGAAAACGATTGCGGCTGCTCGCTGAGCGGATAGAAGAGACTCGGCTCGGAGTAGCGCCGACCTACCTTGCCGGTTTTTACGCACTCACCGGTGCTGAGGAGAGAATTTTTCGACACCTTTTTTCCCAGGGGGCACGGATCTTTTGGCACGCCGATCCTGAACAGCTTCCGCCCCTGTACACGCGCTGGAAAGAGGCATGGGGGCTGGAAATCCAGACAACAAAAGGTGAAGCTGCTTATTCCTCGCCCCAATTACATTTTTATGAGGCCTATGACCTGCACGCCGAGCTCCTCCACATGCAGACCGCCCTCCCCGACGCGGTCCAACGGCCTGATCAGTTCGCCCTCGTGCTGCCCGACCCCTCGGCCCTGATACCCTCGCTCTACAGCTTGCCGTCCACGATGTTGGTGAACGTTTCCCTCGGTTATCCGCTGGAGCGAACTGCCCTCGCCTCACTCCTTGAACAGCTCATGAGGCTTCAGGAGGGAAGGAATGATGAAGGGCGCTACTATCACCAAGACTACCTTACCCTCATCAGGCATCCCTATTTGCGGAGACTTCCCACCCCCTCCGGCAAGGAGGGGCGCATCATCCTTCACTTCCTCGAGGAAAAGATTAGACACTACGGCAAACCCTTTTTGGCACAGCAGGAGTTGGTTGAAGTCCTTGCCATATCTGAGGATCCGGACAGAGATACCAGGTTTCTCGGTGCTGAAGGTCTTGATCGTGAAGAAGCTCAGTCATTCGTTCGGGAACTCCACCATCAACTCCTTGAACCCTGGGAGGATGTGCAGGTACCGCAGGAGTTGGCAGACTCCCTGAGGGGGCTCGTGCGCTTCCTCTTCTCTCCCTTTGTGGGACGAGAGGATCTGCTGCGCGAACACCCCCTCGACAATGAGTTTATCTATACATTAGAAGGCAGCGTAATCCCCAGCCTGGAAGATGCCCTCTTCGCCCGGCATCCCATGGGCACGCGGCTTCTCTTCTCCCTGCTGCGGGAGGTAGTGCACATGGTGCGCACCCCTTTTGAAGGGCACCCCCTTGTAGGACTCCAGGTTTTGGGTCTTCTGGAGACGCGGCTTCTCTCCTTTGAACACGTCATCGTGATCGACGTAAATGAAGATGTCGTGCCGGCCCATGAAGAGGTCAATCCGCTGCTGCCCGAACCCCTCAAGGGGGCCTTGGGTCTGGCAGGTCGCGAGCGCGAAGAGGCCATCGTCCGCTATCATTTTGAACGCCTCATCTCCTGTTGCAAAGAGGCCCACTTGTTTTGGCAGGCATCTACCAAGCCCGCTTCCACCGGCCTGGACGGGAAAAAGGTGAGAAGTAGATTCATTGAGGGACTTCTCTGGCAGGAGGAGAAGAGAAGGGGCACCATTATGGAGGACGCTGTTGTAAAAGCCCCCCTGCGCATCTCTGGAGAATCCTTCCTCAGGGAAGGAGGGTTGGCCAAAAAGGGGAGGGATCACCAACAGGTCAGGGAGTTTCTCTTCGAGTGGAGCCGTGCACATGGACTCTCGGCCTCCCTTCTGAACACCTATCTCTTATGTCCTCTCAAGTTTTACTATCATTATCTCCTGGGCCTCAGACCAACGACCGCGGTCCCCGAGGAGGTGGATTCCGCTGCCCTGGGCGAGATTATTCATCAATCGCTGCAGGACTATTTTTTGCGCTATCGCAAGCGGACTTATCGCACGAGCGCTGACAACGACCCCGAAAGACTGATGGCTATCTTTCGGGGTCACTTCACGGGCTCGGCGATGCATCGCTGCTTAGCCCCGGAGAAGAGGTTCTTTCTGGAGCACGTCGCCGCCTATCGGCTTCAGGGTTATCTCTCCCGGATGCCGGGGGTGACCTTCATCGAGGCCTTGGAAGAGGACTATCGCTTACCGCTTCGTATGACCTCCGGCGAATTTACTTTTTATGGGAAGGTGGACAGGATCGACAGGAGGGAAGGTCGCCGGATCATCCTGGATTATAAGACGGGGAGGGTAGAGGCCTTTGCCAAGGGTCATTTTGAAAAGCGCATCCTTCCTTTTGCAAAACCCGACGCACTGGATCATGAAGGCCTCAAGGCGGTCAAGGGGGTGATCAAAGACCTCCAACTCCCGCTCTATGTTCTCCTCGTGGCATCCGGGAACGAAGAGGCGTTGGGGAGCACCCTCTCGGCCTATGTGGAGTTGAGCAGAGGAGGCGACGAGCACTATTTCGTCCCTCCTGAGAGGATTGATCGGCTCAGGGTTGCCTCTATTGCCTGGTTTTCCAAGACCTTCCCCGACTTGTTGGCCTACCTCATTGACCACATGGTTGATGCCTCTTACTTTTCCCCTGCCACAGAAGAGAATGTATGTCGATTTTGTGAGTACGAGGCAGTCTGCCGCTTTTCATTTGCCTCTTAAAAGATGTCGCGGCTGCATGCGAATGCGCCCTTTAACCTGAGTAGACTATGTTAACTCATGGACAAGATATATGTAATTTCAACGGTCAGAGGCCATTTTTTTCCAATTTTTCACTATTAAGGTTATAATATCTTAAAATTGATCGATTATAACGGATAATTGATATATTGCTTGACAAATGCCGGATTTTTGAGTAGTGTGTTTGACACGTATTGAGCCAACGAGCAGACATGACCCCCCCCATGCCTGCGGGGTTGCAGTAAAAAAAGGCCCTGTAAGGTATCAGCAGTAATCTCCAAGAGTGTCATATCAATCCAGTTAGCAGGTTGGGTGAACCTGCTTTTTGTTCTAGGAGGTGCATCAGGCATAGATAAGGGAAAACAAGGATAACTGTATCAATAAGTTGCAAAAAATCGCCAACGGATCACTGAAATGAAGCCATCAGAAAACAGAAAAGGATGTTCTCGCTGTGCTCTTCAAGCACCTTATTGTTGTAATCAAATTGCCCTCTGCGATACCATAATGCAACTGAACAGCCAGACTGATGTAGACGGGCTGATGGAACTCATCGTCACCCGTGCGGCAAACATGGTGAAAACCGAACATGGGTTCTTCTCCCTCTATGATCCCGACTCTGACGTCCTGGAGCTGAAAGGGGCCGTGGGGTTTTTCAGCGCACATGTCGGATATCAGATGGAGCAAGGAGTGGGTTTGACGGGCAAGGTCGTAAAAATGAGCAAACCGAAGGTAGTGAATAATTACCAAACGTGGAAGGCGCGTCATCCCGATCCCCGATGGGACCCCATCCGCGCAATCGTGGCGATACCACTCACGTTCAATGGTCAGGTAGACGGGCAGATCGGCTTCGTCCATACAGAAAAGGGGAGAAAATTCGGGAACGATGATGTGGTTGTTCTCACCCGTTTCGCTGCACTGGCTAACTCTGCGCTGCTCAATGCGAAGCTCTCTGCAGAGGCTCAGCAAGAGCTGAACGAACGCAAGCGGATTGAGCAAGACCTGCAGCGAAAGGACGATCTCCTCCAAGAGACCTTTATGTCAACGGTCAATGCCCTGGCGTCAATCGTGGAAATGAAAGATCCTTACACTGCCGCTCATCAACGGTGGGTAACGCGGCTGGCCTGCGCCATCGCCAGTGAGATGGATCTTACGCAGGATCAGATCGAGGGGCTATATATGGCAGGGCTTATTCACGATATCGGCAAGATGAATGTACCTACTGAATTACTCATCAAACCCGGTCAGCTGTCGGAAGTAGAGTACGAAGCAATTAAGGTTCACCCTCAAAGCGGTTACGATATAGTCAGACAGATACAATTTCCATGGCCGGTGGCCCAGATCGTGCTACAACATCACGAGCGGATAGACGGCTCCGGATACCCCCAAGGAATTTCGAGTACAGAGATTTTACCGGAGGCGAGGATCTTGGCAGTAGCTGACTTGGTTGAGGCCATGGCCTCGCACCGACCATACCGGGCAGCTCACGGTGTTGAGATTGCGCTAAAAGAGATTGCGAAGCAGAGGGGTGTTCTCTTTGATCAGGAGGCGGTCGACGCCTGTTTGAAGGTGTTTAAAAAGAAGGGGTTTACGTTTGAGTGAACCTCTCTATCCTTTGTTTGGCGCGGTTCATTGTGATATTTTTATAATTGTATTGTTTGTAACATTCCTTCAGATCCTCTCAACCGCAATTAAAATACCTTTACAACGATTTTAAACTCCTATAATAGTTTCATACGGAGATGAAAGGGATAGCAATGGCTCGGGTTACGATAGACTTGCCGGAGCAATTACCATTCTTCACTGACATTCCAGTGCGCATCAGTGATATCAATTATGGCGGGCACCTCGGTCATGATTCCATCGTCTCCCTGACCCATGAGGCCCGCGTACGTTTTTTGAACGCTCATGGCTTTACTGAATTTGATATCGACGGCTTTGGGTTAGTGATGACAGATCTCGTCGTCCTCTACAAGGCCGAGGCCTTTTACGGTGATATCGTGACGATTGAGGTTGGAGCTCAGGACTTCACGAAATACGGCTGTGACTTAGTCTACCGTATTACCAATAAAGAGACGGGCACTGAGGTTGCGCGGGCAAAGACGGGGATCTTGATCTATGATTATGAGAAGAGGAGGGTTGTTGAGGCCCCGGCGAAATTCAAGGCCGCTTTGGCGTCAAACACGTGACTCGAATTTGAATCTCTCTGTCACTATGTCTCTTTTTGGCAGAGAGCCTTTTTGCTTGTCAGAACCATTGCGGTATGGTAGGCTACCACATTACAGAATAGTGCGGATTCACTGGGGAATAACCTTCTCAAAGGAGGTAGCTTGAGCCGAGACGATTTGATCAAAATGGAGGGTGTTGTGACCAAGGTTATGGGCCGAGGGACCTTGGAGATCGAGTGCGACAAAAATACCGTTGTCAGAGGCGTACTGTGCGGCCGGATGAAAAAAAGGCGGATTCGGGTGATGGAAGGCGATCGCGTTGAGATAAGTGTTTCACCCTACGATCCCTCCCACGGTATCGTTACGTGGCGCTTTTAACAGGGAGAAAGAAATGAGCGAGAGCGCAAGGGCCCTCTTAAGGGCCCTTTTTTTGTCCTTATCCTCAAACAGGGACGCCTCTATTGAAACTACAATTTTGGTTTCAGGATTAACGTTTCTTCCCTGTGCTTTTCTAACTCATTACGATCAGTCCAGGCCGGGTGGTATCCGCCGTTGAGATAGAGGTCAATCTGATCCCTATAATGGGGGCTCTTCAGGTGTCCTGATTCACCTGTCGGAAGGCAGTGAAGGGAATCATCCATATTGGCACGGTCGACGATCAGGCGAGCGGAGGCCCCCAGGTTTGCATGATAGGGTTTGTCATACGGGTATTGCTTGTTGTTGATGGTCAGGTGGGTTCCTCCCACCGGGAAGGGACCCAGGTTGAATAATCTATCCAGAGGCTTTTTGTTTCCCAGGACATGCCCAAAGGTGAGGGCATGGAGATGTCCCCAAGTCCAACCTGCCATATCACCTCCCATGACCTCTTTGAGCTCTGACAGCGCCTGACGGAGACTCTTCGCCATGATGTCCTCCCTGGTCTCCATGGCAGGGGTGTTGACATCGTCAAACCACGGTGATGTCCCCTCGGTGAGCATCATGCGTATAGCCCGGGGGGGAAATATAAATGTACGCAGGTACTCTTCGTAGATCTCCTCCCCCAACTCGTCTTTGAATATATTGTCCATCATCTTGCGCACGGTCACCTCGAACAGGCAGGCCTCAGGGCTGTCCTTGGCCATGATGAAGTCCCACTGGGACAACATTGCCTTGGCCTTCTTTACCTCTTTGTCCGAGAATTGGTCTTCGATGACGCGAATCATTTGGGGTATCATCTCAGATGCCAGTACGCTATAGACGTCCAGTTGCATCGTCTTGAAGTCTTCAACAGAAAATTTGTCTGACGTTGTGAGGAGGTGGCGGATGCGGGTAATGCGATCCGGGGGCCCCCGTTGCAACGATGAGTGCGAGTACAGCTACGACTATAATCAAGAACTTCTTTTTCACAGA
>Ga0315555_1003290_pt1 | contig 11143 bp, 10 predicted proteins | sample SalMarSW160380MG_FD_202113 | JGI IMG/M metagenome (GOLD analysis project Ga0315555, IMG submission 202113) | Salt marsh sediment microbial communities from the Plum Island Ecosystem LTER, Massachusetts, United States - Salt Marsh Sediment SW1603-80 ...
AATTACGTAATATAATTGTTTATAAATTTTGTGAAACCCTCTTATTTAAAAGTGTATATAGGAGATCCGTGCATGTTTTGATGCACGGATTTTTTTATTCCTAACAATCGCGATTGGTAAAAGTACCTTTATTTCAGGAGAATATTTTTATTACAGGTTGTTTTATTTAGTTAGGATTCCTAAATTAATACCATTATTAAATATAAATCGAATGATAGAAAGATATATGGAATTCAGTCATTACGATAATCTCAACCAGACAATCACGGTATCCCTGGAGCTGATTTCCCGGGTCTTTCGCGTTTTGTTATGGGATCATGCCACGCGTGAAAAATTAAGCCCCATTCAGATACAATTTTTATTGTTTCTGGCTTCTCATAGCAAACGCTTCAGTTCCGTAAACGAACTGTCCCGGAGCTTTCATTTAACGCCGCCTACTGTGAGTGATGCCGTGAAAACACTGGAGAAAAAAGGATTTGTACAGCGCATGGTTTCTAGGCAGGATAAACGTAAATATCCCCTGCTTTTAACCCCAGCCGGAAGCGAACTGGCTAAAAAGTTGATATACTGGCAGGAACCCCTGACGGACAATCTGAATTTATTTCCGGAAAAAACCAGAGAAACGGTTTTGATTTTTTTGCTTAAGTTACTGGAATCTCTTAATGAAACTCAATTACTGGATGAGGTGAAAACCTGTTTTTCCTGCGGTTATTTTCAGAGTCTGAATGAAATAGCGGAAGGTCCGGAAGGCCGGTGTATTTTGCGAAATGTCTCTTTGAATGGTATGGATTTACGCTTAAATTGTCCAAATTATCGGACTTCCCCGATGAAATCGTGACCGGAATTTTGTATCTTAAATCATAAAAAAATCATCATAAATGACTTCACATAACATTGGTGGTACCACAATGATTAATGAAATTTTTCGAATTTTTTCCCTGCTTATATGTTATCTGCTGATAACCATGGGATCGGTTGAAGCGTCAGTTCAGGATGAACAGCCACAAGTTCCTCAGGAAATCGGGATTATTGAGAAACTGGGAGACTATGCCCCCCTTGATTTGAAGTTCCGGAATTCTTCCGGTGATACGGTTCTCTTGAGGGATATTATTGATCAACCCGTGGTAGTGTCTCTGGTCTACTTTAATTGTCCGGGAATTTGCAGTCCCTTACTGGGCGGGGTAGTGGATGTGCTGGACAGGATGGATCTCAAGCCCGGCAAAGATTATAAGTCTCTTACCATCAGTTTTGACCCCAGTGATACCCCGGAACTTGCCGCAGCCAAAAAGAAGAATTATTTAAAATCTTTCCGGCGCGGGCCCTTTCCGGAGGAAGACTGGATCTGGCTGACGGGTGACAGTGCAGCCATTCATACTTTTACAGATGCGGTGGGATTTAAATATAAGAGAGTAGGTAAGGAGTTTATACATGCCGGCACCCTGATTGTATTGTCAAAGGAAGGCAAAATAAGTCGCTACCTGCGCGGTATTGAATTTCAACCTTTCGATCTCAAAATGGCCATTACCGAAGCCTCCCAGGATCGGGTTGGACCCACCATCAGTAAGGTTTTATTATACTGCTTCAGTTATGATCCTGCCGGAAAACGTTATGTATTTAATTTTATGAAAGTTTTTGGAACAGCCTTCCTGGTCTTTTTAGCGGGTTTTATAGTATTTTTAACTTATCAGACAAAATACAGAAGTAAGAAATCGAGGAATTAGTTATGCCAAATGGTGCTGCTCAGGGTCTAGCCGCTGATCATAGTTTTTTTGAAGAAAAAAGCCATCCCGGGATTTTAGGGTGGATTTTATCAACCGACCATAAACGCATTGGTATCATGTATCTGTTCAGCATGACCACCTTTTTCCTGGTGGCCGTGTTCATAGGGTTTCTGATGCGTCTTGAAATGCTGACCAGAGGTGAGACCATCATGGGTGCTCAGACTTATAATGCACTATTCACCTTGCATGGTGTTCTCATGATATTTCTTTTTATTATTCCCGGTATTCCGGCTGCTTTCGGCAATTTCATGTTACCCCTTCAAATTGGTGCCAAGGATGTGGCTTTCCCCCGGCTGAATCTGATGTCTTACTGGCTTTATTTGATCGGAGCTCTCATCGCCCTGTCTTCTCTATTTACCGGTCCCGGTCCTGCGGACACCGGCTGGACCTTTTATGCCCCATACAGTTTGCGCACCGGAACCAATGTAACCCTTGCCGTTATGGCGGCGTTTGTTTTGGGATTTTCGTCTATTCTTACCGGACTTAACTTTCTGACCACCATGCACCGGTTGAGGGCACCGGGAATGACTTTTTTTAAGATGCCGCTTTTCTGCTGGTCACTCTATGCTACCGGCTGGATTCAGATTCTGGCCACCCCCATACTGGGAATTACTCTGGCCCTGGTTGCCCTGGAACGCTTAGTGGGTATAGGAGTGTTCGACCCGGTCAAAGGCGGAGATCCGGTATTGTATCAGCATCTTTTCTGGATATATTCGCATCCCGCTGTCTACATCATGGTTCTTCCCGCCATGGGTATTCTCTCCGATATTATCCCCACATTTTCCGGACGGACAATTTTCGGATACAAGGCCATCGCTTTCTCCAGTATGGCCATTGCCTTTGTAGGTTACCTGGTATGGGGACACCATATGTTTACCAGTGGAATCAGTGACACATCTCGGATGGCCTTCTCTTTTCTAACTTTCCTGGTCGCGATTCCCAGTGCCATCAAAGTTTTTAACTGGCTGGCCACACTCTACAAGGGCTCCATTGATATGCAACCGCCATTTCTCTATGGGATATCGTTTATCATCCTGTTTTCAATCGGGGGATTAACCGGACTGGTGTTGGGATCACTGGCCACCGATATTCATCTGCATGATACATACTTTGTGGTTGCCCATTTTCATTATGTGATGTTCGGTGGGACCGGCTTTGTCTTTTTTGCTGCCCTTCACTACTGGGGTCCTAAAATGTTCGGCAGAATGTATAATAAAAGAACTGCCTATATAGCCTGGGTATTTCTTTTTATCGGATTCAACATACTCTATTTCAACATGTTTATCCTGGGTTATAAGGGCATGCCCCGTCGCTATTATGATTATCTGCCGGAATTTCATACTCTGCATGTAATTGCTACCGTGGGCTCATGGATTCTCATAACCGGCATCCTGATTATGTTCATTAATCTGTACCGGGGATTCAGAAAAGGCGAAAAAGCACCCATGAATCCCTGGCACGGGACCACACTGGAATGGACGGTACCTTCACCGCCTCCCCTGGAAAATTTTGATAAAATACCGGTAGTCAAGCATGAACCTTATTATCATGGGAAAAATACGGAGGCGAAAAAATGAATCAGGCTGCTGAGTTAACGGTGGGAAGGCATTACGACCCCATCGGGGCAAGGCTGGGGATGTGGCTATTTCTTTTCACTGAGTTGCTCCTTTTTGGAGGGATGTTTCTTCTGTACGCCATTTATCTGCACAGATATCCTCAGGAATTTCACTATGGATCCAGCCAGCTGAACCAGTTCGTGGGCGCCATGAATACCATCATTCTGCTGACCAGTAGTTTGTCCATGGTGCTGGCGGTGGCCTCCCTGCAGCGGCATAAAAGAAATCTGGCCATTCTTTTTCTTACAGTTACCTTCTTTCTGGGTGCTGCCTTTCTGGTAAATAAGTATTTTGAATGGGGACATAAAATTTCTCATGGCATATATCCCGGCTCACCTGAACTTATGCAGCAACCCAAGGGAGAAATTCTCTTTTACGGATTATATTATACCATGACCGGGCTCCATGGATTACATGTTGTGGTGGGAATGGTAATCATGCTGTTTTTAATATATTTTCTGATTAAAAAGTCTGACAAGGTATTGAATCTTACTCCGCATCACCTGCAGAACTTAATAGGAAAAAAACTGTTGCTGAGTGATGAAAAAGGGCAGACTATCTGGAAAAGTGAGAGGATTGTCAGGGAAATGCAGGGCCTGGAGGTGGTTGTAAAGGGGGTTGTGAGTGAGGAGCAGATGCGTTTTAATGAAGTGAAACTGGAAAATTCCGGACTCTACTGGCATTTGGTAGATATCATCTGGATATTTCTGTTTCCCCTATTTTACCTGATTTCCATGTAAGGAGGATTAAATGGCACACCCCAAAGAAGTCCGGCAGGAACATCAATTGATCAGCTACGGCACCTATATCATGGTATGGCTGGCATTGCTGATGCTTACCGGTTTAACTGTTACGGCAGCCGGTCTTAATTTAAAAAGTTTTGCCATTATAGCGGTAATTTTTATTGCGGGGTTTAAAAGTGTTCTGGTGCTGAATTATTTTATGCACCTGAAGTATGAATCGGCTTTATTCAGAAATATGGTATTTATGGCAGTTTTTACTCTGGTAATTATAATCGGATTAACTTTCACGGATATATCTTTTCGATGAGGTGAAATAATGTCAGGACCTTCTTTATCCACCGGCACTGTTGATTCCGTATTTTTATTCATTGTCGGTGTATCCCTCTTTTTTCTGGTACTCGTTACATTTCTGCTGATATATTTTATTATAAGGTATAACAAAAAAAGGCATAAGAAAGCAGAAGACATTCATGGAAATACCCTCCTTGAAATTACATGGACGGTAATACCCACAATCATAGTGTTATTTATGTTTTATTTCGGGTGGAAGGGATTTGAATTTATCCGGAAAGCGCCGGTTGATGCCATGCAGGTTTCTGTAACGGCCCGCATGTGGTCATGGCTGTTCGAATATCCCAACGGGATTCAGACTGATACGCTGTATGTTCCGGTTGAAATACCGATAAAATTGGCCCTTAATTCCCAGGATGTTATCCACAGCTTTTATATACCGGCATTCCGGATTAAAGAAGATGCGGTTCCGGGATTGAATAACCATTTGTGGTTTCAGGCCAATGAGGAGGGAGATTATGATGTGCTCTGTGCGGAATATTGCGGATTACGTCATTCGTACATGCTTACCAAAGTGAAAGCCATGTCGCAGGAAAAATTTGAGCGGTGGTATACCGATAGGGAACAGCAAATGATGGAAGCTGCACCGCCTGAAAATAAGGAAGCAGGTGAAGCAACACCCCAGGCATCTTCCGCCGCCGGGAAAAGACTGATACAGACCAAAGGATGTGTAGCCTGCCACAGCACGGATGGCAGTAGGATGGTGGGTCCCAGTTTTAAAGGATTATACGGTCATGAACAGGTGGTGATTGAAGACGGGAAGGAGAAGACTGTGGTGGCGGATGAAGACTATATTCACCGTTCAATACTCTACCCCAATCAACAGGTGGTCAAAGGCTACAGCGCGCTGATGCCCTCCCAGGAAGGCCAGATCAGCGAGGAAGAACTTCAGGCGATTATTCAGTATCTCAAGGAATTATAATGGCGGTTGCCAGGGATATCACATACTGGGTCAAATTGATATTAGAACTCGGAAAAATCAGAATTGCCTTATTGGTTGCCTTATCAACAGCCACGGGATTTGTACTGGGAAGTGGAGAGTTATCTTTTCAGTTGATGGTACCTACCGGGGGAGTTTTACTGCTGGCTCTGGGATCGGGAGCCCTGAATCAATTTCAGGAAAAACATATGGATGCCCTGATGCCACGCACCTCCCGCCGACCTATTCCCTCAGGAAGAATATCAGCTTTGAAGGCACTTTTTATAGCATTTTCGCTCATGATGGCAGGTATCATTATTCTCTGGACAGGGACCAATGTAACCGCCACCATACTGGGTATTTTAACAGCGGTGTGGTATAACGGCATTTATACTTATTTTAAACGGATATCGCCCCTGGCGGTAATTCCCGGTTCTGTGATCGGGGCATTACCACCTCTCATCGGATGGGCTACAGCTACCGGAAACATCTGGTCCCCCCAGCCGCTGATGCTGGCACTGTTTTTTTTCATCTGGCAGATTCCACATTTCTGGCTTCTGTTGTTGAATTTCGGAGAAGATTATGCAAAGGCGGGCTATCCTTCTCTGACCAGCATGCTGAATAAACATCAGCTGGGGCGCTTAACCTTTATCTGGATTGTGGCCACTGCTGCATCAATTATCCTGATGCCGCTGTTCGGTCTGGGGCGTTCGGAAATCATCATCGCCCTGTTATTCATGGCCTCCGGACTGCTGATATGGAAAACCAGCGGACTGTTAAAAAGAGAGCAAAACAAGGCCTCCTATCTGATGGCATTTAAAGGAATTAATTTTTTTATATTGGGTGTAATGTTTCTGCTGGCCCTGGATCGTCTGCTGATACTTTGATGAATACTGACTCATGACGGTTTTTGCAAGGCTGCTGTGAGGAAAGATAATATATTTAAAGGTACTGTAATAAATTCCATTACATTTATGTTATGTTGAAGAAATATTCTTTTCAAATAAAAAGGGGTCAGGTTGATATTATACAGCCTAAATTGTTTTGAGAGGATGAGGTAATGAACAAGTTTAACGGATTCACCAAAAAAGAATTATTGGACATTTACAGAACCATGCTGCTCAGCCGCCGCAGTGATGAGAAGCAGCTCATACTGTTACGGCAGGGAAAGGTACATTTTCATATCGGAGGATCCGGTCATGAAGCGGCCCAGGTGGCTGCCGTCAGGAATTTCAAGTCCGACCAGGACTGGGCCTACTGTTATTACCGCGATCAGGCATTTGTCATTGGCTGGGGAATGACGGTGAAGGAGGTTTTCCTGCATTCCCTGGCCAAAGCGGATGATCCCAATTCCGGGGGACGGCAGATTCCCCATCACTGGGGCCATAAACGTCTGCGAATTGTGACTAAATCCTCCTGCACCGGGGTGCAATTCCTTCAAGGGTCCGGAACAGCCATGGGTGCGATGAAGGATGGAACGGATCAGATTGTATATGTAAGCGCCGGTGAAGGGACCACCAGTGAAGGAGAATTTTTTGAAGCCCTGAACTGGGCCAGCCGGGACAAGCTGCCGATTATTTTCCATATTGAAGATAACAAGTACGCCATCAGTGTGCCCCGCACCGAACAGACTACCGGTGGTTCCATTTATAAATTGATGGCAGGTTTTGAAAACCTGAACCGGGCCCATATTAATGGCACCAATTTTTTTGAATCTTACCAGGCCTTTCAGAACGCCGTGAAACGTGCCAGGGCGGGCAAAGGCCCCACTATTATCGTCAGTGAAGTGGTCCGTTTGTTTCCGCATTCTTCAAGCGATGATCACCGCAAATACCGCACACCGGAAGAACTGGAGGAAGACCGAAAAAATGATCCCATTCTCCATTTTGTTCTTTCCTGCACGGAAAATGGCATTATAAAAGCAAAAGAATTTGACGCCGTGCAGGAAGAGGTAAAAAAGGTGGTGGATGAAGCGGCAGACTGGGCGATGCAACAATCGGATCCCGATGTAAAAACCGCGACCGATCATGTATTTGTGCAGTACCGGTCACCGGATCCTCCGGAACTCCCCAAAAGCGAGGGAGAGCGGATTGTCATGGTTGATGCCATCAACCATGCCCTTTTGGAGGAGATGGAGCGAGATGACAAGATTATTGTCTATGGCGAGGATGTGGCCGATCCCAAAGGCGGTGTGTTCACCGCCACCAAAGGGTTGACCCGCACCTTCGGGAAGGAGAGGGCTTTCAATTCTCCTCTGGCGGAGGCCAGTATTGTGGGCACGGCAATAGGTCTGGCCATTTATGGTTTCAAACCGGTGGTCGAAATCCAGTTCATGGATTATATCTGGCCGGCTTTTATGCAAATCCGAAATGAATTATCCACCATACTTTACCGTTCCAACGGTACCTGGAAGGCACCGGTGGTGGTGCGAACGCCGGTGGGCGGCTATATTCACGGAGGTCTTTACCATAGCCAGAGCGCCGAGGCCATATTTGCCCACACTCCGGGATTGAAGGTGGTGATGCCCAGTAATGCCGCAGATGCTAAGGGTCTGCTCAAGGCTGCCATCCGCGGTAATGATCCGGTAATCTTTTGCGAACATAAAGGATTATACCGCCAGGGTTTCGCTGCCAGACCCGAACCGGATAAAGATTATATACTGCCTATGGGTTATGCCGGTGTTGTGCAGGAAGGAAATGATGTAACTCTTATTTCCTGGGGTCTGCAGGTACAGAGGTCCATTGAAGCTGTGCGTTTACTGGGGGATATTCAGCCGTCAGTGGAAATTATTGATATCCGTACACTGATCCCTCTGGATATGGAAACCATTCTAAAATCCGTCAAAAAAACCGGCAAGGTGCTCATTGTTCATGAAGATAATCTTACCGCCGGCTTTGGGGCCGAAATTTCGGCCCGAATCGCCTCCCAGGCTTTTGAATACCTGGATGGCCCTATTGAGCGTGTAGCAGCGCGGGATGCGCATATTCCCTACCAGTCTGACCTGGAGAATACTGTATTACCCACATCGCAACGGATTGCCGGGGTACTGGGAAAACTACTGAAATATTAATTAGAATTTTAATAAAGGGTTTCGGAGAACTTTCATATGTTGGTTTGCATTTTGAAAGATTCTAATTTGAGGGAATCCCATGAAAATTGATGTGAAAATGCCCAAACTGGGAGAAAGTTTGACCGAAGGAACGGTGCTTAAATGGTGGAAGCAGCCAGGAGATACCGTTGGGAAGGATGAAGTGCTGCTTGAAGTCTCTACGGATAAAGTCGATTCGGAAATTCTAAGTCCGGCAGACGGGACTCTGACTGAAATTTTAGTAAAGGAGCAGGAGACCGTTGAAGTGGGCAGTATTCTGGCGCGACTGGAAACGGGAAAGATTCCACATGATACTGCGCGGGCTGCGGCACCTGAGAAGAAAAAACAGGTTGAAAAAGCTGCCAAATCTTCCGGCAACTTAGTGGAAAAATCTCCGGAGAAATCGGTACGGGAAGGTGGGTCTTTAATGGTGGATGTGGTAATGCCCAAAATGGGTGAAAGTTTAACGGAAGGAACTATTATTAAATGGTGGAAGAAACCCGGCGAGCGGATAAAGAAAGATGAGAATCTTCTGGAAATATCTACTGATAAGGTTGATTCGGAAATTCCCAGCCCGGTGGAGGGTGTCATCAAAGAAATATTGTTTAAAGAAAACGATACAGTGGAAGTGGGTCAGGTTATTGCCCGGGTGGAGACATCCGGCGCTGGCAGAAAAACCGCTGCTGAGCCGGCTGCTGCTCAGAAAGAATCTGCAACAAAAACCATTGCATCTGTACCAACCGTTGAGGTTCAGCAACAGGCTGCTGAAAGGGAGGTGAGCCGTACAGGCAGTGATACCGGGCGGTTTTACTCTCCCCTGGTTAGAACCATTGCTAGGCAGGAGAACGTGAATATAGAAGAGCTGGATAACATTCCTGGGACAGGTCTGGGTAACCGGGTAACCAAAAAAGACATTCTGGGATACCTGAAACAGCGACAGGCACCTGCCCGTCCAAGCAGAGGACCCGCACCTGAGAAAGCTCCGGAAGCAAAAGGACGGGTTGAAGTTATTCCCATGGACAATGTCCGGAAAAAGATGGCGGAACACATGCGCAGGAGTCTGGATACCTCCGCACATGTGTATTCGGTCTCCGAATGTGATATGACCCGTCTCATGAGTATGATGTATAAACGGAGAGAGCAGTTTCTGAATGAGGAGGGATTCAAACTTACTGTTACCCCCTTTTTGCTGTTTGGTGTAGTAAAAGCGCTGCTGGATTTTCCGCGGGTTAATTCCTCACTAGAGGGGGATAATATTATTGAGAAGAAAGATATCAATCTGGGAATAGCCGTGGCAACCTCCAGAGGATTAATCGTACCGGTGATAAAGAATGCCGAAGAAAAAAGTCTTACCGGACTGGCCAGGGCGATAAATGATCTGGTGAACCGGGCCAGAGAAAATAAGCTGACATATAATGATATTCAGGGATCTACCTTTTCCGTCACCAATTATGGAATTTTTGGTAATATTATCGGGTTGCCCATAATAAATCAGCCCAATGTGGCTATTCTGGGTCTGGGTACCATCAAAAAACGGCCGGTGGTTATTGAAAAACCGGAAGGCGATTTCATTGCCATCCGATCCATGGCTTTCATATCCATGTCCTATGACCATCGCCTGGTGGATGGTGAACTGGGGGGCCGTTTTTTGCAGCGGCTTGTGGAATATCTGGAGCAGATGGAGGAGACTGTCTTTTGAGATAAACAGGAAGACGGGAATGGTATCAGATAGAGCACTCCTGGTCCAGGCTGATTATTGACTATTATCCGGATGAAAAACCAGGTACCGGTTTTAGAAAATGATTGAACAGGCCCGAAAGGGAATTCCGGTTTCCGGGTACCCGGTCCCGGTGGATATTTGCTGGTAGACGCGAGACAACTGACAAATGACAGCTGAAGAATGAAATCTGAAAATAACCTACAGTGTGTGAATTAAATGAATAAAAATAAACGAAAACCGGCCTGGCTGAAAGTCGGGCTGGGAGATACATTCGGTGAAATAGAGAATCTGATGCAGGATGCGGTGGCCGCTGGCGTGGATATTCTGAGCATCGGACAATATCTGCAACCAACCAGGACCCATCTGCCGGTAGTGCGTTATGTTACTCCCGCCGAATTCCACAAGATGAAACAGGCGGGTCTGGAAACCAGATTTAAGCATGGGGAAGCAGGTCCCCTGGTGTGCAGCTCCTAGCATGCCGGGGAACAGTATGAACTGTTGGCTCCTGCGCTATCTCGAGCGCAGTAAAAAACCCGCCTTTGTTAGCGGGTTTTAAATAAAAAAATGAATTGTTTAATCATATGTCAATTCGGATATTATCGAAAACTTATCCGGGGTGTATTTACGGCAAGCTCAATTCTACCTTTGACTTTTGCCTGACGATGTTTATCGCACCCGTTTTACACTGATTCGTATTCAGGTTTTATACATATTTTTCGGGAGAGACGTGTATGGATTTTCTGAACAATCTGTTTTTACCACCATCTGCTAATCATTTGCACCTGGTGCACCTCCTGATACTGGTGATATATTTTATTCATATCCCGTTCATCAGTCTTTTACTGGGTGGGACTTTTTTTTCAGTATTTTTCCGGTTCCTGGAGGGAGATCGTCAGGATAGTCGACGATGGAGAGTCTCCCGGGA
>Ga0315555_1003298_pt1 | contig 11128 bp, 12 predicted proteins | sample SalMarSW160380MG_FD_202113 | JGI IMG/M metagenome (GOLD analysis project Ga0315555, IMG submission 202113) | Salt marsh sediment microbial communities from the Plum Island Ecosystem LTER, Massachusetts, United States - Salt Marsh Sediment SW1603-80 ...
CAGTCTGCCTCCACGGTATTTCTTGAACCTGCTCTTTGGATTTAAGACTTCAATTCCGTACTTCTGCAGACGAGAAGCTACATGATCCTCTTGTTTCGGTTTTGTATAGATGGCATACCAATTCATAGTTTCACCGTATAATTCTTCAGATCACATTATCTTACGTGGGATAAGGTCGTGCAAGAGCTATAATGCATAATACGTGATGCGGAAAGCGTGACTCGTGATAGCGTGATCCGTCATTTTTCTCTTTCCCTGACATGGTGAATGAGACCTAATAGCATTTGGCGTATCCTATCTATATCTTTGAACAAATCAGTCGGAACAGGATAGCCCAACCGGCCAGCAAGTAAACGCTGAGTTTCAACTTCGGCATTGGAGCCCAATGCTACGTAGAGAAATTGCATAAATTCCTTCCGGGAGTTTCTCGCTGCCCCCTCAGCAATGTTGCTCGGTACGCTCACCACTGAACGCTTGATCTGTGCGGTTAAACCATACATTTCTTCTTTGGGAAAAGCTTTTACCAGCTTGTATACTTGTTCTGCCAGCTCCATAGCCTTCTTCCAAACGTCTAAATCTTTATGGCTTTTCATTCTATAGCCCGTTACGTATCACCCGTAACGCGTCACGTTTAGATTCCTTTTATCATCGCCTTTGCGATTCTCAAGGAAAAACGGGGGTTTTTGATCAGGAGGGGGATGAGGTGGGAGGATACCTCGTCGCGGGAGAACTCCCCGAGTAGCGCTCCATTTCCGTCCACAGAGGACAGGACCTCCCCGTACCTCTTGTCATCCAGGGGATTCAAAAATCTCCGAATAACGGCATGGATCCGGAGTTCTTTCCTGAGAGGTGCAAGCTCGCGCCAATAGGGGGTATCCTGTGTGATCGCCCGCACGCAGGCCGCCGCCCCCCGCAGGCCCGCCACGGTCCCCCCCACGGTGGTGGTCTTCACCTGTCCGGCGGCGTCGCCTACGAGGCAGATCCGGAGTCCATTCCGACGGGCTTCCGGTCTAAAGCTCGGCACGTATAGCGTTGTATAACCGTGTTCGTAGTCCAATACCTTCCACCCCATCTGGTTGATAAAGCCGTCGAGGGCCTGCCGGGCCTTCTGCCCATCCCCTTCATCAACGATCACTCCAACGATCCCGGTCAGCGAGGAGTCGGGGACCAGCCAATAGAAGTAGGGAGTCATCTCCTTTTTGAACCAGATTCGCACCAGGTCCGGGGGGTATCCTTTGGGGAGGAGGGTCTTTGCTTGAAGCAGGGCGACGGTGGGGAGGCGGTATGCCGGTCCCAGGGTCTCTCTCACCGCGCTGAGTGCCCCATCGGCCCCGATGAGGACCGTGGGATGGATTGTTTTGTATCTTCCCGTCGCAATATGGCACAGCTTGACGGCTGCCCCCTGGCCATTCTCCGATGCGAGGCCGGAAAAGGCCCATCCCTCCTGTATATGAACGCCGCTTGTTCGCGCCTTTTCGGCGAGCCACGCGATGAGGTCTGCCCGCTCGATAATCAGGTCGGGGTTCTTGAGCCGGACATATCCCCTATTGCCCTGGGCGAAGAATTCGAAGGCGTTCACTTGATGGAGGACCAGCTCATGGGATAGGGACAGGAGCCGGGCGAGGGCGGAGGTGACGATGAGCCTGCGGGGATGGGGGCTCACGGCGGGTGTCCTCTCATAGAGTCGTACCTGGTGACCTGCCTGTGCCAGGCGCCACGCCGCATACAACCCGCTGCTGGAGGCCCCAATGACGGCGATCATTAGACCCCCTTCATCGCTACCAAATGCCAGAAGGCCCGAAAGAATATCAACGCATCAAACCACACCGATTGATGCCGTACATAGAAGAGGTCGCATTCCAACCTGACCTTGGCGTCCTCAAGGCTGCACATATGCCCGCGATTGACCATGGCCCAGCCTGCCAAGCCCGGTTTTGCGCGATGACGCAGGTGGTAGAGGGGGAACTCCGCTTCGAGTTTTTCCACTACGTTGAGTCGCTCCGGCCTGGGGCCTACAATGCTCATTTCCCCCTTGAGGATGTTCCAGCACTGGGGTGCCTCGTCGAGCCTGGTCTTGCGCAGCCAGCGGCCGACCTTGGTCACCCGGGGGTCATGGTGATTTGACCAGAGGTCTTCATGTTGTTCGGCGTCCGCTACCATGGTTCGCAGTTTCCGAATGCGCAACGGTCTTCCCCCCTTCCCCGTGCGTACTTGGCGATAGAAGAGGGGGCCAGGGGAATCGAGCTTTATGGCCAGGGCGATGAGGGGAAAGAGGAGGCCGAAGCCCACAAGCCCCACGATGGAGCCCCCTATATCGAAGCACCTCTTGGCCAGGCGGTAAAACCCCTGCTTCTGTACGCCGTCACGGAAGAGGGGAAGCACCCCTCCTTCTTCTCTAAGATCCCGAGGAAAGGGCCTCGGCATATGTTCATGGGGGAAGGGGAATGAAAGGACCCCTGCCTCATGCTCACCGCTCCCGAACACCAATTCTCCCTTTTCCGACTCCATGCCGGCTGCCTCCGTGAAAATGATTTTTTTCACCCATACACGTCAATTTCGTCTTCTGAGGCAAGACGACGGTATGTGCTAAGGCCTTTTGCCTTTGCCGCAGAACGCCATTCTACCCTGTATGGAAGGTAAGATTTTTAACCTTACAATCCATCATGTGTAGTTGCAATAAGGGAATCCCTGATTTTTGGCTTCGAAATACCTTATTGAATTGCAGGGGAAATGAGAATCCTTAAGGGAAAGATAGTGGGTTTACCGACGCCTATTTGTCATCGAGGCTGGTCAGCCCTTCGCGGAGGGCATATTTGGTGAGCCCGGATATGCTGTGGATATTTAACTTTGTCATGATTTTGTTACGGTGGGCCTCGACGGTCTTTGTACTTACATTGAGGAGCCATGCGATTTGTTTTGTATTTCTGCCCTCAACCACAAGCTGAAGTACCTCTCGTTCCTTACTTGTCAGAATGGAAAAAGGCGATGATTTAGTCTGTGATGAATTACGCACCTGGTACTCGACTATGTCCCTTATGAGCCTCGGGCTTAAATAGATTTGGTTCGCCATCGCGGTGCGGATGGCTTTTTCCAGTTCTTCGAAGGTGCAATCCTTCAACACGTAACCCGATGCCCCCGCATCCAGCATTCCCACTACCAGCCGATTGTCGGGATGCATGGATAAGGTAATTACCTTGATGTCAGGAAAGGCGGCAAGAATCTGGCGAGTAGCTTCAATCCCGTTCAAACCCGGCATGGAGATATCCATGACGATTACATCGGGCATCACCTCTCGGGCCAACTGCCGGGCCATACGTCCGTTCTCTGCTTCCGCAACCACTTCTATGTCGGGCGTCTTATTCAGTAAACTACGGAGGCCTTCACGAATAATTTTATGGTCATCTACGAGGAGGACCCTGATGCTCATCCCACTACTCTTTGGCCCCGAGCGGCGCAACAACAGTAATACATGTTCCGCAGTCGGGTTGAGAGTGGATATCCACATGCCCCCCGAGATGATCGAATCGCTCTCGAATGTTGAAGAGACCAAATCCGCCGTTTTTAGTAATGGTGGAGAGCAGGTGGGCGGTGTCAAATCCAACGCCGTCGTCTTTCACCTCGATTTTTACTTTATTGTTGTAACTCTGAATGGATATTTCCACGCTTTGTGCCTGTGCATGCTTGACAATATTTGTCAGCAACTCACGTGCTGCTTGAAAGAGAAGGACCTGAAGATTGTCATTCAATTTCTTGAGCTGGCTGGTATAGTGAACGTTGACCAGTATCCCGTACTGTTTGCTGATGTTCTCAGCCAACCATGCCACTGCCGGCACCAGACCCATTTCATAGAGAACAGGAGGGCTGAGTTCTGATGTCAAAGATCGCGTGCCCTGGATCACGTGCTCGATGATCGACTTGATTTCGTCTAAATAGCCGTTGCGATGGATGGGTGGCAGCGATTCTTGAAGCGATCCCAATTTGATCTTACACAGGGCCAGGCTATGGCCGATATCATCATGCAGATATGTTGCGATGCGCCTTCGTCCCCGCTCCTCGGCCAACGACAACTCGTTCGCCAGAGATCTGAGTCGATCTTGATAGCCTCGCAATCTCTCCTCCGTCTCCCTGCGCTCGGTGACATCGATGACGACCCCTCTCAACCCCACAGCCCTTTGATCAACGGTAATGGGATCGGCATATATAATGACAGGATACGTGCTGCCGTCTTTTCTCAGCCCTGTGTATTCGCGACCATCTAGTTTTTCTCCGCCGAGTATTCTCCGCATGTCCTTCTTGACACCATCTCGGTCTTCGGGGATGAACAATTGGAGCGCATTCAGGCCCTTATCTGTATCCTCAGGGGTATAACCGAAAATCTTAAATCCCTGACGATTGATAAAGAAAAAATTGCCGCTTTCATCGGTCTCAAAGACAGCTAAGGGGAGCAAATCGGCCAACTCCTGGTATCTCCTCTCATTTTCCTTTATCTTCTTTGTCATCGACGTGTATTCGCTGATATCCCGGATGATACCTTCATACCCCAGAACGCTTCCTTCATCCGTACGTCGCACCGCCGCCGTGATCAGGCAAGCCAGCTCCCTCCCATCCTTTCTGCGGAGCCTCACCGTATAATCGTTCACAAATCCCTTGTGCTCTATTTCCTGCTGAAACGTGTGTCGATCATTATGATGGGCGTACGTCTCTTGTACCTTCAGATTTTTTAATTCTTCACTCGTATAGCCAAAGAGATTCAAGAAAGATTGGTTGGCATCGATGAACCTGCCGTCTCGGTCGGTAATATAGAGGGCGTCCCGTGCGTTCTTGAAGAGGTCGTAATATTTCCCGTTACTCTCCGACAATGACGCTATCTTCGCACGGAGGTCAGCTTCTGAACACTCCAATTCGGCAATCCGTTGACGCAGCACTCTTAATTCACGGATCAGTTGATCGTTGGTTTTATCTTTGTCTTTCATTCTGTAGCCCCTCAGAAGTGAAAGGCATATTAAGATGTTACCTATCCGTCAATCCGAAACTGAAGCATCCACCGACGGTTAGGTCATCGATACTTATTACGGCCTTGGTTTTTGGTGCCTTATATGGAGATGTAGTATTACTTAGGCCAAAATAGTGTTTTTGTCAAGTATTTTATTAGATAGAGCTACAGAAAATTCTTCCTATAGCACTGTGGATGCCGGTGGATATGGCCCGTACTGTCAGGCGCTTGATTGTCGGTCCTTCGCGTCTCATACTTTCTCGTCACGGTAGGTGCCGCAGCATCCGTCTCAGGGGGATGCCTCCCGCAGGTATTGAGCCGCCTCCTCAGGGGGGGTGGGGTTGATGTAGAACCCGGTACCCCATTCGAAGCCGGCCACCTTGGTCACCCGGGGCATGATCTCCAGGTGCCAGTGGTAGTATGCCTGAGTGTCCTCTCCGAATGGGGAGGTATGAATGACAAAATTGAAGGGGGGATCTTTCAAGACCCGGTCCATCCTGCGCAGGACCCCCCGGAGGACCTGGGGCAATCCACGATAGTCCTCCATTTCTTCAAAGGAGGAACGGTGATCCTGGGGGATGATCCACGTCTCGAAGGGGAACCGGGAGGCGAAGGGTGCTATGGCGATGACGCCGTCTCTCTCTTCGATGATCCGGGACCCTGCGGCGATCTCCTGTTTTATGATGTCGCAGAAGATGCACTGGTGGTGATCGGCATGGTAGGTCCGCGCCCCTTCCATTTCCTCAAAGACCCGTTTGGGGACGATGGGCAAGGCGACCAGCTGAGAATGGGAATGTTCCAATGAGGCCCCGGCAGCGACACCGTGATTTTTAAAGACCAGGACGAAGCGAAACCGGGCGTCCCCTTTCAGGGCGCGCATCCTCTCTCGATACGCCCAGATGACGTCCGCCACCTCTTCAACGGCGAGGTCAAAGAGCCTGGTGTTGTGGTGGGGAGTCTCGATGACGACCTCATGGTCTCCCACCCCGCTCATCCAGTCAAATACGCCGGTGCTGGTCTGCTCCAGCCGCTCGTCGGCGACGAGGGCGGGGAATTTGTTCTTGACGACGCGCAGTCGCCACCCAGGGGTGTTGGGGGGTGAGCCCTCAGGCCTGAGGGCATATACTTCCGGAGGGGTTTTTGCTTCGTTGCCGGGGCACAAGGCGCAGAACCTGTCGCCGGGTTCTCTTGTTTCGCTGACGAAGTCCGAGGGTCTCTTTCCCCGCTCGGTGGCGATGATGACCCATCTTCCGATGATGGGGTCTTTGCGTAACTCGGGCATAGGGATTAAGGTGGCGACAGGGCGATTAGGTTATCCCTTTTTTTTCCAGGTTTTCCTGCTCTTGTTTGCAGTTGATACAGAGGGTCGTTACCGGTCTGGCCTCCAGTCTCTTTTCGGAGATCGGCGCGCCGCACCGCTCACAAATGCCGAATGTCCCTTCGTCTATCCTCTCCAGGGCCTCTCTGATCTTGGTGATCAGCCTGCGTTCACGCTCGCGGATTCTGAGCAAAAAGTTGCGGTCCGACTCCCACGATGCCCTATCGGTAGGGTCCGGGAATTCCCCCTCGGTGATCGTCATGTCGTTGATGGTCTTGGCCGCCTCCTCTATGAGCTCCTTCATCTGCTCATTCAAGAGTGCTCTAAAGAATTCGAGTCTTTTCTCTTTCACCCCTGTCCTCCGGAAAGGAGATAATGTAAATACAGGAGGGTAATGAAAAAACTCTCGGAAGTCAATAGAAAAAGGAGATTAGTTTGGGAAGGGAATAATGAAATAAAAGAGGTTGATCCGTGTTGTTAGCATGGTACTATAGCTACTATAAAAGCAGCCGGCGCTGTGAGGCAAGGAGAGAAAGGAGCACAGATGGGACCAATTACCATCATGCCGTGTCTGGATATGAAGGAGGGGAGGGTGGTCAAGGGCGTCCACTTTGTGGATCTCAAGGATGCCGGCGACCCCGTGGAAAACGCCGTATTTTACCAGAGCGAAGGGGCCGATGAACTGGCCATGCTGGACATCGCGGCCACCCTGGAGAACCGCAAGACCCGGTTGACATGGGTCAAGGCCGTCTCCGCGGTCATCGATATCCCCCTGACGGTGGGCGGGGGGATTTCCACCCTGGAGGATATCGAACTGGTTTTGGAGGCCGGCGCCGCCAAGATTTCGATGAACAGCGCCGCCGTGAAGGATCCCGGTCTGATCAGCGCAGCGGCACAGGCGTTCGGCGCGGAGCGGGTGACGGTGGCCGTCGATGCCCGAAGGAATCAAGCGATGCCGTCCGGATTTGAGTTGGTGGTCTCCGGCGGCACCAAACCGGTGGGGAAAGACGCCGTTGCCTGGGCCAGGGAGTGTCAGGGGTTGGGTGCGGGTGTGATCCTCCCCACGAGCATGGATGGGGATGGGACGCAGGCGGGCTATGATTTGGAATTCACCAGGGCCATCTCCGATGCCGTCGAGGTACCGGTGGTGGCGTCAGGGGGGGCGGGGACGCTGGAGCACTTTTATGAGGCCGTCGTGCAGGGGGGCGCCCGGACCTTATTGGCCGCCTCGGTGTTTCACTATCGCATCCTGCGCATCGGAGAGGTCAAGGAGTATCTGCGTTCCAAGGGATTGCAGGTCAGTTTATAGTATGATTTTTCCCTTTCCCCCACACAATTGGGGGAAAGGGTAAGTCCCGCTCCTCTTTTTTAAGGATTATGAGAAGCGGGATGCCGCGCAGCGGCAGCTGATGGGGCTGCGGCAGGTACCGGGCTCAAAGGCGCACGACCTTCTCGGCGTTTTCGAGGATTGTATCTGAAAAGCCGCGGGCCTGCGTGAGCCGGGCATCCTTGTCGAGCGGATTTGCGGTTTTCAACAAAGGAGGTGCGGTATGCGAGGGGTTACAGTGCAGATGGCAGTGTTGGTTGTGGGTGTGGCCGTGGCCGTTCTGCTGGCCGCCGGAATCGCCGTAGCGGGCACCCCCACAATAACGCATGAGGAACTCAAGGCAAAGCTCGGAGACCCGGATCTCATCATCGTGGATGTTCGACGTGCAGGCCACTGGGAGGCCAGTGATCGAAAGATTGCGGGGGCGGTGCGCGAAGATCCAAAGGATGTCGAGGGCTGGGCGGTGAAGTATGCAAAAGATAAGACCCTGGTCTTGTACTGCGCGTGACCCTTCGCGTTCACGAGTGCCCGGGTGGCACGCGCGCTCATCAAGGAGGGTTTTCAGAGGGTATTCGTCCTCAAGGGAGGCTGGAAGCGGTGGGTCAAGGAGCAGCTCCCCACTGAGCCGAAGTAGCATTCAGACACATAAAAAGGGGGCTGGCCTCTCTGCACACGACCTGCCCCTTCTTCCCTTTAAGCCGTTACTTCCTGATGGGCAGCATGGGGATTATCTTTTGGTTGTTATTCGATCGATATCGATAGTGAGACCAGATCCCGTTTCACCTGGTCAGGGCTTTCGAAGCGGATCGTATGGATGCCGAGCTGTTGCGCGCCCGCGATAAAATCAGCTCTGTCGTCGATAAAGACCGTTTCGTGCGGTTTCGTGCCCAATCGTTCTAAGGCGATCTCGTATATCCGCCGTTCCGGCTTTCTCGTCCCCTCCGCACAGGAGAAGACGGCTGGATCGAATAGTGCGGCGTACCCCTGTTCATAAAAGAAGTGCATCGCCGCCATCTCTGCGTTGGAGAGGAGTCCCACCGTGTAGCCCTTCTCTTTGACAGCGGAGGCCAGGGCAAACATCTCCTCTTTCGGGCAGTAGATGGCGCGCAGGGCCTCCCCCCACAGGGAGGGGTTGAGGGGGCGCTCGACACCCAGGGCGGCGGACATCCCCTCCCACAGCTCATCCTCGGTGATCAGCCCCTTTTGAAACGCCGCCGCAAACGGCCTGAAGGCATTGACCAGCGCTTCGGGTGTCACGGCGAGGACCTTGGTAAAATAAGAGATCAGTCCCCGTGCGGTCTCCTCGCACAATACACCGCCCCAGTCGAAGATGATCGCCTTCATCTCATCATGCCCTGTCATAGGATCCCCCGGTCCAGGGTCCGGTACTGGATGGCCTCGGAGAGGTGGTGAGGGCTGATGGCCTCGGCCCTCTCCAGATCGGCAATGGTGCGGGCCACCTTCAAGATCCGGGTGTATCCCCGGGCGCTCAGGCCGAATTTCGTCATGGCCTGTTCCAAGAGGCGATCCCCCTCCTCGTCGATCCGGCAGTAGCGCTTGAGGTGCCGGGAGGTCATCTGGGCGTTGCAAAAGATCCGCTTGCCCTGGAACCGCCCGTGCTGGATCGCCCGCGCCCCCTTGACCCGCTCCCTGATCCGGTTCGAGGACTCCCCTTCCTGCCACTGGGTCAGGTCCTGGTACCTCACCGCCGGGACCTCGATGTGGATGTCGATCCTATCGAGCAAGGGCCCGGAGACCCGGGAGCGGTACCGCTGGATCTGGGGGATGGTGCAGGTGCACTCGTGCTGGGGGTCGCTGTAATAGCCGCAGGGGCACGGGTTCATGGCCGCCACCAGCATGATGCGCGCGGGGTAGGTGAGGGAGGTGATCGCCCGCGCGATGGTGACCCGCCCGTCCTCCAGGGGTTGGCGCAGGACCTCCAGGACGTTCTTCTTGAACTCCGGCAGCTCGTCGAGGAAGAGGACCCCGTTGTGGGCGAGGCTCACTTCGCCGGGACGCGGTATCTGCCCCCCGCCGATGAGGCCGGCGTCGGAGATGGTATGGTGCGGGGTGCGGAAGGGACGGACCACGGTCAAGGCCCGGTCCTGGGGGATGAGCCCTAGCACGCTGTGGACCTTGGTGGTCTCCAGGCTCTCCTCAATGGTCATGGGGGGGAGGATGGTGGGCAGCCGGCGCGCCAGCATGGTCTTGCCCGCGCCCGGGGGGCCGATCATCAGGATGTTGTGCCCCCCGGCTGCGGCTATTTCCAAGGCCCGCTTGGCGTGCTCCTGCCCCTTCACGTCCCCGAAGTCCTCGGGGTAGTCTCCCCCTTCTCGAAAGACCTCCTCCATGTCGACGCTGATGGGGGTTATCTCCCGTTCACCCCGCAGCAGGCCCACCACCTGGCCGAGCCCGCTCACCGGCAGGACCTCGATGCCGTCCACCACCGCCGCCTCCCGCGCATTGGCCTTGGGAAGGCAGATCCCCCGCAACCCCGCTGCCTTGGCGGCGATGGCCATGGGGAGGCCGCCCCGGATGGGCTTGATGGCGCCGTCCAAAGAGAGCTCGCCCAAAAAGAGGTACGCTTGCAGATGGTCTTTGGGGATGATCCCCTGGGCGGAGAGGATCCCCAGGGCGATGGGGAGGTCGAAGGCCGAGCCTTCCTTTTTTATATCGGCGGGGGCCAGGTTGACGGTAATGCGGCGCGGGGGGAATTCATAGCCGGCGTTCTTGACGGCCGCCTTCACCCGGTCCTTGCTCTCCCTCACCGCGCCTTCAGGCAGGCCGACCGTCGAAAACGAAGGAAGCCCTCCTGCGATATCCACTTCTACCTCCACGATATACCCGTCGATCCCCAACACGGCGCTGCTCAGTATCTTTGCCAGCATGCGTAACCCCCCCTTTGTGTCTTTCGGATAAAGAGCCCTTATAGTAGCAAGTTCGCGTGCCTGAGGCAAGCCCCATGGACCATTCGCTCGGATGGGCAGAAAAGCGTTGACTGGACGGGTGTTGCGTATGGTATAGTACCGACAGTGTAACTACCACTATTTCCTCCATGGAATGAACGAATTCTATGAGGTTGCCAAATCATGATAAGGCCATAATCCCCAAAGAGAAGTTGACTGACTATTTGCTGTCCGAGGCTCATCCGGTCGGCCGCTCGAAAGCCCATTATTTCCGCTCCTTGGGATATAGTGAAAACAGCATCGCGGAGCTTAGTGACGGATTATTAGAAATCGCGCGTGAAAATGACGTTTCTGAAAGCATTGACATTGAATTTGGTACGAAGTACATTGTGAAGGGAAGTCTCAGGACTCCGCGTGACGTACTAACGGAAATCATAACTATTTGGATAATTGAAAGTGGAAGTGACGCGCCGAAATTTGTCACTGCCTATCCGGCATGAAATTAAGCAAAGGAGCAGAGGATGTTCAAGGAACATGACACCGTTGTGTTGAGGCGTGCTATTCCTGAGCATGGTCTTGAGGCG
>Ga0315555_1003299_pt1 | contig 11128 bp, 9 predicted proteins | sample SalMarSW160380MG_FD_202113 | JGI IMG/M metagenome (GOLD analysis project Ga0315555, IMG submission 202113) | Salt marsh sediment microbial communities from the Plum Island Ecosystem LTER, Massachusetts, United States - Salt Marsh Sediment SW1603-80 ...
GAGAAAGCCTCCTATTACCGGTGTCTGGCTGATAATTGCTGACATCGCCCCAAAGATTAGGAAGATTGCGAAAAGCCTCCACCAATTCCCTTTTACTAGTTTCCAGCTTGTTTTCAGGCCAAAATTATTTTCAAGGACGCATGCCGGTGCATAAAGGTATATCCTTATCGCAACGTAAAGCCCGATTATAAATATAAAGCCCATTGCCAGTCGAAGAACGATGGTGGAAGGTTCCACGCCCTGAGCTAGTGGAGACATTCCTGTAAATATGTTAGGAATGGCCGCTACCATCAAGCTAGCAACCATTAAGACGGAAACCGCTAAGCCTGACATGGTTGGAACCAAGAGCTTGGGGACTTTTCCAAGTCCGCTATACAGGGCTTCTTTTAACCCCATTTTACTTCCTTTCTCAAGTTCCGTTATTTTAAGGATAGCCCCAGCCGATGCCCATACCCTGAAAAAGAAGCCGACGATAAAATAAAGGATCGAAAGAAGGATATAATGCATTGGAGGAGGCTCTGTAGTCCCCCACATGATGAAACCCATTACGTAATAATAATTGAGATAACTAGCAATTATGCTTGCAGTCGGAAACATCGCGGGCAGAATAAAAAGTACTATGAGGGTGGGGTCCTTTTTGAGAAGGTTGAAAGACCTTTTTATCGTATTGATTATTTTCAACTTGGGCATTGTCCAGACCTTCAATCTTAATTACCTTAGCACAGTCAAAATTTTTTGACGATAGCCAAAAACACAAAGCCAAACACGTTCCCTTTGAAATAGTTTCAGCCGATGTGTATGTCCAGTTTCAGCTTCCTTGCCAAAAGCGAGTAGAGAAATTAAGCGAGGAAGAGATGTCTTATGCCAGCCCAGGAATGGGAAACTGTTGGCACATCTCTCTTACTTCCTGGCGGACTTGTTCTTGTGCCCGCTTATCCCCCGAAGGAGAAAGCACTCTGGTAATGAGAGAAGCAATGCGCTTCATCTCCTCCGTGCCGAAACCTCTCGTGGTCACCGCCGGGGTGCCCAGCCTGATACCGCTTGTAATCATTGGTGGCTTGGGGTCAAAAGGAATGGCATTTCTATTTACTGAGATGCCCGCTGCCCCTAAGGCTTCCTCAGCATCCTTGCCGCTTATCCCCTGATGGGAAAGGTCAATGAGGAGAATGTGGTTATCTGTGCCCCCGGAAACAATACGCATCCCATATCTCTGGAGTTCGGAAGCCAAAGCGCGGGCATTCTCCAGCACTGACTTCTGGTAATCAACAAACTCGGGTTGCATAGCTTCAAAGAAGCACACGGCTTTGGCAGCGATGATATGCATGGAAGGGCCACCCTGTATTCCGGGGAAAACTGCGGCATCAATAGCTGAAACCAGCTCTTTATCACATAGAATAAAGCCACCCCGGGGTCCCCGCAAGGTCTTTTGCGTGGTGGAAGTTGTAACTTGAGCATGGGGCACAGGGGAGGGATGAAGTCCAGCGGCTATTATCCCCGCTATGTGAGCCATGTCAACCAATAGCTTGGCTCCCACCTTATCAGCTGTATGGCGAAGTCTCTCAAAATCAATAATACGCGAGTAACTACTCGCCCCAGCTATGATTAGCTTGGGTTTGTGCTTCAGAGCTAACCCTTCGATTTCATCGTAGTTGAGCATCTCGGTTTTAGGGTCGACTCCGTAAGGGACGAAGTTATACCATTTCCCGGAGAAATTGACCTCAGAGCCATGGGTGAGATGCCCGCCGTGGCTGAAACCCATCGCCATAACAGTGTCTCCGTGTTCTAATAGAATTGAGTAGGCTGCCATGTTGGCTTGACTGCCACTATGAGCTTGGACATTGGCATGCTCGGCTTTAAAGAGCTTTTTGGCCCTTGCGATAGCCAAATTTTCAATTTCGTCTATGTAGACACAACCGCCATAGTAGCGGTGCCCGGGGTATCCTTCAGCATATTTGTCAGTTAGCACCGAGCTTTGAGCCTCAAGCACTGCTCGGCTGGCATGGTTTTCAGAGGCAATGAGATTTATGGTGCTTGCTTGTCTCTCTGCCTCCAGACTGAGGATTTGAGCTGCTTTGCTATCACGCTGCGCTAAGGAAGATGTTTTTGCGGTTTTCACATTTGTGCTATCATAGTACTTAATATTTCATTCTCGGTCAATAAAAAAACCATCAAACTGGGTTCCCGCAGCATCATTGACAGAACATGTTCATAGTGATAAATTAATTTATTTAGCAATTGAAAGGGAAGAGTGCTAAATGGCTTTAAGGGAAAGAAGAGGAACCGTTCTCAGGGTGATAATTGAAGATTATATCACTAGAGCAGTACCAGTAGCTTCAAATGCTATCGTGGAAAAGTATGGCTTGAAGGTGAGCCCGGCTACCATCCGCAATGATACAGCATACTTAGAACGAGAAGGATATGTTATTCACCCTCACCATTCAGCCGGAAGCGTACCTACTGATAAGGCTTACCGCTACTATGTGGAAATGATAGGTGAAGAGATTGAACTTCCTCGTGTTGAACAGTATCTAATTCATCAGATATCCCAGGAAGCAAAAGAAGAGCTAGAACAATGGTTAAAAACGGTGGCAGCGCTTTTAGCGCGCCTTGTTCACAATCTGGTAGTAATAACCACTCCCAAAGCGGTTCGCTGCCGCTTTAAGCATCTCGATTTAGTAGCCTTGCAGGATTTCATGGCTTTGCTGATCGTGGTTTTGTATGAAGCAGAAGTTAGACGGCAGGTCTTATCTTTCAGTAGAAAGGTTAGCCAGGATGAGCTAACGAAGCTAGCTAATAAGCTTACTTCTATTTATGCCGGGATGAACAGCAGCGAGATCTTGGTTAGCAAAGAGGGACTTTCTTTTGAAGAAAGGCAGCTGTCTGAATCTTTAGCAGAAATTATGGCTGCTGAAGACAAGCTAGAATATGGTGAGCCTTATCTTGAAGGACTGCGTTTGCTGTTGAGTCAACCAGAGTTTACCAACAGCCCTAGAATACTTGGAATTTTAGAAGTGCTGGAAGGGGAGGATTGGCTGAGAAATATATTCTGCCAGGAATCTAGCAAGGGAGGGGTAAAGGTAGTCATTGGTGAAGAAAACCCAGAACCAGCATTACAGGACTTGAGCTTAATAGCTAGCCAGTATGGGTTACTTGATAAGGCCAGTGGCATTGTGGGAGTGATTGGCCCCAAACGGATGGACTACGCCAAGGCTATCTCTTCGCTCAACTGCCTCTCAGCATTGCTGAGCAACTCAGTGGCTGAATATATCTAAGGAGGTCTAACGTTGACTGAGGATGACGACGTAGTTGAAGCAGGAATTGAGCAAGCCGAGGATATAGAAACGTTACAGCAAGCTCTAGCTGAGGAGAAGGAAAAGGCAGAAAAATATTTAGCCAATTGGCAAAGATGCCAGGCGGATTTTGTTAATTATAAACAACGTGCTGAGCAAGAAAAAGGAGAGATTATTGAGTTTGCCAATAGCACGCTTATCTGTAACCTGCTGCCTATCATTGATGACCTGGAGAGAGCTTTCGCCTCCGTTCCTGCTGATCTTGATGAATCAAATTGGACTGAAGGTATCAAGCTCATTTATAATAAGCTTAAGGGAACCCTAGAGGCACAGGGACTAACTGAGATTAAAGCTAAGGGAGAACCTTTTGATCCTCGCTTGCACGAAGCTGTAATGCAGCAAGAGGGGGAGGAAGGGATGGTTATTGAGGAAACACAGAAAGGCTATAAATTTAGAGAAAAGGTAATTCGTCCTAGCCTGGTGATAGTTGGTAAGGGCGAAGGAAAGGAAGAACGGAGCAAACAACTCAGAAGGAGGACTAGAAATGGGTAGAGCTATAGGAATTGATTTAGGTACTACATTAAGCGTAGCAGCGGTGATGGAGGGAGGCGACCCTAAGATCATACCCAGTGCCGAAGGCGGCAATCTTGTTCCTTCAATGGTAGCCATAGGTAAGAGTGGGGAAAGATTGGTAGGAGAGTTAGCCAAGCGCCAGGGAATAGTCAATCCCGAGAATACGATATTCAGCATAAAGCGCCTTATCGGGCGTAAATTTAAGGACTCCACTGTTCAGGACGATATAAAGCGCCTACCATATAAGATTACCGAAGCCTCCAATGGCGATTGTCGAGTGGTAATGGGGGGCAAGGAGTATAGCCCGGCAGAGATATCAGCCATGATACTGCAAAAGTTGAAGGCTGATGCTGAGGCTTATCTTGGAGAAAAGGTCACTGACGCCGTAGTCACCGTGCCAGCCTATTTCAACGATAGCCAGCGAAATGCCACTAAAGATGCCGGCACCATAGCCGGGCTTAACGTCTTGCGCATTATTAACGAACCTACAGCATCATCACTGGCTTATGGAATGGACAAGAAACAAGACCAAACTATTGCTGTTTATGACCTTGGTGGTGGGACTTTCGATATTTCTATCCTTGATATAGGGGAGGGTACCTTCCAGGTTAAGTCAACCAATGGTGATACCCACCTCGGTGGCGATGACATCGACCAGAGGATTATGGACTGGGTATGTGATGAATTCAAAAAAGAACAAGGCATCGACTTGAGGCAAGACAAGATGGCATTACAGAGGTTGAAAGACACCGCTGAAAAGGCTAAGAAAGAACTATCTACAGTAGCTCAAACAGAGATCAGCCTGCCCTTTATTACTGCCGATGCCAGCGGTCCCAAGCATCTCAGCATGACATTATCTAGAGCCAAGCTGGAACAATTAGCTGCCGATCTTATAGAAAAGAGTATCGGGCCTTGCCGCCAGGCCCTGAGCGATGCCGGGCTTACGGCGAGCCAAATCAATAATGTAATTCTTGTCGGTGGTCAGACAAGGATGCCCAAAGTTCAGGATACCCTAAAGAAATTCTTTGCCCGGGAGCCTGTCAAGGGAGTCAATCCCGATGAGGCGGTAGCTTTAGGTGCTGCCATCCAGGCTGGGGTGCTCAAGGGTGAAGTCGGAGAGGTTCTTCTTCTCGATGTCACTCCACTCACTTTAGGGATAGAAACGCTGGGAGGAGTAGCGACACCGCTTATACCCCGCAATACCACTATACCAACTTCGAAGAGCCAGATTTTCAGCACCGCTAGTGACAATCAACCAAGCGTCGAAATACACGTTCTTCAAGGAGAGCGCCCTATGGCTGCTGATAACCGAACATTGGGGCGCTTCATGCTCGATGGCATCCTACCGGCACCACGAGGTGTGCCCCAGATCGAGGTGACTTTCGATATAGATGCAAATGGCATCCTTAATGTTAGCGCTCGTGATAAGGGCACGGGGAAGGAACAAAAAATTACTATTACCGCCTCTAGTGGATTGAGCAAAGAGGAAGTGGAAAAGATGAAACGAGAGGCTGAACAATATGCTGCTGAGGATGTCAAACGTAAAGAGGAAATAGAGGTACGCAATTCTGCTGACAGCCTAGCTTACACCGCAGAGAAAACTCTCCGTGACCACGGAGATAAGATACCCGCCGATGTAAAACAGGAAATAGATGCTAAGATAGCCAATGTGAAGTCGGCTCTTCAAGGGCAGGACGTAAACGCCATTCGTAATGCTATGCAGGAGCTATCGCAGGTTATGCAGAAGGTCGGAGCATCGGTTTACCAGCAACCAGGGCAGCCCCCACCCGGTGGAGAGGAACCCGGTGGAGAAGAACCCGGTGGAGAAGAACCCGGTGGAGGAGAAGAAGAAGGCACGGTGGAAGGTGAGTTCCGCGAGGTCTAAGCAATAAATATAAACACCTAATTCCTGGAAATTAGGAACACGAAATCGCATTTCTCCCAAGGAGCATGTTGGTAACGTTTCAGCTAGAACAATTCGTCATAATTGCCGACAGAATTTGGCAAAAGGCACGAGAAGAAAAACGGTTGATTCATAATCCCTCTGATGAGGAACTGAGAAGGCTTGTGGAAAAACAGCCGGGGGTTAGGAAAACAATATATGGAAACTTTGTCGCCCAAAGTGAGCCTACTTCCAGGTCAGCCGTGTTCACCAAAAATAGTGTTGACCACCCCTTTGGCGAGGATGAATTAAGGCTATTAGCTCAGTGTGAAAAGGCTTTAGGCAAGGAAAGATTGATTTCCGTAGACGGAATTGTGGGCAATGAAAATAGCAACACCACGGTCAGGTTAATTGTTCCTGAGCGGTTTGCCCATGTCTCCTACGGAGGCAAGAACCTTTTTATACCCCCAAAGGGGGAAGTCAACAAGCCAACTTACCATATTTTATTCTTCGCTGACGAGGCTTTCGAAACTAACCAGTCAAAGCCGCTCCCCGAGAAAGATATCACTATTAGATTGGCTATGCTGGATGACGGAAGGTTTGTCAAGATAATTAAGAATAGTAACTACATAGGTGAATATAAGAAGGGGGTTTTCGCCGCCGAGGATTGGGTAACTAAGACAAGAAGGGGGGGCATCTTCTTACATACTGGCTGTAGAGAGGATTGTCTTCAATCGGTGTGGGGGGATTATCGGATGGCGAGGACGTTACTTGTGGCATTAAGTGCCAACGGGAAGACAACTACGACCTGTAGAATCCTGGCCAGAAAAGGTAAGGAGAAATCCTGGCTCATTCAGGACGACGGGGGGACTCTCATGCCTGATGGTTCCTTTCATGGCTTTGAAGCCGGGGGAATATTTGTAAAAACAGAAGGCGTTAACCCTAGGGAGCAAATCGAAATATTTTATGGACTGTTAAAACCGCAAACTGTTTGCGAGAATGTTTACGTAACCGAAGACGGAGATTTTGACTTTTACAATTTCGAAAGAACATCCAATGGCAGAGCAGTGATATTAAGAAGAGATTTTATGCATGCCAGTCCCTATATCGATGTGGATAGGATTGACAATCTGATTCTTATCACCAGGGAGCCACTGGTTCCGGCAATATCAAAGCTAAACCGAGAGCAAACAGCAGCCTTGATGGTGCTGGGACAGGCAATGGAATCCTCGGCTGGTGACCCAACTCAGGCAGGGAAAATTAGAAGCGAGTTTTTCTATGACCCCTTTGTCGCCGGAGACCTGGCTGAGCATGCTAATATATTTTACGAGATAATAAAAGGTATTCCTCACCTAAATTACTATTTGATAAATACTGGAGGCATAGGCGAAGGGGAACATTACAAAGATATAAGATTAGAATTTACTATGGCAATACTTGATTCTCTACTAAGGGGAGGCTTGGAAGACTGGGTAGATTCCCCCACGGGCTTTAAGGTGCCTAGGGCGATAAGATATGTAGATGATATTTACTTGCATCCTGAGAAACTTTACTCCAGAACTGAATTTGAAGAAAAGCAGAGGGAACTTAACAAAATTAGATACGAATCTGTGAAAGAACTCGGAGACTCCTTACATCCTGATATAAGGAAGGTTTTTAGCAAGCCCAACGTCGCATAGTAGGTCTGCAAGTCTCATACAGTTCGTGTGGAATTTTGGTCAAGGATAGCTGTAAATTATAGGGAGGGTAAGAAGTGATAGAGTTTGTTGAACTTTATGAAAAATTAAAGAGGGAGAAAGCAGAGCTGTTGGAAAAGATAGGACAGTTTAGAGCTCTCGGTCAACCGTCTGCAGAGAGAAAGGAAGGCAGTCCGTTCGGCAAAAGGGAAGAAGGAGCCGATGAAGCCTCTGAACTGGAGAAAAGACTGGCCCTGGAAGAAAGGCTGAGGGAGTCTCTTAATGAGGTTGAACATGCATTACAAAAATATGAAGCCGGCACTTATGGATTGTGCGATTCCTGTGGGCAACCTATAGAGCAAGCTCGCCTTGAAGCCATACCTCAAGCAAGCTTATGCCTGAGCTGTAAGGCTCAGCAGGCAAAGGAAACAAAAAGGGCAAGATAAAGGGCGCTCGACTGTGTTGTGACCCGACAAAATCGGCGACTTTGGTGTGGACAAAGATAATTCGAGACTGTCTTTGCGTGACAGCATTAAGAAAGCAATATTATGTTTAATCGTCATTGCTTTGATAAGCACTTCAGATCAATTGAGCAAGCTATGGGTCAGAGCTCACTTAGAACTTGGGGAATCGCTCCCCATAACTGACCGCTTAAGTTTGATCCATATTGGAAATACGGGCTCTGCCTTTGGTTTACTTGCCAATCAAACCTTTCTTCTTATCATTATTAGCATAACTAGTTTGCTCTTTATCTTGCTGTTTCTTCGTTACTTATCCCTAGCTACTACCCTGAGCGTGGTATCTATCGGTTTGATTTTGGGCGGTGCTGTAGGCAATTTGATAGACCGTCTCCGTTTTGGTTGCGTCACTGACTTCATTTACTTCCGTTTGTGGGGCAACTTCCATTGGCCTGCCTTTAACATCGCTGACGCGGCTATAACGGTGGGTGTCTTTGTTCTCATTTATTCCTTTTATAGGTCGGGGGTATTTAGAAAAGCATATGAACGCAACCACAGACCCCAAGAATAAGACGTTGCAATTCAACTCACCTGTTCTTGGCATGCGCCTTGACAGGTATTTAACCCAGGTCCTTCCACAATTCTCGCGCGCTTATTTACAGAAATTAATTGGGCAAGGTTATATTCTGGTCAACGGGCAAAGGGCAAAGGCGAACCAGAGATTAAGCAAGGGCGATAGGATAACGGTCGAGCTTCCTCCCCTACCTGTCCATCCTTTAGCTGAACCAATTCCTTTAACTATAATTTATGAGGACGAGGGCATATTGGTCATAGATAAACCTGCTGGATTGACAGTTCACCCTGCCCCGGGGCATCCCAGCCACACTTTAGTCAATGCTGTCCTAGCTCATTGCCCGGGGCTGGCCATGAGCAACGAACTGATGCGCCCAGGCATAGTTCACAGACTAGATAAAGATACATCGGGACTCATAGTCATTGCCAAAAACGACTTTGCCCGGGAATATTTAGCCGCTCAGTTCAAAAGCCGCACTGTGACCAAAGGATATCTTGTCCTTATTAGAGGAAGGCTATCCCCCGAACAAGGGATAATTGAAGCACCCATTGGGCGAGACCCTCATAATAGACGGAAAATGGCAATAGTAGAAGCAGGAAAAGAGGCTAGCACCCAATATCAAGTCCGAAAATACCTGGATAGCTACACTTTAGTCGAAGTCACCCCCCTAACGGGGCGCACACATCAAATCAGAGTACACCTGTCAGCCATCGGCTGTCCTGTCGTCGGTGACCCCATTTATGGAATAAAAGCGGCTTATCTTAGCAGGCAATTTATTCATGCCTATCGCCTTGGCTTTCATCTACCATCAACTAAGCAATACCAGGAATTCACCTCGCCCTTACCTATGGACTTGGAGCAATCTTTGGAGTACTTAGCCCGAAACGTCTAAAAGGTTTGTGGAAACATGATAGAAGATCCTGTAATTGCCATAGCTTATTTATGCCGCTTCTCTACCGTGTAGGTACAGGTCATAATTGCCCTCTCGAAGCACAGGTTCGAATCACTGGTCATATGAACGAAGACAGAGGCTTGATTTTTAGCTTGTCTCACAGCATAATTAAGTGGGCCGAAATGAGGTCAGCAAGAAAAAGAGACTTGAAATTCAGTTTGGAGCGGAGAGCAGTATGAACAGGCCCTTTGATCAAAGCCAAATATCTGGCCCAGTTAGCTATCAGATAACCGTTACGGCAGAAGAGGCGAGGCTGGGAACTAAAAAGATATTATCGAGGAAGGATACAAGGCTAGAGGTGAGCATTCCAGCGGGGGCGAGGGCAGGCAGTACGATAAAGCTAGCCAATGTCCTCCAGGTAACCGACGGCCGTCCTGGAGATATCCTAATTGAAATTAAAGTCAAAGAAGAAGAAATGGCGGCGGGAATTATTGAAATTAACGATGGAAACTTTGAAGATGAGGTTCTGAAATGTAGCTCGCCTGTCATGGTGGATTTTTGGGGATTCGGATGCGCGCCATGCGACATTATTGCCCTCATCACAGAGAGACTGGCCCGAGAGTATGCAGGTCGGCTCAAATTCTGCAAACTAAACGTAGATCTGAACCCACAGACGGCTTCAAGGTACCAAATCATGAGCGTCCCACAGATATTGTACTTCAAATGTGGCAAAGTAATTGAACAAAGCGTTGGCGCCGTTCCTGAGTCTGTGCTCCGTTCAAAATCGGAGTCGGTGTTAGGACAGCAATAAGCTCACAAATTAAGAGGCCTTTCCATGGGAAAACGCCGGGATTAAAGGATGATACGAGGGCGCTTGTGCTGTTGCTTGGCGACTGCTGCGTGCTTTGTCACTTAATTCATCACCCTCACCCTCACCCTCACCCTCACCCTAGTCTCTTCCTGTCAAGGGAGAGGAAATTCAGACTCTTAGTGGTGAGGGAACAAACCGTACATCACTACTGCCGTGAACGCGCGTAGTTTCTTGCGGTAGGCAATCTTATTTGCTATGATTGCGCCAGGGCCAGGCAACTTCAGTGCTTGACTCCAAACTGAGACGGAGTTCCCAGAAGGATCTCAAGAATGTGGTGTTTCCGTCCCTTTAACAATTTGCCAAACTGAGGAAGGCTAGATTATAAGCTAGTACGTTGTGATATTATAGATATTTCAACTTCGAAGGAGAATTGGAATGGACAAAATAGAGTTAAAGGTTACTAACCGAGAGATTCTCGGTAAAAAAGTCAAACATTTGCGCCGCCAGGGAATTACTCCGGTACATCTTTTCGGGCACGGCATCGAGTCTCTGGCACTACAGTGTGACACCGGTGAACTTGAGCGAGCGCTAGGTCAAGCTGGACAGACAAGGCTTATTAGCCTCAAGCTCGACAAGGAGAAGAAGCCAAGGACCACTGTGATTCGCGAATTTGATAGAGATTGGCGGAAGGGACAATTGCTCCATGTAGACTTTTATCAGGTAAAAATGGAGGAAAAGATAAAGTTAGAGGTTCCTGTTGCCTTAGTCGGAGAAGCGCCAGCCCTGAAGTCTAAAGCCTACATGCTGGAGCATGAGCTTGGGACTTTGACTGTAGAGTGTTTGCCGGCAAAAATCCCCGCTAGCCTGGAAGTAGACATCAGTTCCCTCACTGAGCCAGAGCAAACGATACGCGTCAAAGATGTCGCCCTAGATAAAGATATTACCGTTCTTAACGACCCAGAGTTGGTTGTG